>CEWR01039074.1_pt1 | contig 25925 bp, 23 predicted proteins | sample 356321 | NCBI WGS metagenome assembly CEWR01 (sample SAMEA2621551, study PRJEB7988) | marine metagenome | biome: marine biome (ENVO:00000447); feature: mesopelagic zone (ENVO:00000213); material: "saline water (ENVO:00002010), including plankton (ENVO:xxxxxxxx)" | depth 790 m
CGCCCGCGACTGCGTTGACGAAGCCTTCCTGCTATTGGAGTCTGACATCGTTTATGAACGCCGGGCACTCATCACATGCCTTGAACATCCGAGCGACAATGTCCTATTGCTGGCTGGCTTGTCGAAAACTAGTGATGAGTGCTTTGTGGAGACGCGCGATGGCTGCCTGGTCGCGATTGGAAAGAGCCGGGAAAGCTTGGGTGCTGAGGTACCGGGTGAGATGGTTGGCATCTGCAAGATTTCCCGATCGCTTTATTCAGTGATGCTAGAGGCGGCTGAGCAATGCTTCCGAACAACTCGCCATGTGGACTACGAGACTGATTGCTTGGTGGCGGTAGCGGGTACCGTATCTATAGCGTGCCCCTCGGTCGAGGATCTGGTGTGGTGCGAGATTGACGATGAAACGCATCTCGTCCGTGCTCGAAACGAGATTTATCCTGTCGTTCAGGTGGACGACAACCAGCAAATCAACCTCAGTAAGTTCAAGACGATCGGATTCTTCGAGGAGCGGGACCTGATCATTCGCCACATTCATGATTTCTTCGAATCGGTGAATGCACATCGGATACGTGCCTGCATCATGTTCGGCACACTACTAGGGAAGTTGCGGCACAACGACTTCATTCCCTGGGATGATGATGTGGACATCGTCGTTTTTGATTTCGATGCGTTCCTGGCGCAATGTGCGCCGGAACTCGAGCAAAAGGGATACGCCGTTGAGCCCGACGTCCGAGACGGCAAGAGAATGGGATGCCGCATCTTCCGTGAAGACAGTGCAATGGTGCCAGGTAAACCTCATATTCGGTTCCCTTGGATCGGAATCTGGGAGCACGAAGTCAACGAGGACGGACTGATTGTGCTCCCACCCGAAGATGTACGGTACAAGCCGGAGGATTTTCTACCCCTCGGCCAAGTGGACCTGCTCGGCATCCCTGTCGGAGTGCCGCACAACCCGACGGAGATTCTAAACACCTATTTCGGGTCTGATGACTGGATGGAAGTTTGTCAACTCCCATACCGGGACCATCGAAAAGGCGGCAAGCTCACAGGCTTTCCCGACGACAAATTCAACCTGCAGACCGTGTTGAACTACCTCGCCGCTGAGCAGCTTCCCTCCCTTCGTGAGGTAACCAAGAATGATATCGAATGATGTTGATCGGTGGAGGTACCCCAGGCTCGCAAAGCCGGAGTCGGACGGCCCCTTCTGCTATCACGTCCAAAGACGCATTTCCGGCTGGATTGCGGTTCGGCTTGCCCGCACCTTAACACCCAACGCGGCCACCGCTCTCGACCTGATCTTCGGCATAGCTGCCGCCATGCTAGTGCTGCTGGATCACTGGTTGTGGTGCGCGATGCTGATTCAGGTGTTCGGGATCTTTTCGTGCGTTGACGGAGAGATCGCCCGAATTCGCGGCCGCCCGTCCGGGATCGGAGACTTCTTGGATACGCTGACCGATCGCGTCACCGAGCTACTTCTGGTGGGGGCGATCGCATTCTCTCTGGGCGCACGAGTGGAGTCGGGGAGCGCGCTCATTGCGGGCTTCGCCCTTCTGGGAGGCGTCTTCGTGCTGACGACCAGCTCGGAAAAATTCCGTTCGGTCTGGGGGATGGGGTATCCCAAGCGTCGGCTCGAGCGCTTGTTTGGCCTGTTCTGTTCGGGAAGCGATAGTCGTCTGCTTATGTTGTCGATCGGGTTGGTCGTAAGCGAGGTCACCGGAGAAGGGATTTTTCTACTCTGGTTGATGTGGATGCTGGCTGCAGCGGCGTTCGTTAACTTCATCTTTCGAATCGTATTGGTTTACCGGCATTTCAGCACAGAAAATCCGACCGAATCATGAGTACCACTCAGCATATCGTGTCCGATGGAACAGATCTCGCCGAATTCATAAACGATCGTGGCCCACATTGCCTGATTGTTGCCCGACACGGCGAAACCGACTGGAATGCCGAGAGAAGATTGCAGGGCCAGCAGGACACGTCGCTCAACAGCCGGGGGCGCTGTCAGGCCCTGAAAGTAGCCAGACTTCTGAAGAACCTGCCACTCTTACAAGTTCATTCCAGTATTCTGCGGCGCTGTCGGGAAACGGCACATCCCATCGCCGAGGCCAACATCGGCCAACCCAATGTGGTCTCCAGCGACTTGCTGAAGGAAATCGCACTGGGCGTTCTCGAGGGTGAGCTGAAGGATCAGCAATCCACGGCCGCGTTGACTCGGCATTACCAGAATTTCTCCAGAGACGAGGTTCACTACCGTCTACCGGACGGCGAGACGTTGCACGACGCTGCCGTCCGTGTGCAGCGCTTCTTTGGCCAGAACGAGCACTTGACAGGTCCAGGCATTCAGCTGATTGTGGGACATAGGAATGTAAACAAGATGATCGTGAAGTACCTTCTTGAGTTGTCGTTTGAGGAGGGATTTCGTATCGAGCAGGAGCACCAGCGGCTCTACCTATATTTTAGAGCCTCTAACGAGCTGTGGTCCTGCTGGATGGGGGCTGCGACCGCCTGCCTTACCTTGGGGTACACGACCACAAAGAACGGCAGCTACGCATAATCACGAAAGAAGGAATTTGAGGATTACATGAAAACAGTCTATATCGCGATGAGTGCCGACCTAATCACTCCAGGGCATGTGAACATCGTCCAGGAGGCCAGGACGCTGGGAGAAGTGGTGATCGGTCTGCTGACCGACGACGCTATCGCCGGCTACCAGCGGCTGCCCTACATGGAATACGAGCAACGCAAGGTCGTTATGGAGAACATCGTCGGCGTCAAAGAAGTCGTGCCTCAGGAAACGCTCGACTACATACCGAACCTTAAGAAGATCAAACCCGACTACGTACTGCACCGCGACGACTGGAACACCGGTGTGCTCCGGGAAACCCGCCAGCGCGTCATCGATACGCTTAAGCAGTGGGGTGGGGAACTTATCGAGCCGCAGTATTTAACCGGTGTCACGTCTACATCACTCAACCGGGCTATTCGGGAAGTGGGAACCACGCCGCAGATGCGCATGGGTATGCTAAAGCGGATGCTGGAGGTCAGCCCGCTGATTCGCATTATCGAGGCGCATAGCGGTCTGACGGGGCTGATCGCCGAGACCGCTCGCGTCGAATGCGATAACGGGGTCCGGGAGTTTGACGGGATATGGATGAGCAGCCTCACCGATTCGGCCGTCAAGGCTAAGCCCGACATCGAGTACGTAGACATAACCTCGCGCATGAACACCGTCAGCGATATTCTCGAAACAACGACCAAACCCATCATCTACGACGGCGATACTGGCGGCTTTGCCGAGCATTTCGTATTCATGGTCCGCACGCTGGAGCGACTCGGTGTCTCGGCCGTCATCATCGAAGATAAGATAGGGCTGAAGAAGAACTCGCTCTTCGGTACCGACGTCGAACAAATACAGGATGACATCGAGCACTTCGCTCACAAGGTCACCTGCGGGAAGCATGCGCAAGTAACCGACGACTTTATGATCATCGCTCGCATCGAGAGCCTGATTCTTAAAGCCGGCATGGACGATGCGTTGGCCCGCGCACAGGCTTACATCGACGCCGGTGTTGACGGCATCATGATCCACAGCAAAGAGTCGACCGCCCACGAAGTGCTGGCGTTCTGCAAGGAATATGCGACGTTCGACGATCGCGTACCTCTGGTGACGGTGCCGTCAACCTATTCCAACACGACCGAGGATGAACTGGCTGAAGCAGGTGTTCGTATCGTGATCTACGCCAACCAACTCTTGCGCAGCGCGTACCCGGCCATGGTCGATGTCGCTAGGAGCATTCTTCGTAACGGCCGCGCCGCCGAAGCCGAGGACCGCTGCATGCCTATCAAAGACATCATCGGCCTGATTCCGGAAAGAGGGATGGAACCGTCACTGGCTCGAGGTCCCCGCCTCGCAGCGAAAGCGTCCACCAAGAGGGTGCAGGTCAACGACATAAGTACGCGTGATTCGTTGTAAGGATTTCATCGACTGGCTGGCGGCGCTCGGCGTGGATTTCTACACGGGCGTGCCGGATTCGCTGCTCAAGCCGTTTTGCTTTTACCTGGCCGACCATACCGGTGACAAACATGTTGTTGCGGCCAACGAAGGCGGCGCCGTGGCTCTGGCGTGTGGATACCATCTGGCCACGGGGAAAGTGCCACTTGTTTACTTGCAGAACTCCGGTCAGGGCAACACGATCAACCCGCTGCTTTCCCTGGCCGATCACGACGTCTACAGCATTCCGCTGCTGCTGCTGATTGGCTGGCGAGGCGAGCCCAGCACGAAAGACGAACCACAGCACGTCAAGCAGGGCAAGGTCACCGTCAGCTTGCTCGAAGCGATGGACATTCCCTGGCGTGTCCTGTCACCAGAGCCCGAAGCGGCTCGGCGTTGCGTGAATGAACTGCTGGCAATAGCGACGTCCGAAAGCCGACCGGTCGCCTTAACGATCCGCAAGGATACGTTCGAGCCTTACAAGTCGACAGCTCAGGCTGTGAGCGACTTCCAGCTAACTCGTGAGCAGGCCGTCGAAGTTGTCGTTGCCGCGTTGGGCACGACCGATGCGATCGTTTCCACGACGGGAAAATTATCGCGCGAACTTTACGAATACCGCGATCGCACTGGACAGGGCCACCAGCGGGAGTTCCTGACGGTCGGTTCAATGGGACACGCTTCGCAAATCGCCATGGGTATCGCCCTTGCCCAACCCGATCGAAGTGTGTATTGCCTGGACGGCGACGGAGCCATGTTGATGCACATGGGCGGCGCCGCGATCATCGGCGCGGCTGGTCTGGTGAACTTCAAGCATGTCATCTTCAACAATGGCGTGCACGATTCCGTTGGTGGCATGGCTACGGCGGGCCTACGAGTCTCATTCACGGAAATCGTCAAGGCGTGCGGTTACACTGAAGCGTCGCGCGTCGAGCAATACAACGATCTGGCTGGGAAGGTAGCCGAGCTTCGCTCCGCGCGGGGGCCGGCCCTCCTGGAGATCATGGTCCAGAAGGGCGCACGCACCGACCTAGGCAGACCAAAAACCTCACCGATCGAAAACAAAACGGCCTTCACAGAGTTCCTGTCCCACTGACGCAGAAAATGCATTGGGCTCCGACGTAATCAGTTGCACGGAAGCTCGATGCCCATCTCGCTGGACGTCTCCCGGACTGCAGTAAGCAGGTCAAGAATGTCAGACTCAAAAAGATGCCCGATATTCCCGATGCGGAAGCAATCGATATCCGACACTTTGCCAGGGTAGATCACAAATCCCTTGTCGTTCAACCGCTTGTAAAACTCGCCGAACTGGAAGAGCGGATCATTCGGATAGCAAAAAGCGGTGATGATCGTGCCCTGCAGTTCGGGCCGCAGGTACTCGGCAAACCCCATTTCGCGCATCCCGACAACAAGCACTTCGTAGTTAGCGCCGTAGCGAGCGACGCGACCCTCAACGCCGCCTTCCGCCTGCAATTCACAGAGCGCCTGCTCGAAAGCCAGGATCGCGTGCGTTGGCGGGGTGAATCGAAACTGGCCGTTCATTTCCAACCCCTGCCATTGCGCTAGCAGATCAAGACTCACCGAGCGGGCCCAACCCTCCGTAGCGTGGAGCGAATCGCGACGGCAGATTGCAAACGAAAAGCCCGGCACGCCCTCGATGCACTTGTTGGCAGACGAAACCAGGAAATCGATTTCGCACCTTTCAAAGTCAAACAGGACAGCGCCGAAAGCGCTCATCGAGTCGACGAAATACACCTTCTCATGCTGCTTGACCACGCGACCAATTTCTTCAATGGGATTGATGATGCCGGTCGTCGTCTCGCAGTGAACGACGGCGACGTTGGTGATCGCCTGGTCGTCGGTCAGTCTTCGGTCAACATCTGCGGGTACCGGTACCGTGTTCGCGTTGTATTCGAGGATTCCCGTGTCAATTTTAAGCACTTTGGCTATGTTGGCAATTCGATCACCATAGGCACCATTGACAATCACCAACAGCTTTCCGCCCGGGGGGACCGTCGAACCAATGACTGACTCAAGGCCGAAAGTTCCACTGCCTTGCATGAGCACGGCTTCGTACCCATTGTCCTTCGACACACCCGCAACAGCCAGCAGGTTTTCGCGAACGTGGTGGACTGCTTTGATGAAGGCGACGTCTCGCGATCCAAGATCTCGAAGCATTGCCTGCTTCACAGTTTGGCTGGTCGTAAGCGGACCAGGCGTAAACAACGTCTTATCGTTTTCGAAAGAAATTCGTATCGAGTTAGACATATTGAACGTTCAAATCAACTCGTGAGTTTTCCCAATTCCATAAGTCCGAAGCTGCCATTTTCCACCTTGCGTTACAAGTGCACGCCTGGAATTGCCAACTAAGACGCTCCAAGAAACCACCTCCAACGTGGCTCCAAAAAGCCGTTTCTGCGGAGTTGTCCTGCCCGACCTGATAAGATTTTACGACTTAAAACCCTTCCAATATCCTACCCGTCGCCCACGAGCGACCAGTCCAGTCCGCAACAGGCACGATGCCTTACCGGATGTTGCATGACGAACAGTCACTAACGCACGTGGCCATCACCGACCAACGTGTCGTCGATCGATCCCGCGGTAACACTACACGCTTTTCGACAGGTCTCCTAAAATTGCGTCATGGTGTTGGCGGCGCCCCCAGCGAGTAACGCTTTCTCGCCAAGAAAGTACTCCTTATGGTCATCCCCAATATTCGAACCAGCTAAATCCTGATGCTTAACGGATGCTAAGTCCCGTCGAATCTCTTGACGTTGAACACCTTTGACATAAGCGAGCATCCCCAGCTCACCGAAATAGCCTTCCGACAACATATCCACCCCGAGCGCTGTTTCGTGATACGTCGGTAAGGTAATGAGGTGATGGAAAATCCCAGCTTCGCGTGAGGCATCGCGTTGAAAATTTTGGATTAGACGATCCGCGTTCTGTGCGAGCTCAGTCTCGTCCATAGTCTCGTCCATCAAACCCCTCTCGAACACCGCGGGATCCGGATAAGCGGAAACATCTTTGCCCGCGCCTTTCCACTCTTCGTATACCTGTTCACGGAATTTCAAGGTCCAGTTAAAGGACGGGGAATTGTTGTAAACCAGTTTGGCTTCCGGACGAGTCTTGCGCACGGCTTCGACCATGGCACCGATCTGTTCGAGGTTGGGTCGCTCTGTTTCGATCCAAAGCAAGTCGGCCCCGTGTTCAAGCGCCGTGACACAATCGAGTATGACACGATCAAATCCGGTGTCCTCCTTAAACGCATAGAGGCCGTTATCCAACCGTTCTGGCTTGCACAACACCCCATTTTGGTAAATAGCCATGTCGCCTTCTTTGAGTTCGCCGAGATCGCTCACAGGCGACGCTTTTAGGAATTCGCAATATTTGTGACCGAGGTCGCCCGGTTCTTGCGAGACGGGTATCTTCTGCGTCAGTCCCGCGCCTAGCGAATCGGTACGTGCAACGATCACCCCGTTGTCGACGCCAAGCTCAAGAAACGCATAGCGAATCGCATGCAACTTAGACACGAAGTCTTCATGCGGAACCGTGACCTTGCCCGCTTGATGCCCGCACTGTTTGGCATCAGACACCTGATTTTCAATCTGGATCGCGCAGGCTCCCGCTTCAATCATTTTCTTCGCTAGAAGATAGGTGGCCTCTTCATTCCCAAATCCCGCATCGATGTCCGCAATCATAGGCACGATGTGGGTTTCATAATTATCGATTTTGGAGATAGGTTCCGATACGTCGTGGCCCGCCGAACGCGCTTCATCGAGCGTCGCAAACACGTGTTGAAGTTCGCGTGCATCGGCTTGGGTAAGAAACGTATAAATCTCTTCGATCAAGTCCGGAACCGAGGTCTTTTCATGCATGCTCTGATCCGGAAGCGGTCCAAATTGCGAACGCAGGCCAGCAACCATCCATCCGCTCAAGTAGATATACCTCTTGTTTAGCGAGCCCTGATGTTTTTTCACCGACATCATGGTCTGTTGTGCGACGAAACCATGCCAGGCACCTAGCGATTGTGTGTAATTGCCAGGGTCGGCGTCGTAATCTGCCATATCGCGACGCATGATGTCCGCGGTGTAACGAGCAATATCCAATCCCGTGCGAAAACGGTTTTGGTGGCGCATACGAACTACATATTCCGGTTTGATCGCCCCCCATTCCTGTCCGCGTCCTAACAACCCGCGACGTACTTCATCAATCTCTTCCATATACCCCATGGATCGTCCCTCTGAACCTCGAAAGGAGCGCAACTTTATACTATATATTATGGAACGTATGGATAGTTATATATTCTAATATGGAATATATACTTAAGACATCCAATCCCGCCTACTTGGCGGACTAAAATCAGCTTCGAACAAGCGAGGCGCGGGTTCTTTTTCGCCTCGTTAACGGCTCCGAATCAGAGATATATCGCTTTCCCAGACGACTTACACCTTAACTTCTTTACCACCACGTTCTGCGGAACGGTATAGAGCATCGAGCATGCGCTGCACCGCGAGACCGTCCTCGGCCGGCGCGAGCGTCGGCGTTTGATATAGGCAATGGTCAACAAAATTGTTCATTTTGCGCGAAAACATTCCCTGGAAGGACTCCTCGGCCAACCAACCGGGCGACGTGTTTACCATGTGTCCAGCCTGGTCTCGAAAAATTCTTGGCGGATCCCAGGTTGCCCCCCCCTTCTCGCCCATGATTTGAAAGTCCCAATCGTCCTTTTCGATGTGTGCAGCAAAGGCCGCTTCGACATGGACGACCGCACCGTCGTCAAATCGCACCCTACCGACCGCAAGATCTTCGACCGTGTACGTTTTGTGGTCCCAGCCCTTCCAAGCCGATTCAATACGGTTCGATGGTTTATTTCCGATATAAGTGAACATGTCCGCTGAAGCAGTGACAGGCACCGGCGAACCCATCGTGTAGTGCGCCATTTCAAGGACATGCACGCCAATGTCGATGAGTGGCCCGCCACCTTGGAGCTCTTTTTGACCGAATACTCCCCAATTCGGAATCCCCCTTCGGCGCAAAGCTTTGACGCGCGTGTAGAGTATCTTCCCGAATTGACCATCATCCGCGGCCGCTCGGAGGAACTGAGTTCTAGGATTGAATCGATATTGAAATCCTATGACTAATTTCCGCCCCAAATCACGAGAGGCGGCCAGCATTCGTTCACCCGCCTTGGCCGAGTGGGCAAGCGGTTTTTCACAGAGAACGTCACAACCAGCTTTCATTGCATCTATCGAGGCCCGTTCGTGGAGTCGATTAGGCGTGCAAACCGACACCGCATCCAAAGCTTCGACTCCCAGCATTTCCTTCCAGTCAGAATAAGCGTGCGGAATGTCAAACCGATCCTGATATCCGCGCATACTCGTCTCGGAAATATCGGCCATCGCGACCAGTTCGACGTCTTCGCGCCGACTGAGGTCTCGCAGATGCGTTCCCGCAATTGCCCCGGCTCCAATAAACCCATAGCGCAATTTCTTGTTCTTACGATTGGCCAACTTCCATACCTCTTCCCTAGGAAAGCTGTGAAGCTTATCACCGTGGATTCGTCGCCAAAGAAAGTCTTACGTATGCAGACCAGCGTATGGCCTGAATCGACCGAGAACCCTATAGTGCGCGATTAATCAACCATTAACGCGTGGGCGTATCAGCACTACGTACGCGAATCCTATGGACGACGAACGTGACTAGCTACTTCATCAGACGATTGCTTCTCGTAATCCCAACATTCTTAGGCATAACCGTGCTGGTGTTTGCGGTCACCCGAGTCGTCCCGGGAGGGCCGATCGAGCGGGCCATGAACGAAGCGCTTTTGGCCCAAACAGATAGCGCAGTAATGATCGATATGAATAGCGTTGCCGGGGCAGCATTGTCCGAGGATCAACTTGCCGAATTGCGCGCGTACTACGGTTTCGATAAGCCCTGGCACGAGAGTTACGTCATTTGGCTGGGACGGGTAATGCAACTAGACCTTGGAATGTCGACACGCTACACCGAGCCCGTCTGGGACATCATAAAAAACCGCTTTCCAATCTCGATTTTCTACGGAATCATGACCCTCATTCTTACCTACGCTGTATGCATCCCGTTAGGCATCGCAAAAGCGCTTCGCCACAACAGCGTTTTCGACAACGCAACTTCAGCGGTCGTCTTTTTCGGGTACGCACTCCCCGGTTACGTTGTTGCCATCGGATTGTTAACCGCGCTCGCTTCTGCTTGGGAATGGTTTCCACTGGGCGGGTTTGTAAGCGATAACTTCGACCAACTCTCGACCGCCGACCAGGCCATCGACATTCTCTATCACGCAACATTACCGTTGATTGCCTACCTAGCCGGTAGTTTTGCCGTGATGACTTTCATGGTGAAAAACTCACTGATGGACAATCTATCGTCCGACTACGTCCGCACGGCGATCGCGAAAGGCATGTCCTTCAAACGCGCGGTGTTTCGCCACGCACTCCGCAATAGCCTTATCCCGGTCGCCACCTCTTTTGGACAACTGATCTCTGTCATCATCAGCGGTTCGTTTCTGATCGAAAAGATCTTCAATATCGACGGGTTCGGTCTACTCGGATTTGAATCGCTCGTCGAAAGGGATTATCCGGTCGTCATGGGTATTTTGGTGATCTCATCCCTACTGTTCCTCGTCGGTAACATTCTTTCGGACATCTGCGTCGCAATCGTCGATCCCCGCGTGAAATTCGGCGAGAACGGTTCTTGAAATTGAGACCACAACTAAACCCGCTCACGCAGCGGCAGCTAGCCCGATTTCGTAGTCTAAAACGGGGGTATTGGTCCGCAGTGATCTTGTTGATCACCATCGTGTTGAGTATTGGCGCGGAACTCTTGGTCAACAGCCGCGCACTAATCGTTAGTTACGAGGGCAATTGGTTCTTTCCGACGTACGACAAATACCTCCCAGGTAGCACGTTTGGCCTTGGCTACGAATACGAAACAAATTTTCGCGAACTTAAAGTTTTTTTCGAACGGCAACCAAGTAACTCGAATTGGGTGATCATGCCGCTCGTGCCCTACAACGCCTTTGAGGTCGACTTACCTGCCGGCAGATACCCACCCAATGCCCCGTCACTTTCAGAAAAGCACTATCTTGGAACAGACACTACCGGCCGAGATGTGCTTGCACGACTCGTCTATGGGTTCCGAATCGCGATTTCATTTTCTTTGATTCTGTTAATTTGTAACTACACGATTGGGGTGGCACTTGGCTGCGCTATGGGATTTTGGGGAGGTGCCTTTGACCTCTTCTTTCAGCGGATTATCGAAGTTTGGTCCAACGTGCCCTTTCTCTACGTCATCATGATCATTGCTTCGGTCATCATCCCGAACTTCTGGACACTGATGATCGTTATGGTGATCTTTGGGTGGATGTCCATGACGTGGTACATGCGCACAAGCACATACAAAGAAAAGACTCGAGCTTACGTGCTTGCAGCGCGCGCACTCGGAGCGAGCAACGCTCGCGTGATATTCAGTCACATCCTTCCGAACTCGATCTCGATCATCGTCACGTTCGTGCCGTTCGCGATCGCCGGGGGCATCACCTCCCTCACCGCTCTCGACTACCTCGGTTTCGGTCTCCCGCCACCAACCCCCAGCTGGGGCGAATTGCTTTCGCAAGGTACAAGCCAATTAGAGTCTCCTTGGCTAGTGACGTCAGTCGTTGGTGCGATGGTGGCAATTCTTCTAATGGTGACTTACGTTGGAGAAGCGGTTCGCGAAGCTTTTGATCCAAAAAAATTCGCCTATTACGAGTAATGAAACCATGCATCTGCGTATGAACCCCATGGCCAGAGCCTTGATCGCTCTTCTCAGCGCGCTCGCGTTAATCGGTTGCGGGACCAACGATAAAGATGACCCACGAGCTGAAACGCGACGTGATGTCGCGCAAGAAATTATTTCGTACCCAGTCGGCGGCGTTTTACCCAACGGACTCGCTTGGGAAACCAATAACGAGGATCCCATTTTTGCCTCTGCCGACGCCAAGCCCGGGGGGGCTTTTCGTACCTATGTCCTCGCGTTCCCGCTCACGATCCGTCGAGTAGGACCCGACTCCAACGGCTCATTCGCGGGGTACACCCGTGCTGGATTTCTATCCCTCGTGAGTCTTCACCCCAATACAAGAAATTTCATCCCGACGTTAGCGACACATTGGGCTTTCGACGACGATGGAAAAACCGTTTATTACCGATTGCATCCAAACGCCAAGTGGTCCGACGGAACACCTATTACAGCCGACGATTACCTCTACACCCTCGACTTCATGCGTTCGAAACACATCGTCGCTCCCTGGTACAACAACCATTACACAAACCAGATCGTCAATGTTGTGAAGTACGACGACTACACCATTTCCATCGAGGGCGGATCGGCAAAACCCCAAGACGAGATCCTCTTCGAGTACAGCATGGGACCCGTCCCCAAACACTTTCATGTTCTTGACCAAAATTGGGTCCGGGAAAACAACTGGAAGGTCGAACCCAACAATGGCCCATACCAGATCTCAAAAATAGAAAAGGGCAAGTACATCGAGTTCACGCGAAAGCATGACTGGTGGGGAAACGATCTCAAGTACTACAGGCACCGCTTTAATCCCGACCGGATACGCGTCCGGGTCATTCGGGATGTGAACATCGCATTACAACATTTCTTTAAAGGCGAGCTCGATACCTTCGGTGGTGTACTGCCGGAATTTTGGCACGATAAATTCAAAGGCAAAGATTTCGACAACGGCTACATACACAAGATCTGGTTTTACACCGACAATCCGCAACCGGCCTCGGGCATGTGGTTGAACCAATCCAACTCCATCCTTTCCGATCGGAAAGTACGCTACGGGCTCGCACACGCCATGAACATCGACAAGGTGATCACTACGGTGCTCCGCGGCGACTATCGAAGGCAGCATACACATCACGAGGGTTATGGCGATTATTCCAACACTTCGATTCGTGCGCGCGCATTCGATTTGACTACAGCGAACACACTACTGGACGAGGCCGGATGGACGGAAAGAAACGACCTCGGAATTCGTACCAAGGGCCGGCAGACGTTGTCCTTACGTGTCACCTACGGTCAATCGCATCACACACCACGTCTCGTGATTCTCCGGGAAGAAGCTAAAAAGGCCGGGATTGATTTGACACTGCAATTGCTCGATTCCGCCGTATCTTTCAAACAGATGTTGGAAAAGAAACATCAGATTGCCTGGATGGGGTGGTCCGGTGGAGGTCTGTCACCACGTTATCGACAGTTTTATCACTCCGACAATGCGAACAAACCGCAGAACAACAACCTCACCAACAACGCCGTACCCCAAATGGATACGCTGATTGACAAGTACCGTACAGCAACTGAAAAGACGGATCGCGTCGAGTTAGCCCATCAGATTGAACAGATGCTGCATGACACCGGCGCCGTGATTTTCACCTTTAAGGTTCCGTATACACGAGACGCGTACTGGCGTTGGATGAAGCTTCCCGAATTTAGAGGTACACGCGTTGGAGACTTGTTCAATCCGATGGGTGGCCAGTTTTGGATCGACGAACTGGAGCGACAAAGCGTTCTTGACGATGCCGCGCCACAGACCGCCCCCGTGTCGATACTCGACACAACATACTTTTCGGAGTGAACCGTGGCTGCATTGCTTGAAGTACGCGATCTTAGGGCAGGGTTCGATACCGACGCCGGCTACATCGAAGTACTCGACGGCGTCAGCTTTGAGCTGGCTTCTGGAGAGACGTTGGGGCTGGTAGGCGAGTCGGGATGCGGAAAAAGCGTCAGCGCCCTCTCTATCATGAACCTCTTGCCGCAGCCTGCCGGAAAAATTACAGCGGGATCCATTGGATTTCAAAACCGTGACCTCATCGCGCTACCTAGAGAAGAAATGCACGACGTGCGCGGAAACCGTATCTCGATGATTTTCCAGGAGCCAATGACCGCGCTAAACCCTGTCCATCGAGTCGGCAATCAAATCATAGAGGCGGTAAAGCTACACGAGCCTGGCTTAACGACCGCTATCGCACGACGACGTGCCCTTGAGATGCTCGAACGAGTCGGGATTTCCGCACCGGATCAGCGTCTAAAAGAATATCCGCATCAGTTATCAGGCGGCATGCGGCAACGCGTCATGATTGCCATGGCGCTTACCATGCAGCCCGACCTCCTCATAGCTGACGAGCCCACCACGGCGCTAGATGTCACGATCCAAGCCCAGATTCTCGATCTGTTGCGAGAGATGCAGCGAGAATCCGGGATGGCTATTCTTTTTATCACCCACGACCTTGGCGTGATAGCCGAGCTATGTGATCGGGTAACCGTCATGTACGCCGGCTGTGTCGTCGAGCAAGCGAGTGTTACCCAACTGTTCTCGACACCCCGCCATCCCTATACGCAGGGACTATTGCGATCGATCCCTCGATTGGACGCCACCCCGAAACAGCCCCTGACGACCATACCCGGGGTAGTGCCAGCGTTGATTGATATGCCCGAGGGCTGCCGATTTCGAAACCGCTGTCTCAATGCCGAAGACGACTGCGAGCTCCGATCCCCTGATCTCATTCACGGGGCGGGACGCCAGATCGCGTGTCACCATCCGGTCGCGGAAGTGCTGGCATGAAGGAGTCGTTGCTACAAGTCCGAGGGCTGAAGAAATACTTTCCTGTCCGAGGTGGTGTGTTCCTGCGCCGTATCGGAAACGTACAAGCCGTCGAAGATGTTTCTTTTAGCGTTGAAAGGGGTAAGACCCTCGGACTCGTCGGCGAATCTGGGTGCGGCAAGAGCACAGTCGGGCAGACCATCCTGAAATTGCACAACCCGACCGCGGGCGAAATTTTCTACGAGGGTCGGGATATCGCAGCCATGAATCGAGCAGAGCTCAAAGCCTTCCGCCGAAACGTGCAAATCATTTTTCAAGATCCTTTCGAATCGCTGAATGCACGACACACGGTGAGCCGAATCCTTGAAGAACCATTCGTGATCCACGAAATAGGAACGGCCGCAGAACGTCGAAGTTGGGCAGGTGATTTACTTAATCGAGTCGGCTTGCAAGCCGATGCGCTGGACCGCTTCCCACATGAATTTTCAGGCGGTCAACGCCAACGAATAGGCATCGCGAGAGCGATTGCATTAAAACCAAAGCTTGTCGTTTGCGATGAAGCGGTATCAGCGCTCGACGTTTCGATTCAGTCCCAAGTGATTAATCTATTAATGGATCTACAACGGGAAATGAACCTAGCGTTGATCTTCATTGCCCACGATCTCGCCGTTGTCAAACACGTATCCGACGATATCGCCGTCATGTATTTAGGAAAGATCGTGGAACAAGCCGACGCCCAAGAAATTTACGCGTTTCCACGACACCCTTACACCAAGGCCTTACTTTCGGCGATTCCCATACCTGACCCCAGTCGACGCGGCGAAAGAATCATCTTGTCCGGAGACGTCCCTTCGCCGATTCATCCGCCGAATGGATGTCGTTTTCACACACGATGTCCACATGCAGAAGATCAATGTCGAACCGTGGAGCCAACCGAAGAACTCGTCAATGAAGGCCATCGTGTTACCTGTCATTTTTGGAACGAACTCGCTAAACGCAATTCCGTGGGCTAGTCGAATAAAGCAATTTTGCTTATCACCTTAGCTTAATCGAATGGGTGGTTCGGCCCTCAATCATTATGCTGCTAGCACCATAAGACGGCGCCCTGAATAACGGTCGAGCATTGTTGCCAAAACCGTATTGCTCTTTTGGTATACCAAAAAAACCTTCGTCTACCGCGCCATTTCCATTGGTGTCATGGAAAATGGCGATCGCAACAATTCCATCAGGAACGGTTATAACAAGCTGCGCCACTTGATCTATCGTGCTTTCACGGGTCACGGAATGGATACCAGCTTTCTCGACCGGCGTACGAGTATTCACCATGTCGTCAACGAAAGTCCTAGCGTCCTGATAGAGAGTGACAAAAAGCATACCCGGTCGCCGGATATTCGTAACGGTGAGAACTAAATCACCGGCAAAGATTTCCGTTCCGAACAAGACCGCACTTATGCCCCATGCGAGTACAACTTTGTCGAACCGAAACCACACTTCAGTTAGTGCTTCAGGTCCAGGAAAACGCAGGTGCTACTTACAGCGCGATTGCGGGCGAGCGAAAAAATGCTTTTTTCACCGCATGGCCGAAAGCCGAGTTTCCGTAATACACGCCCAGACGCGAGATTGTCCTTCTGATAAGACGCCTCCAATCGCGCACATCCAAGCGTGGTTTCAGCGTACCCGATCAAACCCGCCGCAGCTTCCGTCGCATAACCACATCCCCAATGTTCTCGGGCGATCCAATAACCGAGCTCTAAGACAGCCGCGGTTTCACCTGTCAGGCCCGCGACACCGATCACCGTACCGTCCAGATCTACAGTAAAGTTACTTTCGCAATCAGACGATGCCTTCGCCCTCACCTTTTTGATGAACTCGTTAGCATCAGCCAGTCGGTATGGGTGCGGGACTCGGGCAAGCCACTTCGCCACGTCCCAATCGCCGAGCAGCCTTGTCAGCTCGCCAGCGTCCTTTGCGTTCGGCGTGCGTAATCTCAGGCGTTGCGTTTGAACTTCTCGCGACATAGGTTCGAATCCATTCTTGTTCGGTGCCGTTACGATAATATATTAATTCTAATACTAGATATATTCTATATATCATTGTTTTTAATAGATTATTAAAACACTTCGATCCCGCTGGACCTTTACGCGAAACAAGTCCCGCATTAAAGTCAGTTAGGTCGTTGACACCAAGCGTCTTGTCACCGTAATCATCCTGATCTAAACAAATCACGGGCACGCCAAAGCGCAATCGCCGGGGCCAGAAAAATAATCCCTGCCGGCAACCCCGCCACCAAACCGCCACCACGTTCGTCAACAAGGTTCCATACGACCATCGAAAAACTCACTTGGATCACGTACACCGATGCCCATGGCCACATCCAATGACGCATCTTGAAAAACCCCCATGCCATCGCGGCGTACACAAACCAATGAAGGGGCGCCAGCAACTTAGCCCACTCTTGATGAAACGTAATCCCAAACCAAACCTCTTCGTCGTCCGCCATTGGCTTCCAAAAAATATCGAACGGCATGTAGACGAACGTCATGTAGATGCAAAAGATGTACATTGCCGTCATCCACCAAGGACGTCGCAAGAGATCTCGACGGATAGGTTCAATAAGTTGCATAGGCTCTTCTCTTTTCTCAGCAATATCTGTTATTACAGAGTTAACGTATGAAACGCTAAAGGTTAGGCATGTTAACGGTTTTGATCCGCATACTTGTTGCCCTTCCCACGGTTTTGTTTTTTTACCAAGGCGTGAACTGGCTGTTCCAACCTGAAGAGGCCGCGGCCGGTCTCGGCATGTCACTGTTGTCAGGCATTGGCGCCAGCACTCAAATCGGTGATCTAGGAAGCTTTTTCTTGGTGAACAGTGGCTTGATGGCCATGGGCCAATTTCGAGGTCGGAGTCAATTGCTGTACATCCCCGCTGCGTTTATCGGAGTAGCCGGGATCTTTCGCGCGTTGTCGGCGGTCATGGGGAATGCAGATTTTGCCGCTCAAATGATCGGATTCGAAGCCATTTTGACGGTCATCCTAGTTGTGGCCGCACGGCACCTCGCGAGTCACTAAAAATAGGGGATTACCATGGGAACGACTATTGCGAATATTTTTCGCTACCCAGTTAAAAGCATGGGTGGTCATCAGCTGGATGAAGCACTACTTTCGATTAATGGCATTCCCGGTGATCGGTCATGGGCGTTAAAAGATGAAGAGCTCGCCAGCATCAAGGGCGGTAAACGTCACCCTTCGTTGATGGGCATGTCAGCAGAATTCGAACAGGAGCCCGATGAGTCAAACGTCTCTCCACACGCTCAAATTCGGCTCCCCGATGGATCGATCATTTGCACCCGCGATGAAGACGCAGAAGAAAAGCTAAGCCAAGCACTCGGTACCAAGGTCACCCTTTGGCCCATCCTTCCTAAAGAACAGCTTGACCATTACCGTCGATCCGCGCCTGATCCAAATGTCGACGCGCAACTAAACCTTCGCGAGATATTTGCTAGAACGCCGGACGAACCTCTACCTGACCTGCGTGGATTTCCGCGGGAGCTTTTCGAATACGAATCGCCACCGGGTACTTACTTCGACGCTTTTCCATTACTCCTCATTTCGAAGGCGTCACTGCAAAGTTTGGAGGACCACTCCGATCAATCGAAATTCGATGTCCGGCGATTTCGTCCGAACGTCCTGCTTGAAACGGATGAAGCCGGTTACCCCGAGGAAGAATGGGCTGGGAAAAGCGGACGTATCGGAACTGCAAAATTGAAGTTCGAAATGGCGTGTCCACGATGCATTATGACGACACACGGTTTTGACGATCTACCCAAAGATCCGCGAGTGATGAGAACGTTGGTACAGGCCAATAATGGCAATCTCGGCATCTACGCCTCGGTCGTCGAGGCCGGGACGATCGCCGTGGGGGACTCGCTGATCCTCGAATAACCGAAGCAAACGGTTCGTTCACGCGTCGAAGCCAAATCGCGAGGGCGACCGTCATGCGTCACAAGCTCCAAGATCGTTTCCTTGATTTATTGAAGTTTCCGTTGTCTTAATTGCCAGGAATCCCGATGGAAAACTTCGACGAAAAAATGGTTCTAGTAACCGATTCGACACGCCACATCGGCGGGGCAATCGAAATATCTTGCCCCGAATCTTTTGAGTCTCGTCACCGAAATTGGCAGACTCAAGGATTCGTAGTCCGAGAAGCAAACATTGCATGACCTCCACTAGCGGCACATCTTCAAACGAAAGTTCAAACATGGATCAAACGCCAAACGTCGATGTCGTCGTCGTTGGAGCCGGTTTCGCTGGGATGTACATGATTCATCGACTCCGCGAACTCGGTCTAACCATTAGGGCTTTCGAAGCCGGTAGCAACGTCGGCGGAACTTGGTATTGGAATCGCTACCCCGGAGCCCGCTGCGACGTTCCGAGCATTGAATACTCGTTCTCGTTCGATAAGGAGCTCGAACAAGAGTGGAACTGGTCCGAAGTGATGGCGTCACAAGAAGAGATTCTCGTATACGCCAACCACATCGCAGATCGCTACGACATCCGGCGAGACATTACGTTCGATACGCGGGTCACAAAGATGGAGTTTGATGACGCCAGCGCTCGGTGGCTGGTGGAAACAGACGGTGGAGAACGTTTGGACGCACACTATTGTGTAATGGCAACGGGGTGCCTCTCTATGCCCAATAAACCTCCGATTGCTGGTGACAGCAAGTTTCAGGGCCAGGTTTATCACACCGGTACGTGGCCCGAAGAAGGCGTCGACTTTATCGGCAAAAAAGTAGGCATCATCGGGACTGGATCGTCCGGCGTCCAGGCAATCCCCGTGATCGCCGAGACGGCCGCACAACTCGTCGTCTTTCAACGAACACCCGTTTACACCTTGCCGGCCTTTAACCGTCCGCTGTCGGAGAAGTACCGAAAGGAAGTCAAAGCCAGCTACGCCGACATTCGGAAGATGCAACGTGAGTCGCCCGTTGGGATATCCAGTTTCGGGGCGAGAGCCGTCGGACAACTACCCGTTCCTAAAAAAATAATGGATTTAACCCCGGAGGAACGCCAAGCCGAACTGGCCCGAACCGGTTTTTCGGGTCTACGAACCTACGCGGATGTTTTAACCGATCTATCGGCCAACGAAGTCGCATGTGATCTTTATCGAGAGAAAATCGAAGAGATTATCGACGATCCCGAAACCGCAGAGGCGCTAAAACCACACGGCTATCCTATTGGCTGTAAGCGTCAGGTTTTCGATTCGAACTATTACGCCGCTTTTAATCAAGAGAACGTAACTCTGGTTGACCTACGCAAAGGCGGCATTAATCGGATCACCGCCACCGGTATCCAGACCGATCATGAGTCGTTCGACATCGACATACTCGTTTATGCAACCGGTTTCGATGCAATGACGGGCGCACTAAAGCGCATTGATATCCGTGGCCGAGACGGCCAACGCCTTATCGATAAATGGGTGGACGGACCGCGAGCGTACCTGGGGCTTCAAATGGCAGGGTTTCCCAACCTATTTACCATCACCGGCCCGGGGAGTCCGTCGGTACTAAGCAACATGCTGGTCGCCATCGAGCAGCATGTCGACTGGATCCGGGACTGCCTAGAGCATCTGGGAAATAACCAAGTTGACACGATCGAACCGACGCTTGACGCCGAAAGCGAATGGGTTGCTCATGTCAACGACGTCGGCCAAGGCACGATGTTTACGGCGCCGACCTGCAATTCTTGGTACCTCGGAGCAAACATTCTCGGAAAACCGCGCGTATTCATGCCGTACGTTGGCGGAATTCATCGTTACCGCGCAAGGTGCGAAGCGGTAGTGGCAAATGACTACGAGGGATTCAGGCTCGAATAAAGCTACGTCGCGACTGGGATTAATCAGCACTCAAACAGATCCCCTAGAACGAACGGTGATCTCTCCATTCAACGGGCTTCCGAGCGAAAATAGCTAACGAACAGACTCCCAAATATCATCAACGCGTTCCACCCGAACGCGATCTAGCTTGGCGGTACCACTGCGTACGTTGAAAACCAAAGGGGCAACGTACGCGTCCGGTAAATAACAGAAATTCGCGCTCACCTGACCACCACCTAAAAACAATTCGACTGACGTCCGGTCAATGAGCAAACGTACCGACAAATGGCCCTTGCCCACCATCGGAACCTGGCTGTCCCGAAAGTTGACGACGCGTCGTTCAAAATCGAACGTTAAGGGTATGCCGCGAATCTTCAACACTACTTCGCAACCATCGTCCGCCGAGATATCAAAAGCGATGTCAAACAGATCACCTGAAACGGGCATAGGCCAAGGCTTTGACCCGTCGAACTCGACTGATACGGGAACGTCCAGCGATTCTGTGATTGACTCAATCTCTTCGACCGGCCACCGGCACAGTGTCCAAATGCCATTATTTCCTCGCAACGAGAGTTCCACTGGAAAACTCATTTGTTGATTGAACGGCATTTCTGGATACCGTCCTCCAGACATCCAGGAAATCTGAATGCGTCGCCCGCTCGGCGCATTGCTCCACGTTTGGGCAGCGTATCCATTGGTTCCATGTTCACAGATTTGAACTTCCGAACGCGGCGAAAACAAAGCGCCGTCAAAATCGCCAATCAAATAGTTCCCGCTCCCACCCCAAAATACCCAGCGTTCGATCCCCGTCTCGTCTAGCAACGGGAAAAAATCGGGACACTCGCTGTCGTGTTCTAGGGTGATGTTCTGTATCCGCGCCCACTGTTTAGCGTCGGTAGAGCGTAGTAAACAAAACCGATCGTCGGCCAGGTAAAGTGCCATGATCCAGCACCGAGTCGGCGCGTGCCAGACTACTTTTGGATCTCGATTATGCGCGTCAATCCAAGGAACAATCGGGTTTTCGTCGAACTTCAGCCAGGTGTCACCACTATCGGTACTGTACGCAAGACATTGGGTGTAATGTTTCGGAGGCTCAACGTGATTACCCGCCGCCGTGTAGAACGCGAGTAAGGTGTCTTCACCCAACCCCGAAGTATCGAACCTGTCGACCACGGCCGATCCCGAAAACATCGTCCCGTGTTCGTCCGGATACAGCGCGTGCTCCATTTGAACCCAATGCACGAGGTCATCGCTCACCGCATGTCCCCACGTCATGTTCCCCCAGACGGTCGCCTCGGGGTTGTGTTGAAAAAAAAGGTGCCAGCGCCCCGAATGGTAGATCAAACCATTGGGATCGTTATGCCAATTTTGACGAGCGGAAAAATGGAATCGGGGCCGGTGAACTTCGTCGTACACAGTCGTCCTTGAGCTCTATCGATGAATTGCGATTGTATCGATTAGCGAACGTGCAATGTTTGCGATGGTCTTGCACTAGCATTCAGACCATGCGGAAATGCACCCATTCGGAACGGACGAGAATAACCAATGAAACTCTACGACAGCACGATGGCACCAAACCCCCGACGCGTTCGCGTCTTCATGGCAGAGAAAGGCGTTGAATGCGAAAACATTCAGGTCGACATCATCAAGGGAGAGAATCTCGGCGAATCGTTCCTCTCAATCAATCCCCGTGGTCTTTTGCCCACGCTTGTTCTGGACGACGGTACCGTAATCGACGAAACCGTTGCGATCTGTCGCTACATCGAGGAAACGCACCCAGAACCACCACTCTTAGGTAGCGATGCCATCAGCAAAGCGCATGTAGAAGCCCGACAAAGGCACATGGAATTCGATGGCCTGCTTGCCGCTGCGGACGCATTCAGAAATTCTTTCCCCGGTTTCTCATCGCGTGGATTAGCCGGCAATGCTGGCTCGGTCGACGCGATTCCAGCCCTCGCGGAACGCGGAAAGAACGCGATGCTTCGTTTTTACGAATCGCTTGATACAGCGCTCAACGGCTCCGCATTCATCGCTGGCGAAACATTCAGCATCGCCGACATCACGGCGTTATGTACGATCGATTTTGCGGCTGGAGCTGCTCGTGTTCCGATTCCTGATCATTGCTCTAACGTGCAACGGTGGCATGCCGAGGTCTCTGCTCGACCGAGTGCCAAAGCCTGAACGGAATGTTTGGGTAGCAACTCGTCCGTAATCGTCTAATTTGAATTGTCGATCGTCGTGCACAATCCACGAGACGGCACGTGTTCGAAGGAAAAGATGGCCGCTCAATCGCTCGCATGTGACTATAGCGCCAGCAATAAATGGCACGCCTAAGTTGCTTCGTGAGACGGAATCATCCAACCAATCTAGCTCTATAAAACGATCGAGAATAGCCATCGTTCGGGTGTCAGCGTATCCATATTGGAGACGTCCAGGCCCGCTCTTGTATCGTCGCTGGATACCCAGCGCGGGGCGCGACCCCCGCCCGAATAGCGTCCCACGTCGACCAACGGCAGGTCGGATTTTGAACTACTCGGGCATAATAAAAGGCTGGATTGGCGTAATCGTAATCTGGATCCTTCCAAATCGCTGAAAGCTGCGCTGCGCCATGATTCTGGCTCATAGTACAGGTCACTACATCGACGGTAGCTCCGTTGTCAGAGCATCGATTTGTATCCAGATCGATCTCGCCACCGTCTGAGCAGGCAACGTCATACACCCGCTCACGCTTTGACCCGTTTTCAAGCCAGCCTTTGACAATTTGTAGTCGTTGAAGCGGCGCTGCGTTCCAATCCCGAACAGCAACAACCAATAAGTCGGGAGCCGTTCGTCGGCGCCTCAATACACCTCCCTGCGGGATGCCTCTCGCATACGCAACTCGCGCGTAGTCGGCGCGCGTAATTAGGTCATGTGGGAAGTCATGACCTGCAAACATGCGAATACGAATTCGAGGGCCACTTGTTGCGAACGTTTCCTTCCGAGTGAACGCCGTAAAAATGGCTTCACGAGTATTCTCGTCCGCCCACACGCCGGTCAGGCCCGACGCCCCATAATGCGTACGGTAGACCTGTCGGTATGCAGGGACCGTACCTTCTACTCGAACCGGAACCGACCCCCTCCGTTCGGGAACTGCGTCAAGCATCCCGACCTTGCCAGCGTACGTCCTCTCGTCAAAACGCGAACCCCCATTGTGCGTATCGGAAGCACCCACCATGCCAAACCGATAAGGATTAACACCGGTTCTACGCTCTATCTGGAGACCAGTCAGGTATGCGTCTCGGACATAACTACCTCGAGGTCGACTCTTTAACCAGGAAGCAACACGATAAGGAAAAATTTCGAAGTCCGCCCACTCGTCATTCGGAGATAAAAACGGATGAGTCTCCGATGTCCCCTTTACCTGGGTGACTTCAACAAGTGGCTCGTTACGAATGCGTAACGACGCGTACTCCGTGTCAATAGGCGATCCATCCCATTTGACGTCCTGGAACATCCATCCATCGGAACCGTTCGAATTGTGCGGAATCGATAACAACCGCACACCCTGCCCGCGTTGTTCGTCCATCCAGCGCCATAAATCCTCTGGATTAAAAGATTCGAGTCGCCCGAATATGTCGAGCGGCACCTGCTCCGAACCAAATATGACGTTTCGATGGAGATTTCCGGCATCTCGAAAAGATGTGTATTCGTAACCGATGAACGTCGTAAATTCTCCAGGTTCGTAGTGGCGCTGCGCCGCGTCCACCACGTGCCGCCATGCGTCCCGTAGCTCGCGTTGGGTTACGTTTTCTGCCACGAAGGAACCCGCATCCGGATGGGATCTGCCTCGTTCGACTACGGTTGATTCATCCAGAATGCCCAGTTGGGTTGCTGTCCTATAGAGGGGGTGGTTTGGATTACTCAACGTCGTCAAGCCCCCCAGGTATTCGGCGTGATCGGTGACGGCGTAGAAATCGAGCGGTTGATCGAGCTGCACGGCATAACCTTCCGGGTGACGTATTTCCGCACCGCGCGCGAACCGGTATGCATCGTCCGGCGTCGCCCGCGTTCCGAACGCAAACGCGTCCATCGAAAATCGGGTGTGGACGTGCAAATCACCAAAGTAGGCGTAGCGTTCAATCGCGTGGATATAAGTTGTCAAACCAAGCGCCACGCAAATTAACCAAATTTTCACTGAGTTCCTCATCAATTTCGTCCCCTCAGCAACACACTACCGACGGCTATATGACTCGCGTAGCTACCCTATTCGTGAACGTGTAGCCGAGCAACGTTTGCTCAGATCAGCGCGTAAATTACCAGACCTTTTCCCAGTTCCGGCTTTCGACGGACCGATACATCGCGAGCGCCGTACGTAATTCGCCCAACGAGTATTCCGGTGGGGCCGCAAGCGTTTTTGAGTCTAGTACCGCGAGGCTAAAATCGTTGAGTTCAAAACCGTAGCTATCGACTTTACCTTGGAAGGCATCCATCACCGTTGCCCCTTCAGATTCACCCTCGTTGAACAGAATCAAGCGCCCGTCCCGGCCGTGTTCGATAACGATTTCTCCAGACGTTCCCGTGATTCGAAAGTCTTCGGTCGGCCCGACAACGCCTCCACTCAGAAGAGCTTCAAACGATGCCGTGATCTCGCTATCAAAAAGCATAAGAGCCCTCACCCAAGACTCTCCCTCCATATTTGGAATATGACTCCCCATGGTGGCGATCACTTCGCTCACTTCACCGAGTAGCATTCGGAGCGGCCTTATCCAGTGAGCACCCCCATCAATACAGATTCCTCCGCCAGCGCGCGCAAGACTGAAACGCCAAGGTACACCATCATCTTTTGTTGCATTTACCGGCAATGGATCGTAAAAACAGGCGCGCGCCGTCACGACTTCACCTATTTGACCGGCGTCGATTAAGTCTCGAGCACGTTTGATGTCGGGCCAGTATTGCGCTTGCTCGGCGACCATGAAAACCGTGTTAGCTAGCTCGGCAGCTTCCATAATGCGTTCGCACGAAGCCAAGTCGGGTGCCATCGGTTTTTCCAGTAACACGTGCTTCCCCGCGCCAAACGCCTCGATCGCAGCCTCCTTGTGCAAATCGTGGGGCAGCATCAGATCGACTGCGTCAAAGGATCCTTCTACAAGTGCCTGGCTTAGCGAGGAATATGCGGCTGCACCCGTTCGTTCAGACATTGATGCAGCGTTATCTGGGTTGGGATCCACGACCGCTGTAACCTTAATCCGTGGCGCGTGATTGCGAATGCCGCGCCAGTGGGCACGGGCGATGTTTCCGCACCCAACTAAAGCCATCGTTAAAACATCCGTTTGCACCACGCAAATACCTCCTTACTCGTACACCCCCATCCAGACAGCCAAGCGTATCAATATCCCTGTATCCAACCTCCATTGCACCGCCATTTAGACGGATTAATCACAATGGGTCGGTTT
>CEWR01159558.1_pt1 | contig 25911 bp, 12 predicted proteins | sample 356321 | NCBI WGS metagenome assembly CEWR01 (sample SAMEA2621551, study PRJEB7988) | marine metagenome | biome: marine biome (ENVO:00000447); feature: mesopelagic zone (ENVO:00000213); material: "saline water (ENVO:00002010), including plankton (ENVO:xxxxxxxx)" | depth 790 m
AATAGGAGCCCTTGCAAGTGCAAATGGAATTGATATAATTCCGCATACTTGGGGAACTTCAATAGGTATCCATGTGGCATTGCATTTTATATCAAATATAGAATCTATTCCAGGCAGAATGAATCAGCCTAATTTCTTAATTGAATTTGATCAAACTGAAAATGGATTGAGAGAAAAATTAACGTATCCTGCTATTGAAATGAAAGATGGAATGTTGGAAGTTCCTAAAAGACCAGGTTTGGGAATTGATGTAGATGAAAATGTATTGCATGAATATGCAATTAATAGAAGTGATGTAAAAGTAAAAAGTATTATTTAATGTATTGAAAATGATGAAGACACAAAATTTCGGATATAAAAAATTATACATCAACGGAGAATTAGTTGATTCAGTATCAGGTAAAAAAGCAGCTGTAATTTGTCCAGCTACCGGAGAAGTAATTGCACAAGTTGCTGAAGCAGGTAAAGAAGATGCAGAAAAAGCATTAGTAGCTGCTCAAAAAGGTTTTAAATATTGGTCTAAATTGTCTTTGGCAGATCGTACAACGTGGATGACTAAGTTGAGAGCAGCCGTTTTGGAAAACGAGCATGAATTACGAACTGCGATGGTTCATGAAATGGGAAAAAACTATGAAGGAGCTTACGAAGATATTGAAGCAGTAATAAATGCTTTGGATTGGTATCCTAACGCAATGAAAAATTTACGTGAAGAGCAAATCCCAGATTACGAAGGAACACATACGCATAAAATGATTTCTAAGCCTGCTGGAGTAGCAGTAGCATATTTGGCATGGAATTTTCCTTTGTTGAATGTTGGTTTTAAATTAGGACCCGCATTGGCTGCTGGTTGTTCAATAATAATCAAACCCTCAGCATTGTCTCCTTTGTCAACTTATATGATGGGAGAAATTTTACATAGCATCAATTTTCCAGCGGGTGTTGTAAATGTTTTATCAGGACCCAGTTCTACGGTTGCTCATACAATGACAATCAGTAAAATCCCTGCAGTATTGACCATGATTGGTTCTACCCAAACAGGACAAAGAGTAATTGCTGATAGTACTACTTCTATTAAAAAATTAGGAATGGAATTAGGTGGAAACGCACCATTCATTGTTTTTGAAGATGCCAATTTTGAAACAGCATTGAATCTAGCTGTAATATTAAGTTTTTGGAATTCAGGACAGATTTGTGTAGCTGCAAATAGAATTTTTGTACACAAAAATATCTATGCTAAGTTTATGAAAGAATTTGTAAAAAGAACTTCTGAATTGAAACTAGGTTTTGGAACAAAAGAAAATCCAGATGTCTTTATGGGACCTGTAGTTTCTAGAAAAGATAGAAATAGAATGTTCGCCTTAGTTGAAGAAGCTGTATCTAAAGGTGCAATATTAGAATATGGAGGTGAGGTTCCTAAAGATTTACCAGAAGCTGGAAATTGGATCCAACCAACCGTAGTTTCAGGAATTACTTCAGAAATGAGGTTGTTTAGAGAAGAAACTTTTGGACCTGTTGCAGGTATAATGTCTTTTGATACTGATGATGAGGTCTTAGAATTGGCAAATGATACAGAATATGGATTGGCGTCTTATATTTTTACAAACGATCATAAAAGAATAGAAAGATTTACTGAAGATCTTGAGTTTGGAGAAATTCAAATAAATGGAGTAAAGTACGCAATCTACTTGCCTCATGGAGGAATTAAAAATAGTGGTATTGGACATGACTGTTCTCATTTAGCCTTAGATGATTATTTAGTGAAAAAACGTGTTTCTACAGCATTATAGCTATGAATGAAAATAAATTAGAAACAAAACCTTAGCCAGAGTAAACGGTACAAAATATTTTTACACAATAAAAGACCCGAGTGTTGTTTAAATCGCAGCTTTATGCGGTTTTGATTTGATTGCATTAAAGAAATTACAGAAGAACTTAAAATTAACCCAATAACTAAAGTTAAATAAGTATGGAATCAATGTTTTTACCATTTTTACTGGTGATTTTTGCAAGTTTTTTTCAAGGTTCTTTTGGACTTGGAATGAAATATATGGGCCCTTTAAAATGGGAATCTTGGTGGCTGACACATGTTACAATCTCTATGGTCTTATTTCCATTAATTTGGGCATACATAGCAGTTCCAGATTTATTTGGAGTAATTGGAACAGCTTTTAGTGACCCTACAATTGTAGACGCAGTGTACTTGGCAATGTTTTTTGGTTTTTTATGGGGAATAGGAGGGATTATGTTTGGAGTTAGTATTCCTTATATAGGTTTGTCATTGACTTATGGTTTGGTGATGGGATTGGCTTCTTCTGTAGGCAGTGTTATTCCGTTATTGCAAATGGAAAATGCCTCAGAACAAGCCGCATTTCCTTATATAATGGCAGGAGTTATTGTCATGTTAGTAGGTGTTGCAATTACGGCCTATGCTGGAATTGAAAGAGATAAGTTAAAGTCAGATGTTGATAAAAATGGAAGCATCGTAAAAGGAATTGTTATTGCCTCTATCTGTGGTGTTTTATCGGCGTTTTTAAATGTTGGTTTTGCAAATGCAGCACCCGTACAAAAATTAGCAGAAGCTTCAGGAGCACTGACTAGAAATAGTAGTTTGGCGGCTTGGGTTGTTGTGTTGATAGGAGCTTATGTGATGAATGCAGGATATGCAATTTATCTATTGTTTAAGAATAAATCATGGAACTCATTTAATGTAAGTGGATCTAAAAAAGCATATATGTGGTCCTTGGTTGCAGGTTTGTGTTGGTTTGCAGCATTAGGAATATCAGGGCAAGGAGCTGCCTTGTTAGGTGAAATAGGCCCGGTAATTACATGGCCAATAATGTTAGGTCTTTCATTAATTGTAGGTAATATATGGGCGTATAGCTCAGGTGAATGGAAGGGGGCTAAAAAACCTTTTGCGATTTTGTTGGCTGGGTTGGCTGTATTAATTGTTGCAACATATATTCTTGGGTACTCTCAATTTGTATAATGAAAATTTTAAAAAAAGTATAAGTATTTTAAAAGCCCTCTTTTTTAGGGAGGTCTTTTTGTGATGAATAGTGTAGGGAAATAGCAACTTTGTTTTAGTTTTTTTGGTTGTTTGACTTGATAGTACTCACTCCGCCTGTAGAACGAAAACCCATAGACCCAGCGTCTGTGGGTTTTTCTATTTCAGTGGTGCTGTATAGGAGTCAATATTGCTAAATTCTGTCATTATTTTAAAATATTACACAGAAAAGACTCAACAGTAAGATAGAATTTTCTTAGGAGTTTTTAATGTTGTTATAAAGTATTTTCTTTCTATTGCTAAAACTAATTTATACTCCATCCAAGTCCAATACCAATTTGTAAGATATATGAGTAAACTTTGTTTGTTTTCAAAATAACGGTAGATATAACTTTCCGGAGAATTTATGTTTTGATCTAATTTTTTAAATGCAAATAACTCAAAACCAATCTCGTGGATTAGGTAGCTGCTATTTCATATTATATTCTTACTCAGGTCTGATGAATCGGGGTTCTTAGAGTATAATTTTGGGTCTATTTCTATATGTATTTTTAATTCTTTCATTAAATAAGATGCTCACATATGCAATTATAGTAGTGTTACTATTGTTCTTTAGAATAAAATTATTTTGATTAAAAATATGAGGGTTGATTTTTAGAAAAAATAATTTGTATGCGCATAAAAAAAGGAACATGACTATTAAGAGTCTATTCCTTTATAATTTAAGATTTGGTGTTTTTAATATACGTCTCTGACATATCTTTTTTGTTTTTTTAAATTAGTAACATATTCCGCTGCTTTATCTCCTGACATGCTTCCGTGCTTTGCAATAATTTCATGCAATGCGGAGTCTACATCTTTTGCCATTCGATATGCATCTCCACAGATATAGAAATAGGCTCCTTTTTCGAGCCACTCGAAAAATTCTTTCCCATTTTCAATCATCTTGTCTTGCACATATATTTTTTCAGCTTGATCTCTAGAGAATGCTAAGTCTAATTTTGTGAGCAATCCACTTTTTTGCATTACTTCCATTTCGTCTCGGTAAATAAAATCATGCTCTTTGTTTCTGTCTCCAAAAAACAGCCAGTTACTTCCGGTTGCTTTAGTAGCCTCTCGTTCTTCAAGAAAAGATCTAAAAGGTGCAATACCAGTTCCCGGTCCAACCATAATAGTATTTAAATCCCCTTCTTCAGGAATCTTAAATTGCTTATTTGGTGAAAAGTAACATTTTACTTTTTCTCCCACATTTACTAAATCCGCTAAAAAAGTAGATGTAACTCCATTTTGAGTTCGGTCGTGCTTATTATATCGAATACTACCGATTGTTAGGTGAACTTCGTTCTTGTGTTTTTTGATACTAGAAGAAATAGAATAGGCTCTTGGACTGAGCGGCTTACAATTATTGAAAAAATCTATAAATCCAATTTTTTTACTTCCGTAAGATTTGATGAGTTGATATGAATCAAGGCCCCATAGAAAATCAGAGATAGCTTCGTTATCTCCATTTTCAACCATTCGCTTTAGTTCTTCGTCTTCTGATTTTTCAGCAACTAATTGAATTAGCTCCTTACTTGGTGTGCGAATTTCTAGTCCATGAATTAATTTATCCATAGTAACATTATCGGGGTAATTACCAAATAATGATAATAATTGGTCGATTAGATCAGGACGATTTTGAGGTATTATATTCAATGCATCCCCTGCAAGGTATGTTTCTCCAGAACCGCCTAAAGAAAATTCATAATGAACAATTTCTTTACTAGATTTATCTCCAGAAAGCATTCTTTTATTTAGTAAAACCGCGTCAAGAGGGTTTTTACGATCGAATTTTGGTTTGCTAGTTTCCTGCTTAACAGAGCTAGAAACAGCTACCATATCCTGAGATCCTTTTGCTGTAATTATAGGAATTACATTTTCTATCCACGCCATAGATGGTGTTTCATAATCTACGTCGCAATCCACCCTGTCGGCAATACGTGCTGCACCAAGATCTGCTAAACGACGGTCCCATTCTTTCCCAGCTGTACAAAAACCATCATAGCTAGTGTCTCCTAAAGCTAAAACCGAGTAAAAAGAATTGCTAAAATTTGGGGCATTTTCAGATGAAATATCATCCCATAGTATTTGCGCATTGTCTGGCATTTCTCCTTCGCCATATGTGCTTGTAACTATTAAAATACGTTCTGACTTCACTAATTTTTCTATTGTTATATCACTCATATCTATAACATCAGGAGCCAATCCATGTCGTTTGGCAACCACAGCTGCCTCATTTGCCAAAGATTCTGAATTTCCTGTCTGAGATCCGTAAAGTATGGTCAATGGTTTTCCACCAGTTTTTCCTAATCCTCCAAGTTCTTCTACCTGAATTTGAATACCTGAGAGAAACCCTCCTAGCCATTGCCTTTGACTAATACTCAAAGGCAATCCTTCTAGTTCAACAGGGGACTGTTTGTCGTTTTTTAACAGCTTTAATAATTTATCTTTATCCATTTATAGTGAGATTTATGGTTAAAATAATAGTGTAAAATTAAATTTATATATTTTGACGGATGTGTTTGTTATATAGTTGATAGAGTTTTAATAAATACAGTCAAGTAATAAGCTGCAATTTCCTCTTCTAATGAGTTGTAATTCTCTAAATGTTTAGAGTTCACACGATCACATTCTAAGATCCAAACAAAGCTACCTAGAGCATTTGTGTCTGCTACCTCTCTTTTGCTATTTGCTTCTTTGTAATCCTCTACTCTTTTATTGGCTAGTAAATGTGCCAATGCTTCATCACTAAAATCTACTAGGGCGTCTTTCATATCTCGGTACAGACTTTCCATAAACTTTTTTTCTTGTGTTGTGATTAGTTTACGAGCAGTTTTTTCGATATTTAGTTCGCCAGTTTTTTTAGCGTTTTCAATTGCCCTATTCCATACTCCAGCAATAATGGAATAATCTGAAACCAATGAAGAGTCTACCTCTCCAACTACAGGCACTTGACCATCAAATAATGGCTGTTCTTTGTCGTAGGCCTCGGAAATTAATTTAGACTGTTTTCTAGCGATGGAAACAGACATTTCTTCAATCATTTGTTTTCGAGAAATTTCACCAGCTATATTTTCACCTTTGTGATAGTTAGACAAAGATTTAGGGATGGCAAAATAAAAGTATTTTCTGTTCTCTTTCCAATGTTCAATAAATTCTTTTGCTTTTTTAGATCCAGTTCTCCTGTAGTGTTTTTCTAGGTGAACTTTTAAAGCCTCTTCGTGACCTTTTGCTAATTCGGTATCTTCAGTAATTTTGTACATTTCTATAGAATCTTGCGCACAAGAATCGACGATAGCTCCCGTAAGGTCGTATTGATAAGCGTTACCTCCACTCATTCCATTTCCGAAGCCTTTACCATATCCGCCAATATTCACAATAGAGCCATTTGTCATGTATTCACAGCAAAAATCTCCAACACCTTCTACAACAGAAACAGCTCCTGAATTACGAACGCCAAAACGATCTCCTGCTTGACCGTGAACAAATAACTCTCCACCAGTAGCTCCAAAAAGCGCAAAATTACCAACAAGAACATTGTTTTCTAGTTTTTCTGAGTATACTTTTGGAGAAAATCCAGGGTTTTTTACCACTATAATTCCGCCAGAACACGCTTTTCCAACACCGTCGTTGCAGGTTCCTCTGTGCACAAGAGTGATGCCCGAATTGTTAAAGGCACCAAAGCTTTGTCCTGCTGAATTATTAGTTTTAATTGTTATACTGTCTGCAGCTAAAACTTTTCGTCCATTGTGCAAGGTGTATATAGATGGGTGTTCCTTTATTTGGTTTTCATCTAATTGATAGTTTAAAATACGTTCCACATCTACAGAAAATTGTCCTCCTGTGGTTTTGTTGTTGTTATTTAATCTTGGTCCATCAATGAGAATACGTTCTTTTTTGTTTTTTAAGAAGTCTGAGAAATGAGGTAAATAACTATCGTCAGTATCAAAGTTTGCTTCTAGGTATACAGGTTTGTCTATTTTAATAACTTCAACTTCCCTCAACAGTCCTGACATATCTAGTTGTCCTAGCATAGCGCTGTGGTTAATTAAGTTTAGCAATTGCGTTTTCCCTCTCACTTTTTGTAAGGATGTAAACCCAATACTTGCTAATATTTCTCTGACCTCATGTGCTAGATTAATAAAATATTGTGCTAATGCTCTTGGGTCTCCTTCATATAATTCTGGATTCGTTGTAAGTCCTGCGGGACATTTAATATTACAGTTTTTAGCCATTACACATTTTAGCATCATCAGTGCAGTGGTTCCAAATTCAAAAGAATCACCTCCCATTATAGCTGATTTAACTACATCTAGTCCTGTTTGGTGCGCGTTTGAGCAACGCAGTACAACCTTGTCTCGTAAACCATTTTCACTCAGCGCTTGGTGTACTTCAGAAATACCAATTTCTGCAATACGTCCTGCATTTTTCAAACTTGTTACTTGTGCAGCACCTGTACCTCCTGTATTACCAGCAATATTGATGACATCTGCTCCCGCTTTGGCAACTCCTACAGCAATAGTTCCTACACCTTCAGATGAAACTAATTTTACAATTACTTTTACTCTAGCGCATTTCGCGTCGTGTATTAACTGAGCTAAATCTTCAATTGAATAAGTGTCATGATGAGGTGGTGGAGATACTAACTCTACTCCAGGCGTACCACTTCTTGAGGCGGCAATTTCGACATTTACTTTCTTTGAAGGCAATTGGCCTCCTTCTCCAGGTTTCGCTCCTTGTGCAATCTTTATTTCTATTTCTTGAAGTGATGGATCGGCAACATATCCCGTCCAAACCCCAAATCTACCAGATGCAAATTGCTTAATTTTACTAGCTTTTATAGAATTATATCTAAAGGATTGTTCACCGCCTTCTCCAGAATTACTTAGAGCACCAGCGATATTTGCACCTTGGGCAACTGCCTGGTGAGCTTTTGCAACTAACGCACCATGACTCATTGCTCCTGAAGAAAACATTTCGGTTATTTTGTGTGCAGGCTGTACTTTTTTAATGTCAATTGGACTTCTTTGTTTTGACAACAGATCCATGAATGTTTTCGCGGCTCCAGATGCTATAATATGCAGTTTGTCTTCTTTTATTTTAGCCTCAATATCAGATTTGAATTTCTCATTTAATGCATGCGCTAATGGGCTGTATTTTTCGTTCGCAAGAGTGACAATAAACTTATTCTTTTTATGGGAAACCTTTAAGCCTTGAACAGAAATTGAAATATTTCCGACAGTGTTAAATTTATTTAGTAAAATAGAGAAATCCTCTTTGGAGTGAGCGTCATTTGCATTAAAGGGTAGAATGAGAACGTCTCTTATTGCTGAAGGTCTCGTATCTCTTTCCTGATAGACTTCTTTCACAAAAGTTCGGTAGGCAGCCGTTATGACATGTTTGTCTATTTGTTCAGGTTTCCTTTTGTCAAAACCTAATAATTTAAATCCAGGGTCATTAGGCGTAAGCTCTTCACTAATTGCTTTGTTTTCCGTAGGCGTGTCTGTGTAGGTGAAATCTTCTTCAGTCATCTTAACAAACTCTCTAACTGCTGTGGCTCCATAGGAGTGTCCAGATCCCTCAGATCGCTCTTTAAATAACCCGAGAAACGGAATATCTTCTTCTCCTTGAATATGCAAAGATTTTACGTGCCACTCTGAGGCGCTATTTGCAATCTCTGTAAATGATGAACCGCCTATTGGAGACAGTACATTTGGAAAAATTGTTTTAAGATACGGGTCTTTTGTATCTAAAAAGTTGGATTCAAAAAATTCACCACCGATATAACTTTCTGCTGTACAGAGACCGAATTTACCCATGGTTTTCATCAGTGCTTTTTCAATGGCTTTTTGATAGTATGCTAACTTCCCTAAAATTTCATTTTTATCTTGTGTTAATTCTAAGATACGACTGTATACTGTCAGTGGACATACTGCAGACGCACCAAATCCTAGAATACAGGCAGTATCGTGCGTACTTACGGCTTGCCCTGTTTCCGCAATGATACTCGTAAAAAAGCGCATACCAGTAGCGATCAAGCGCTGGTTTACAGCAGATACTAAAAGTATAATTGGAATCGCTGCATTATCTTTACAGATATTTTTATCGCTAAGTATAACAATATCAGTTCCCGTCTTTACCAATTTTTCTACCTCATCGCAAACACTAGCAATCGCCTCTTTAATGATGCCTTTATTGTTTTCATTTTTTTCTGAGTCAATTTTAAAAAGTCCATCTAGAGTAGCTACTTTGATTCCTTCAAATTTAGAAATTTGCAGGAGTTGTTGAGGTTGTAGAATTGGAGATTCAATAATTAATTGCTTGGTAGTACCATCACTAAAGTTCGGTTTTCGACCAAGTGCTACTCGAAGGGTCATTCCGTCGGCTTCTCTAATACTATCTAAAGGTGGATTTGTAACTTGTGCAAATCGTTGAGAAAAATATCGTGACATTCCTCCCTCATTTGGTTCCAATGCGTTTGGAGCTAAACCAAACCCCATAGCGGAAATCTTTTCTTTACCATCCTGAAGCATAGGGTCTAGAAAAAACTTAAAGCTTTCTTGATTCATAGAGTACGCAACATGTCTAGCAGGAGTGGATGTCTTTTCGGGGATGTTGTATTCTGAAATGTCAGTTTCTGGTAATTCTGTAATATGAACATGTGAGTTCTTTAGTAATTCTGTATAATTTTTCGCTTCTGAGAGCTTTGTAAGTATGTTTTTTGATTCAAATAACTGTTTGGTATCGTGATTATATACAACCATTCCTCCCGCCTCAATACGTCCTCTATTGATTACTTTTTCTGGTTTAAAATCAATCTGTCCAGCTTCACTCATTACCGCAAAGTAATCGTGAGTTTCGATAGTTCTCAATGGTCTTAGACCTAGTCTATCTAATCGTGCACCAATTTTTTTGCCATCAAAAAAGATAAGCGCTGCAGGTCCGTCATTTTTTTCTTCATAAAGAGAGAAATACTCCAACATATCTCGAACATCTCCTTTGTATTTTGAATCGTTTTCCCATGCGGGTGGCATCATTGCTAGAACCGCTTCAACAATGTCCATTTCGTCTTCGTTAATCCTGCGCGCTAAAGTTTGATCTAATCGAGCTGAATCAGACTGACCCTCAGGAAATAGAACCGTTTTGTTTTTGGATTTCGCAATTGCGTCTTCACTAAGTCTGTTTTTTTTATCGGTATTCAATTCTCCATTGTGTGCCATTCTCCGGAAAGGTTGAGCAAACATAGGATTTGGTGCTGTATTTGTTGAAAAGCGCGTGTGAAAAAATAGAGAGTGAACTTTATGTTCTGGATTACTCAAATCCTTGAAATAAGGAAAAACTTCAAAACTGTTTAAACGACCTTTGTAAACCTGAGTCTCGGAACTCATTGACAGTGGGTATAGTCCTTTGAGTTCTGGTTTAGTAAAGGCAGGTTTCTCTATGTCGATAAGCGCTTTATTGATAACAGCATCAAATTGTTTTTGATTCTCTATACCAAAAGGTCTGCCAAAAACAACTTGTCGGATAGCCAATTGAGCTTCTTGAGAGGCCTTATTTACCGCTTGCTTATTTACTTCAACATCTCTCCATAATAGTACAGGAATAGTATGTTTTCTAAAAGCTTCTTTTATTAGTTTTTCAGCTTTTACATGTTCGGAAGTTTCTATGGGGTAGAAAAAATTTGCAACACCAAACTCTCCTTTCTTCAGGTTTGTATTTCCTGTTAAAATTCGGTAAAAATTTTCTGAGATGTCAAAATTAACTCCTGCACCGTCTCCTATACCTTCTGCACTCATTCCTCCACGATGCGGTATTTTGCACAACGCTTGATGCGTAAGCTGCAATATTTCATGTGTTTGTTCAGAGGATTTATTTGTAATGAAACCCACGCCACAATTGGAATAATCTAGATTGGGATTGTATAGTTCTCTCATAAGTTGATCTGCAATTATAGGATTCTAATATGAATCAAAAATAGGATGCAAAAATACTAAACATTTATGTTAATTTAGACTGTTTTAAAATAATTATGAATATTTTTAATATAGAAATAGTAGGTAAAAACCCTGTTGTTGTTGTTGTGAAGTATGTAAGTATCTATGCGATAGCTTTTTAAATTTAAACTTTTGTAACATTCGAATGATTGTGAGTAAGATATATTTAAAGGCGTTGAGTTTTGTAAAAGCAAAAACACGTCTAAACGAGTGTCGTAGGACGTGTTTTTTTAAATCTATGTTAACTTAGGTGTTTTTGAAAGATTCTAATGAATCCCTACTAAATCACCATCTTGATTTTTAGAAGGTAAATCAGATTTTCCCATAAGATAAATGTCAACTTGTCGTGCTGCTTCTCTACCTTCAGAAATCGCCCAAACGATTAAAGATTGACCTCGACGCATGTCTCCAGCGGCAAAGATATTAGGAATGTTTGTTTGATACTTTCCATATTCAGCTTTGTAATTAGATCGATTATCCTTATGAATGCCTAATTTGTCTGCTAAAGTGCTTTCAGGACCTGTGAATCCTAAGGCTAGTAGTGCTAGGTCGCAAGGCCATGTCTTCTCAGTTCCTTCTACTTCTATCAGTTGAGGACGTTGTCCTGGCACCATTTTCCACTCAACAGTTACAGTTATTAAAGCAATTAATTTTCCGTTTTTGTCCTTAATAAATTCTTTTGTATTGATCAACCAGTTACGATCAGCACCTTCTTTATGTGAAGAAGATGTTTTCAACTTTAAAGGCCAATATGGCCACGGAGTTGATGCTGCTCTTTGCCCTGGAGGTTTTGGCATAATTTCAAAATTAGTGACCGAAGTCGCCCCTTGACGGTTAGAAGTTCCAACACAATCAGACCCTGTATCACCTCCACCAATTACAATTACGTTTTTGTCAGTAGCTAGTATTTGATCTTTTATTTCTTGTCCGAAAACAACCTTGGTCTGTTGCGTCAAGAAATCCATTGCTTGTACAACTCCATCAGCATCTATACCAGGAGTAGGTAAGCTTCTTCTTTCAGTTGCTCCACCACACAAAACAATAGAATCAAACGCTTTTAGTTTTTCTACATCGTAGTTTACACCAACATTAACGTTCACCTCAAAAGAAATGCCTTCTGCCTCTAGAATTGCAACACGTCTATCAATAATCCCTTTCTCCATTTTGAAATTTGGAATACCGTAACGTAATAGCCCTCCGATAGTATCGTCTCTTTCAAATACAGTCACTGTATGTCCAGCTCTGTTTAATTGCTGAGCAGCAGCTAAACCTGCAGGCCCAGAACCAACAACAGCAATAGTTTTACCTGTTCTTTTTTTAGGTACTTGTGGTTTAATCCATCCTTCTTTAAAAGCACGTTCCACAATGTTTTTTTCTATATTTTCAATAGAAACAGGATCTTCAATAATACCCAATACACATGATTGCTCACAAGGAGCAGGGCACAAGCGACCTGTGAATTCCGGGAAGTTGTTTGTAGAATGCAAAATCCAAGAGGCCTTTTGCCATTCACCTTGGTGAACCATATGATTGAAATCCGGAATCAAGTTACCAAGTGGGCAGCCACTATGGCAAAAAGGAATACCACAATCCATACAACGGGATCCTTGCTCTGTCATCTCAGTATCATTTAATGATACTGTAAATTCCCTATAATTCTGTACACGGTCTTTTACAGGCGTGTATGTTTCATCTCTTCTTTCGAAATCCTTAAAACCTGTTACTTTTCCCATTGTTATACTGTTTCTAGTTCTTCAAACATTATTTCTCCTTTCGCTAAACGAAGTAAGGCTTTTTTATACTCAGTAGGCATCACTCTTACAAAATTGCTTAAGCTAGTTTCCCAATCTGCTAATAACTCTTTTCCTCTATTACTGTCAGTATATAATACGTGTTTCTCGATCAATCCTTTTAAGTCTGCAGCATCTTCTGGTAAGATTTCTTCAAACTCAATAGTTTCTGTATTACATAATCCGTTGGTGAATTTATTTTCAGGATCATAGATATAAGCGATACCTCCACTCATACCTGCAGCAAAGTTTCTACCTGTGTTACCAAGTACAATTACTTTTCCACCTGTCATGTACTCACACCCGTGATCTCCAACACCTTCAACTACTGTTGTTGCTCCAGAGTTTCTTACTGCGAAACGTTCACCAGCGATTCCGTTGATGTATGCTTCACCTTCGACAGCTCCAAATAAACAAACGTTACCAACAATAATATTGTCTTCTGCTACGAAATCAGCTTTGGCTGGTTTCTTAACGATTAATTTAGCTCCAGACAAACCTTTACCTAAATAATCATTTGTATTTCCTTCTACTATAAATGTCAATCCATGCGCACTAAATGCACCTAAACTCTGACCAGCAGAACCTGTGAAATTAATACTCAAAGTATCTTCAGGCAATCCTAAGTGACCGTATATTTTAGAAATCTCGTTACTTACAATTGCTCCGACAGAACGATTTGTATTGTTGATAGGGTAATCAAGAATCATTTGTTCTTTTCTATACAAGGCACGGTGAGAATCTTTTAAGATTTGGAAATCTAAAACATCTTCTAAACCATGGTCTTGTTTTTCAGTATTTTTAACAGGCATATCACTGTATCCAGCAGGCCTGTGTAAGATTGCAGATAAATCTAAACCTTTTGCTTTATAATGCGTAATTGCTTTGTTAGAATTAATTTTATGTGTTTGACCTACCATCTCGTCAAGAGTTCTGAAACCTAATTCAGCCATAATCGCTCTTAATTCTTCAGCTACATAGAAAAAGAAGTTAATTACATGTTCTGGAGTACCTTTGAAATTTTTACGTAAACTCTTATCTTGAGTTGCGATTCCTACAGGACAAGTATTTAAATGACACTTACGCATCATAATACATCCAGATGCAACTAAAGGAGCAGTAGCAAAACCAAATTCCTCAGCACCTAATAAAGCAGCAATTGCAACATCACGACCCGTTTTTAACTGCCCATCACATTCAACAACAATTCTACTTCTTAAGTTATTTAAAACTAAAGTTTGTTGTGCTTCAGCCAATCCAAGTTCCCAAGGCAATCCAGCGTGTTTTAATGAGGTTAAAGGAGAGGCTCCCGTACCACCATCATAACCAGAGATCAATACAACATCTGCTTTGGCTTTAGAAACTCCAGCTGCAATTGTACCAACACCAACTTCAGAAACCAATTTCACATTGATTCTTGCTTCACGGTTAGCATTCTTTAAGTCATATATTAATTGAGCTAAATCTTCAATAGAATAAATATCATGATGTGGAGGCGGTGAAATCAATCCTACAAAAGGAGTAGAGTTACGAGCTTCAGCAATCCATGGTAATACCTTTTCACCAGGCAGCTGTCCTCCCTCTCCAGGTTTCGCACCCTGAGCCATTTTAATTTGAATTTCTCTTGCATTTGATAAATAGTGAGAAGTAACTCCAAAACGTCCAGATGCAACTTGCTTAATTGCAGAATTACGACTATCTCCATTTACATTTGTTTGGAATCTTTTTCTATCTTCACCACCTTCACCAGAGTTAGATTTTCCTCCAATTCTATTCATGGCAATCGCCAAGTTTTCATGTGCTTCTCTAGAAATAGATCCATAAGACATCGCTCCCGTTTTGAAACGTTTTACAATATCAGTCCAGGGTTCTACTTCTTCCAATGGAATCGGGTCGAAGTTATCAAATTCGAACAGTCCACGGATAGTCATTAAGTTTTCAGCTTGATCGTTTACAGCTTTTGCATAAACGTTATAACTATCTTGATCACTTAATCTAACAGCTTGCTGTAATTTAGAAACTGTCGTTGGGTTAAACATATGTCTTTCTCCATTACGTCTCCATCTGTAGTCTCCACCAATATTTAATCCTAAACGGTTTTTTATTTGAGTATCTGGATATGCATACTTATATCTTTCATTGATTTCTTTTTCAATTTCATATAGTCCAATACCTTCAATTCTTGAAGCCGTATAAGGGAAATATTTTTCTACGAATTGAGAGTTGAAACCAACAATCTCAAAAATTTGAGATCCTCTATAAGAATGTAATGTAGAGATTCCAATTTTGTTCATTACTTTTAGGATACCTTTCCCGATTGCAGAGTTGAAGTTATCAACTGCTTTTTGCTCATCCATTCCAGTAATAAAACCTTGTTGAACTTGCATACGTATAATTTCATTTACCATATAAGGATTCACGGCACTAGCACCATATCCAAATAATGTAGCAAAATGATGTGGTTCACGTGGTTCCGCAGATTCGATAATGATATCGAAGTAAGAACGCTTGCGCAAACGGTTCATTTGATGGTGTACAAAAGAACAAGCTAATAAAGAAGGAATAGGAGCGAATTCTTTATTTACACCTCTGTCTGATAGTATAATAATATTTGTACCTCTTTCAATAGCCTTAGTAATCTGAACAATGATATTGTCTAAAGCATCTTCAAGACCATTCAGCCCTTTATCCTTAGCATATAACATTTCAATCGTTTCAGCTTTGAAACTATCGATATCGATATTTCTAATTTTTTCTAAATCCGTGTTAGAAATAACAGGATTTTGAATTTTTAATTTTCTACATTGCCTGTCAGTAATACTAAAAATATTTCTATCCTTACCTAAAGTCAAACTAATATCTGTAACAATTTCTTCACGAATTCCATCCAATGGTGGGTTTGTTACCTGCGCGAATAATTGTTTGAAGTAATTTGAAATCAACTGAGGTCTATCAGACAATACAGCCAAAGGTGTATCAATACCCATAGAACCCAAAGTTTCTTTTCCAACTAGAGCCATTGGAGTAATTACTTCTTGGATATCTTCAATTGTATAATTAAACAAACGAGAACGTGTAGCGATGTCAAGCGTTTCAAAAGGACATTCAGTACTTGTTGAAGGAAGGTCTTTTAAGTGAACTCTTGTATTGTCTAACCATTCTTTATAAGGTCTTTCAGATACAATTTTGCTTTTAATTTCTTCATCATTAATAATACGTCCCTCATTCATGTCTACCAAAAACATTTTTCCTGGCTCTAATCTACCATGACTTTTAACGTCTTCTGGGGCAACTTCTACAACACCAATTTCTGATGCCATAATCAATTTGCCACTTTTAGTGATTGTATAACGTGAAGGTCTTAGTCCATTACGGTCTAATAAAGCACCAACATAGTCTCCATCTGTAAAAGGTACAGAAGCAGGGCCATCCCATGGCTCCATCAAACATGCATTGTATTCATAAAAAGCTTTGCGCTCTTCAGACATCGTTTCATGCTTTTCCCAGGCTTCAGGAATCATCATCATCATTACTTCTGGTAATGATCTTCCTGTATGTGTTAACAATTCAACAACCATATCCATAGAAGCAGAATCTGACTTTCCTGGTAAAATGATCGGGAATAATTTGTCAATTTGTGGTCCGAAAACTTCACTTTGCATGATTTCTTCACGAACACGCATTCTACTAACATTTCCTCTTAAAGTATTGATCTCTCCATTTTGACACATGTATCTAAATGGTTGCGCTAATTCCCAAGCAGGCATTGTATTTGTAGAGAATCTTTGGTGTACTAAAGCTACACGAGTAACCAAATCAGATTGTTGTAAATCTTTGTAATAAGGACCAATATCTTCAGGCATTATAATTCCTTTGTAGATCAATGTTGTAATTGATAAACTTGGAAGGTAGAAAGTAGCACTTTCAGACATTTTTGAACCTATAATTGCATGCTCAGCAATTTTACGAGCAGCATATAGTTTCGCATTGAAGATGTTTTCTTCTATTTCTTCTGTTTTTCCAATAAAGACTTGCTCAATATTTGGTTCAGAATCTAAAGCTATTTGTCCTAATTGAGTAGAGTCCACAGGTACTTGTCTCCAACCAAGAATAGATAAGCCTTGTTCTTTTATTTCTTTTTCGAATATTTCCTTACAGCCATTGTATTGGTTGATGCTTTTAGGTAAAAACACCATACCTACTGCATATTCTCTTTGTGCAGGAATTTCAAACTCACAAACTCTATTAAAGTAATCATGTGGAATATCAATCAACAATCCAGCACCATCTCCTGTTTTTCCATCAGAACTTACACCTCCACGGTGTTCTAGTTTCACTAGAATTTCTAATGCATCATGTATGATTTGGTTTGTTCTCTCACCTTTTAGGTTACAGATAAATCCTGCTCCACAGTTTTCGTGTTCGAATTCTGGTAAATATAGACCTTGTTTTTCTATCATAATTTCAAAATAATAACGCAAAATTACGCAATTTCAATCTTAAAAACCAATAGAATAGGAATAGATAAGCTAAAAATGTGTTTATTATAATATACAGCTCTGTATACTGATAAAAGTGAAAATTATCAATATAAAACAATTAATAATGTTAAAATGTAATTAAATAGATGGTTTTTATTGCAGAATTCGGAATGTAACTACAACGATGTAGGTTTTTTTATTCTTTTGTTTTGGTCAGTTTCTGAAATAATAATTGGCTGCTATAAAGACCAAATTACTCTTTTTTTCTGGGTTGTTTTCTGTTTTTTTTTGTAGGTGTAAAAAAAACGGTTTGTAAATAAATACAAACCGTTTTACCGTTATTCTTTTTTACTAAAAGCAAAATACTTGCAGTAAAAGATTGTTTTTAGTGATCGTTCATTCTAAAGTCAGGATATGCACTCATACCGTGTTCAGCTTCGTCTAATCCTTCAATTTCTTCTTGTTCAGTAACTCTTATTCCTATTGTTTTCTTAAGAGTGAATAAAATTATGAAAGAAGTAGTGACACAAAAAGTACCAACGATAACAACTCCTGTTAATTGAGTAAAGAATTGTTCAACACTTGCCATAGCTCCGAAGATACCAACTGCCAATGTTCCCCAGATACCACAAATAAGGTGTACTGCAACAGCACCAACTGGATCATCTAATCTTAATTTATCAATCAAAGCAACAGCTAAGACAATAATGATACCTGCGATAAGACCTATTAAAATAGCATCAGTAGGACTCATTTGATCTGCACCAGCAGTAATACCAACCAATCCACCTAAGATTCCGTTTAAGAACATAGTTAAATCAAAGTTTTTGTAAAGGATTTGAGAGAATGCAAATGCACCAACACCACCAGCAGCAGCAGCCAAACATGTAGTCACTAATGTTAAAGATGTCAATGCAGGATCTGCAGATAGTACAGAACCACCGTTAAATCCAAACCATCCTAACCATAAGATCAATACCCCAGCGGTAGCTAAAGGAATGTTGTGTCCTTGAATAACCTTTGGGTTGCCGTCTTCGTCAAATTTACCAATACGTGCTCCTAATAACCAGATAGCTACTAAGGCAGCCCATCCACCAACTCCGTGAACTAAGGTAGAACCAGCGAAATCATAGAATCCCATTGCGTCTAAGAAACCACCACCCCACTTCCATGCTCCTACAATTGGGTATACTAATCCAACATAGATTACAGTAAAAATCATAAAAGAAGTTAATTTAACTCTTTCAGCAACAGCTCCAGAAACGATTGTTGCAGCAGTTGCAGCAAACATACCTTGGAATAAGAAATCTGTCCACCAAGTATAACCTCCGTCTGCATAAGCAGCAGTCATTCCATTTGCAGGAGCTTCAATACCAAACCCAGCAAATCCTAAGACTCCATCTCCAATAAGGTTAAAGTCTCCAGGGTACATTAAATTGAAACCTGCTAGGCAGTATAGTAATAAACCAACACATATAATAAATACATTTTTAAATAAAATGTTAATTGTGTTTTTTTGTCTTGTCAATCCGATTTCCAATAAAGAGAAACCTAAATGCATGAAAAAGACCAATGCGGTACATAGCATCATCCATACATTATTCGCTGTAAATAAACCTGCGTCCATAATTATATTGTTTTAAGTAATATTTTATTTTAAAGTATCTTCTCCTTGTTCTCCCGTACGAATTCTGTATGCATTTTTAATGTCAGATACAAAAATCTTTCCATCTCCTATTTCACCAGTTGCAGACGATTCTAAGATTGCATCAATAGTTACTTTTTCAAAATCATCGTTCACGACAATTGATAAATAACGTCTTTGAATATCGCTTGTACTGTATGAAACTCCTCTATATACATGACCATGTTTTTCATGTCCTTGTCCTGTAACATCCCAGTAAGAAAAGAAGTTTACGTTTACAGAATGTAATGCTTTTTTAACAGCAGAAAATTTTGATTTTCTAATGATTGCTTCAATTTTTTTCATCTTGTGTTTGTTTTTGTGGTTTGTAAATAAATTAAAATGATTTCAAAAAAAAAATCACACGAATATAAATAATATCCATGTGATTTTTATATTTAATTTCAGAAAAATTCTATTTATTTATCTTCTGAGATTTCTCTAACTCTTTCTCCAGGATACGCTAAAGCTCCATGCTCTGAAAGGTCAAGTCCTTCAATCTCTTCTTTTTCAGTAACTCTTAATCCTATTGTTTTCTTAAGAATGAATAAGAATACTAAAGATGTGATTACTGCCCAGGCAGCATAAGAGAAAGCACCAATTAACTGTGCTACTAATTGATCAGATCCTCCACCATTGAAGATTCCAATACCAGTATCACCATCAACACCCCAAAGACCAATAACTATTGTTCCCCATAGACCACCTATAGCGTGTACAGAAAATGCACCAACAGCATCATCAACTTTAAGTTTGTGTTCTACAAAATCCATTGAGAAAACTACAATAATACCTCCAATAAGACCTGCTATAATTGCACCACCTTCTGTCATGTTACCACAACCAGCAGTAATACTTACCAATCCAGCCAATGCACCATTTAAAGTCATGTCTAAGTTTGGTTTTCCGTATTTGACCCATGTCAATGCCATTGCACCAACAGCACCCGCACAGGCTGCTAAGTTTGTAACCAATACAACCATAGAAGCACCAACAGCATCAGTACCACCCCAAGCTAATTGAGATCCACCGTTAAATCCAAACCATCCAAACCAAAGGATAAATACCCCAAGTGTAGCTAATAATTTATTATGACCAGGAATATTAACTGCTTTTCCGTTAATGTATTTCCCAATTCTAGGTCCTACTAAGATAGCAGCAATTAATGCAGCCCATCCACCAACAGCATGTACAACTGAAGATCCAGCAAAATCAATAAATTCAGCTGGCATGATACCAGTATCTGTATTATTTAACCATCCACCATTCCATTCCCAACCACCTGCGATAGGGTAAATAATAGCTGTTAAAACTACTGAGAAAATGATGTAAGTAGAATATTTTGTTCTACCAGCAATTGCTCCAGAAACGATCGTAGCAGTTGTTGCACAAAATACAGTCTGGAAGAATAAATCTGCAGGTCCTTGATTGAACATGAAACCACTCCATCCTATCCATCCACTAGCTGATTCTCCATACATAAAAGAATAACCAACAAACCAGAATACTAATGATCCTACTGCGATATCTAATATGTTCTTCATAGCGATATTCACTACGTTTTTAGAACGTGTCATTCCAGATTCTACTAATGTAAATCCTGCTTGCATTAAAAATACTAAGATACCTGATAAAAGCATCCAAAGCATTCCCATGTCTCCGTTAATTTGTGCAACTGCTGCAGCTAAATCAGCTGTAGAAGTTTCTTGTACTATTGTTAATGGTAAACTCATAGTTGTAAATTTTGATTAATACAATTTGTTTTGAATAGTATAATAATATGGACTGTAGGTTGAGTACAGTCCATAATAGAATTTATTTCTTAGAAAGAATATACTGCTGCGATAGTTAATGCAGTTACAGTTTTTTCAGTACCTTGGAAAGCTTCGATAATCATGTCATCAGATGAGTCATATCTAGCTTCAGTAATAAGCTTTAAGTTTTCAGTTAATGTTACGTTTGCGGTAAGTGTTAATGCCATAACATCTGTAGTAGTTCCTGAATTTTTAGGTTGGAAAAATTCTGGTCTTAATCCTAATGCGAATGTGTCAGAGAAAGAGTTTTCTAAGTAAAATGCAGCTCCTAAGTATCCTGAGTCAGCTTCGGCTGAATTAGCATAAGCAGCGTTGATTCCTAAATATAAAGATTCAGAAATATTAAATCCACCAGTATAATCAACATAAAGGTCATCATTTGTTGCGTTAGCTCCTGTTGCTCCGTAAATTAAATTCAAGTATTGTCCTTTGTATCCAACTTGACCGCCAATTTGCATGTCTCCAGTAACGTTACCGCCATCACTTGAAATAGCATGAGCATTAGTAACAGCTAATAAGAAAGATAAGTCTTCTGACGATGCGTAGGCTACTTTAATCCCTGTATGAGAAAAAGGACCTGCGTTAAATAAATAAGATACAGAATAGTTAAAGTTAACTGCTGGAGAGATTACCTCATATCCTAAGAAAGTATTGAACTGACCTGCTGTTACTGTTAATTTATCGTTTACGTTGTAGTAAGCATACATTTGATTAATTGCTCCAGCCATATTAGCGTCATCAGCTCTAGGCCCCCATGCTAAATCAGCAACAAAACCTGCTTTTCCTTTTTCGTATCCAAGTACAACGTTTGCCATACCCAAACCAAATGCGTTTGCCTCTTCTGGATTAGCAATTAGTAAACCAGGTGCTCCTGATCCATCTACAAAATTTGCTGTTCCGTAAACGTCAACAGAACCAGAGATAGATAATGGACTTTTTTCTTCTTGTGCAAAAGTTACTGCGCTTGCTAGTAATAATGCTGATAAAATAATTTTTTTCATTGTGTGATATTTTAAATTGATAATTTGTTTAGATTAATACACTGCAAATATACGTAGTTTTACGTAATAAAAAATTTTATTTTCAAAAAAGTACGTATTTGTTAAGTATTTTTATTGTTGAATATTGTTGTTTTTACTTAGTTTTTCTTTTTTATCCGATTTGTTTCCCGCTATTGTGAGAATTGTTTTTTTTTAAAGCAGTATATTTGTTAATATCGTAAAAATCACTTTTTGTCAAAAAAAGGTAGTTTTAATATTTAGAACTATGAACTACGTATGCATACATGTTATAAACTGCGTAAAAACATGTTTTAATATGTGATATATTGTTGTAATGTAATTTTAGCTTGAGTTTTTTTGAATAAGTTTGTGTTTTCAGAACAATAAAGAACAGTTTTTGAAGAATATCAGGAGAGGTACGTATATATTTATGTGTTTTACGTAGCCGTTTCTCCTGTATGTCTTAATTGAAGGTATTTCCAATTAAATAGAATACATAATTTCAACGAGTTGTTGCATATAGATAGGTTAAACTAACCTAAGTGCTTCCAGAGTATTTTAACCGCGACAAAAACAATCAATATTGCAGTTCCTTTTTTTAGATCAAGTGGCTTTATAAAATGAATTCCTATTCGGGATCCAATTTGTCCCCCAATAAAAGTAGTAATGGCCAAAACTATGGTTAGTCTAGTATTGATGGCGAAATCAGGATTTGTTAATTGGCCTCCTAAACCAGCGATAGAATTAACTAAGATAAATAGGCTTGTTGTTGCAGCGATCTTTTTTGAAGCGTCCCACTTAGTTAAGTGTAGTAGGGGAGCTAAGAATATGCCGCCGCCTATTCCTACCATTCCAGAAATAAATCCAATAATACCACCAAAACTTAAGCTTTTTATAGTATTCGTCTCTGTTGAGTTGTACACTTCTCTTTTTTGAAGTAGCATTAGAGATCCTGCAATCAATAGTGTTATCCCTAATAGTATAAAAAATAATTTTTCATCAATTCTTAAGTAGCCACCAATAAAAGCAAGAGGAATACTTGTGAGTACTAATGGTAGGACTTTCTTAAAATTGTATAATTGATTTTTGTAATAGATAATAAATGAACTAGAGACTACAAGTATGTTACATATAAGTGCTGTTGCTCTAATTTCTGTAAACTCTAGCGTTGTTAAAGCAAGGATTGCTAAATAGCTAGAGCCACCACCGAATCCAACTGACGCATATAGTATAGCAATAGTAAAGAAGGAAAGTATAATGTTCCAGTGAGAAAAAAATATTTCGTTAAAATTCATTAGAAATGTGTGTTTGCAAACATACTTAAAATTATCATCCTTGAGTAGTTCGTCTGCTTTATTATGTTGTATGTAGAGCTGTTTTTTTTATTGTGTGTGAATAGGATAAGTTCGTTTGTAATATCCAAAGGGGTGCATTTACTTTTTTAAAGGGGTGTCAGAGTTTCTTTTTCGTAAATACTCCGATAATTAAAATTAAAAATTATATTTTTAGAGCCTAACAAAACCTAAGTTTGATAATTTGCCTAAAACCAAGACTTATATATATAAACAGTATCGAAGGGTAAGTGGGGTAATGGAGATTTTTTTAAAACAAAACCAAAGAACCTTTTAATGTTTTTAGGTTTCTTTAATTGTTTCTGTTTTTACTTTAACCGCATAAAAACTAGTAGAAGAAATTAATGAGAACATGGGCGTTCCATTGGAGGTAAGAATTTTAAAAGAATATTGATTTTCAGAATTTATAACTAATTAAACGAAAGCTTAAAAATTATTACAATGGTAGAAAAGATTCATTCCTATAAAAAATACAAGGAAGATTATATAGAAAGTGTTGAAGACCCTTCAAAATTTTGGGGAGATGTTGCTGAACAATTTGTTTGGAGAAAAAAATGGGATACAGTCTTTAAAAACGATAAAGAAAACGCTAAAGTAAAATGGTTTGAAGGTGGTACGTTAAATATTACTGAAAACTGTTTAGATCGCCATCTTGAAAAAAGTGGAAATAAAACAGCTATTATCTGGGAGCCAAATAACCCAGATGAAGAATCGAGGTATATTACTTACAAACAACTGTATGTAAAGGTTTCTCATTTCGCGAATGTTTTAAAGAATAACGGAATTAAAAAAGGGGATCGTGTATGTTTGTACATGCCAATGATACCGGAATTAACAATCGCAATGTTAGCTTGTGCAAGAATTGGTGCGGTGCATTCAATCGTATTTGCTGGTTTTTCCGCTTCTGCCTTGTCTAGTCGTATCAATGATTCTGAATGTAGAATGTTGATTACCGCAAATGAGGTATACAGAGGTAGTAAACCAATTAACTTAAAAGCAGTATGTGATGAGGCTTTAGAGAGTACTCCTTCTATAGAAAAAGTGATTGTGTACAGACGAACTGTTGAGCCTACTATAATGAAAGAAGGTAGAGATGCCTTTTGGTTTGATGAGCTTCAGAAAATAAAAGATACTCACTGTGAGGCGGAAGAAATGTCAGCAGAAGATATCTTGTTTATATTATATACATCAGGTTCTACAGGAAAGCCTAAAGGAATGGTACATACTACAGGAGGATATATGGTAGGAGCTACCTATACGTTTCAAAATGTATTTCAATACAGCCCCGGAGATGTTTACTGGTGTACTGCCGATATTGGTTGGATAACAGGGCATTCTTATATTATTTATGGGCCTTTGGCAGCAGGTGCAACTACAGTTATGTTTGAAGGAGTTCCTTCTTATCCTGATTATGGGCGTTTTTGGGAAATTATTGAGAAATTAAAAGTGACTCATTTTTATACAGCACCGACCGCTATTCGTGCTTTGGCGCAACATCCTTTGGAACTTGTAGAAAAACATGATTTATCAAGTTTAAAAGTTTTAGGATCTGTTGGAGAGCCAATTAACGAGGAAGCATGGCATTGGTATAATGATAATATAGGTAAAGGTACATGTCCGATTGTCGATACTTGGTGGCAAACAGAAACAGGAGCTATTATGATCTCTGCTATGGCGGGGATTACACCACTTCGACCAACTTTTGCAACGATGCCATTACCAGGAGTGCAACCTGCATTGATGGATGAGAAAGGAAATGAAGTTTTAGGTTCTCCAGCTGAAGGACGTTTAGCAATGAAAGCTCCTTGGCCTTCAATAGCACGAACTATTTATGGAGATCATCAACGCTATAAGGATACCTATTATTCAGCTTATAAAGGAATGTACTTTACAGGAGATGGTGCGTATCGTGATGCAATGGGGAACTATAGAATTACAGGTAGAGTAGATGATGTTGTTATTGTTTCTGGCCATAATTTAGGAACGGCGCCAATTGAAAATGCAATTAATGAGCATGTCTCAATTGCTGAAAGTGCAGTGGTTGGTTTTCCGCACGATATCAAAGGAAACGCATTGTATGCTTATGTAACGATGCATGAAGGTGTTACTTTATCAGAAGATCAGTTGCGTAAAGAAATTAATAACCAAGTCCGCGGTTCCATTGGAGCGATTGCTAAGATTGATAAAATTCAATTTGTGGCGGGGTTGCCGAAAACGAGATCAGGAAAAATAATGAGAAGAATATTAAGGAAAATTGCAAGTAATGATACTTCAAACCTAGGAGATACCTCTACTTTACTAAACCCAGAAGTTGTTGAAGAGATTATGGGGAGTGTTCTATAAGTTTTATATCAATTTATAAGTAGTTTTAGGATTATATTTTAGAGTGCATCTTGATTATTACTAATAATCAAGATGTTTTTTTGTTTAGATGTGGTTTTCATAGTAAGGTTTATTGTAGATTATGAATCTAAATTTAGAGTTGTTTTGGTTAATTCAGTATGATGTCATGTATAAAGATGAATGATTTTTTCTAAAACCTGTTGCGTAACTGCACAGGTTTTTTTGTGGATACATAAAAAGTATTTATAATATTTATTCGTTTTAGGAAGATGCTAAATTTAACGTATGATGAATAATTAGTTATTAAAAGAGTTTTAATCGTTTTATAGGGTAGAGTAAGTTACAGTTTTCCGTTTTTTTCATCTTGTAAATAGCACATTTTTAGGGATGTAGTTTTTATTATCAAATG
>CEWR01117230.1_pt1 | contig 25829 bp, 24 predicted proteins | sample 356321 | NCBI WGS metagenome assembly CEWR01 (sample SAMEA2621551, study PRJEB7988) | marine metagenome | biome: marine biome (ENVO:00000447); feature: mesopelagic zone (ENVO:00000213); material: "saline water (ENVO:00002010), including plankton (ENVO:xxxxxxxx)" | depth 790 m
AGTCGTCAGTCGTCAGTCGTCAGTCGTCAGTGGTCTAAAAACACATTTTTTTTTAAACGACAATACGTAAGTGCATCACTGCTTCAGCTTTTCCAACTTACATCCCTCTCAACTTCTCTTTGTCGTGTACTTCTTTACGCAATCCACTGCTTGAAAAGCGGTGTTCTCTTTTGTTAAAATACAACTGGATTCCTTTTTCTTCACAATATTCTCTCCCTGTAAATTTTTTATTTGCATATTCTTCTCCAATAATACGAACATCAATTTTAAAAGACCTCAATACATCTTCCAAGTCTTGCTCAGTCGCATAAGGTACAATTTCGTCAACAAAACGACATCCTTTCAATTGAATATATCGTTCTACTACAGATTGTACAGGTCTGTTCTTTTCAGGACGATCCAATGTAGGATCTGTTTGAATAGCACAAATCAAATAATCGCATTGACGCTTTGCGTCTTCTAACATCGTGATATGACCTGCATGTAGCAAGTCAAAAGCACTAAACGTGATTCCTATTTTCATATGATTTATTTTATAATTTTCCGTGGTAGGTGTTAGGTGGTCTAAAAATATATTATTTTTCCTAAACGACAATACGTAAGTGCATCCCTGTTTCACCGCAACACTGTTTCACTAATTCCCCCTCTTAAAAGGATGTTTCGATTGTGGTCGTTCAATAAAAGGATGAAATTTACCTTCTTCTCTTTCGCTTATTTCTGAGTTTCTAATCGTGTGCACAATTTCTATTGATGTACGTGCATCTTCCAATCCAAAACCTTTTCCCTGTACTATATCTTGGTAGCTTTTGGTATGTAATTCTGTAAAACCTCCACTAAACTCAATTTCTTCTCCATTGATGGCAATGGATCGGTAGGTATGTTGTCCTTTTTCTTTCACTTCTCTCGGCAACACTTCTTGATCAATAGACAAAAACCATTTTACACGTGCTTGCTCAAACTCTAAATATCCTGCGGCTCTATCGTGACTATTTATGTGTACTTTATTTTGTTTCACATTTCCAAAAACCCATGACAACATGTCGTAAAAGTGAATTCCTATATTAGAAGCAATTCCTCCTGATTTTTCAGTATCCCCCTTCCATGACGCATAGTACCAATTTCCTCGTGATGTCAAATACGTTAAATCTACATCATATACTTTATCTTTAGGCCCTGCAGCAATTCTTTCTTTTAAAGCAATAATACTTGGATGTAAACGCAACTGTAATATTGTATAGACTTTCTTGCCTGTCTCTTTTTCAAGAACCAACAACGCATCTAAATTCCATGGGTTTAACACCAATGGTTTTTCGCAAATTGCATGTGCTCCAGTGCGTAATGCCATGCGAATATGTGCATCGTGTAAGTAATTAGGAGTGCAAATACTCACATAATCCAACTGCAGATTCTGTTCACGCTTTAATTTTTCTATATGTCTATCAAATCTTTCAAACTCAACAAAAAAAGCAGTTTTAGGAAAATAACTATCTAAAACCCCAACACTATCATTTTTATCTAATGCAGCCACTAAATCTCCATCAATTTCCTTGATGGCTTTTAAATGACGTGGAGCGATATACCCTGCGGCTCCAATTAATGCAAATTTTTTTGATTTCATTTTTTCCTTTCGGTGGTCTAAAAATATATTTTTTTTCTAAACGACAATACGTAAGTGCTTAATTTTTTGCAGCTTATGATTTATTTTCATCATTTCACTGCATTTCCGTCTCACTGCTTCACTATTTTACTGTTTCACTACTTTATTACTTCACTGTTTTACCACCTTCTAAATTCTCCCAATACCACTTCACAGACTCTTTCAAACCTTTTTGCAATGAAAATTGAGGGTTGTAATTCAATAAACTTTTAGCCTTGTCAATACTTGCCAATGAGTGTGGAATGTCTCCAGCTCTATTCGGTCCGTAAATAACTTCTACTTCTGAAATTTTAGTATCGTAGTTGCTTAAATACTTTTTCAAACTCTTAATTAAGTCATTCAAAGTAGCACGTTCACCAAAAGCAGTATTGTATACTTGATTTACAGCTTCCTTATTTGTTGTTGTCAATGCTAACAAATTCATTTGTATCACATTGTCTATGTATGTAAAATCTCTCGAATACTCTCCATCTCCATTTATAATGGGTGATTCGTAATTTACAAACTGACTTACGAATTTCGGAATCACGGCTGCATACGCTCCATCTGGAGCTTGCTTTCTTCCAAATACATTGAAATAACGCAATCCAATTGTTTCAAAACCATATGTTCTAAAAAAAGTATCTGCATACAACTCATTTATATATTTTGTAATCGCATATGGAGACAATGGTTTTCCAATAACATCTTCTACTTTTGGTAGAGACTTTGAATCTCCATACGTAGAGGAACTAGCAGCATATACAAAACGCTTTACTCCAGCGTCTCTTGAAGCAACAAGCATATTTAAAAACCCACTTGCATTCACGTCATTTGTTGTGATAGGATCGTTTATAGACCTTGGAACAGAACCTAAAGCAGCCTCATGCAATACTAAGTCTGCACCAGCAACAGCCTTTTTACAGTCTTCCAGTATTCGAATATCTCCTGTTACTAAAGTAAACGAGTTATTCGACATAAAAGGATCAATATTTTCTTGTTTCCCAGTAGCAAAATTATCCAAACAAACAACCTCATTTCCTTTTTCCAACAAAACATCAATTAGGTTTGAGCCGATAAAACCAGCTCCCCCTGTAACTACTATCTTTTTGCCTGTTAATTCTATTTCTGAAAATTGTCCCATATTTTATTTTTTTATACGGCTTCGCCGCTGTTAGCCCCACAAGAAGGACAAAAACACCATTAAAATTTGACTGCAAACATAGTTTTTTTTATTCTAAGTCTAGATTATTCTTCTAGAAGTTTTATTTGATCTCTCAATGGAAACTTTCTACCAATAAAAGGGGCAAATATTAATTAGAAAGGAACAAAAACTAAAATGCATTTTTATCTTTATTATGGAACATATCTATCATTGTATTAAAAACAATTTTAAGATCTAATAAGAAACTCCAATTCTCTATATACCAAATATCCGCTTCGGCACGATTCTCCATGTCTTTTACCGTTTTTGTTTCACCTCGAAAACCGTTTGTTTGTGCCCAACCAGTAACCCCTGGTTTTGCAAAGTGACGTACCATAAACTTATCTACTAACAAACGATACTCATCTGTATGCTTTAACATATGCGGTCTTGGACCAACTAATGACATTTGATTGAATAGCACATTGACTATTTGGGGCAATTCATCAATACTGGTTCTACGTATAAAAGTCCCGAATGGTGTCACTCTAGCATCGTTTTTAGTTGCTTGTAATTCATCTGATTTTTCATTTACAACCATCGAACGAAATTTAAAACACTTAAACGATGCGCCATCTTTCCCTGTCCGTTCTTGGACAAAAAACACAGGTCCTTTGCTTGTAAATTTGATAATCAATGCTATAATAGGGAACAACCATGAAAATATAAAAACAATTGAAAATAATGAAGCTACAAAATCAAATGCTCTTTTAAAAATACGATTGGTCAAACTTTGTAAAGGTTCTCTACGCATTTGAAGAATAGGAATATTCTCTGTGTAATCAATTGTAAAACTTCGATATAAATACTCTGAAAACTCAGGTATCACTCTAGCTCTCAACATATTATTATCTGCATATTTAAGAAGTTTATTGATTAATTTTCGGTCTTTATAATCCAATGAAACGACTATTTCATCCAATGTATTTGCTTCTAAAAACTCGAAAACCTGAGATAAATTTCCTTTATAGTATTTATTAATCTTTTTATGACCCACTTCATCAGCAAATAAGCCTTCTATTTTAAAACCGTAATTAGGATTTAAATACACTTTTTCAATAAGGTTTTCTAGGTTTTCGTTATAACCTATCAACACTATTTTTCTATAATTGAAACCACTTCTTCTATATCGTTTCAAAAGAAAAATAGACACTATGCGCCAACATAGAATAAAAGTCATAAAAATAACAATTGTTATTCCAAAGAAAAACCGTGAAAATTTATAATCTGTAATAAAGAAAATCAATCCTCCACTCAAAAACGTATACGCAACGATTGCGAAAACATTCTTTGACAAGACTTTATCGATAAATAGAATTCTAGGCAGTTCGTACAATTCTAATCGTACTGCAATAATAATCCATAAAATCAAACATCCGGCTCCTGCTATTATGTAAAAATCTCCCTCTGGAGCAATCCCTTCAAAGGCATAATACCTTGCAACTATAAACGATAAAATCATCAATAGTAAATCTACAAAAGCAGACAACAAGGGTACAAATTTAGATTTTCCTTCTACCATAGATGATGTATGATTATAACGCTACTTAATATTCCTCCAATATTATAAAAAAAAAATCATTTTAATGGAATCTAAACTCAATAAAATGACTAAAAACAAAAATATATAAAAAGCCACCAAAAATCACTTTTTGGTGGCTATTATATTCTATCGTTCTTCCATTAAGGAAAAAATTCACAGAAATGAGGTATTTTAAACTATTCGTAAGACAGAATTCTCTTTTATTTTAAAAGTCGCAACAAATACTTTCCATAATGATTTTTACGCAATGTTTTTGCAATTTCTTTCAATTCATCATCTGTAATCCATTCTTTTCTCCAAGCAATTTCTTCCAAGCAAGAAACCATCAATCCTTGACGATTTTGGATTGTTTCTATATAATTTGAAGCTTCTAATAACGATTGATGTGTTCCCGTATCTAACCAAGCAAATCCTCTTCCCATTATACTTAGTTTCAATTGTTTCTTCTTTAAATAGATCTCGTTTACTGTGGTAATTTCCAATTCACCCCTATGAGAAGGCTCTATGTTTTTTGCTATTTTTATCACAGAATTAGGATAAAAATACAATCCTACTACGGCATAATCTGATTTTGGATTCTTTGGTTTCTCTTCAATACTCACCACATTTCCATCAGCGTCAAACTCTGCTACCCCATAACGTTCTGGATCTGTTACGTAATAACCAAAGATACTTGCTTTATTTTCCACTTCTACCGAACGTACAGCACTTGCTAATTGTGCCGAAAACCCTTGTCCGTAAAAAATATTATCTCCCAATACCAAGCACACATTGTCATTTCCAATAAAATCTTCTCCAAGAATAAAAGCCTGTGCCAATCCATCTGGTGACGGCTGTACGATATAAGAAAGCTGAATTCCCCATTGAGACCCATCTCCTAAAAGGTTTTCGAAAAGAGGAGTATCCTGCGGTGTTGAAATAATCAAGATGTCTTTAATTCCCGCTAGCATCAAGGTGCTTAAAGGATAATAAATCATTGGCTTGTCAAAAACAGGCAACATTTGCTTTGATACTCCTTGAGTAATTGGATACAAACGTGTTCCTGAACCACCTGCTAAAACAATTCCTTTCATAATTTTTTATTTAGTTTAAGAAAAATAATATTAACGTTGCGTATACTGCTTTTCGTAGTATTCTTGATAATTCCCACTCGTAATATTCTCCATCCACTCTTCATTTTCTAAATACCAGTCAACCGTTTTTTCCAACCCTTCCTCAAACTGTAAACTCGGTACCCAGTTCAATTCATTTTGAAGCTTGGTTGCATCTATTGCGTAGCGCAAATCGTGTCCAGCTCTATCTTTCACATACGTAATCAATTTTTCTGAAGTTCCTTGAGTACGTGCTAATTTTTTATCCAAAATCACACACATCGCTTTTATCAAATCAATATTTGTCCATTCATTATGGCCTCCAATATTGTAAGTTCCTCCTAGTTTTCCTTCGTGAAAAATCACATCAATTGCTCTAGCATGGTCTTCTACCCACAACCAATCTCTAATATTTTCTCCTTTTCCGTATACTGGTAGAGGAAGATTTTTTTTAATATTATTTATAAACAAAGGAATTAATTTTTCAGGGAACTGAAATGAACCGTAGTTGTTAGAACAGTTAGAAATCAATGATGGTAAGCCGTAGGTATCAAAATAAGCTCTCACAAAGTGATCTGAACTTGCTTTAGACGCTGAATACGGACTATGGGGATCGTAGTTACTTGTTTCTGTAAACATTCCTTCTTTTCCTAGCGAACCATACACCTCATCTGTTGATACATGGTAAAACAATTTATCTTTAAAATTATTTTTCCATATCTTATTTGCTGCGTTCAATAAATTCACGGTTCCAATTACATTGGTGAAGACAAACTCTGTAGGATTTGAAATAGAACGATCTACATGTGATTCTGCTGCCAAATGAATCACAGCATCAAATTGGTATTTATCAAATATTTGAAACATTTCTTCTGCATTTACAATATCTGCCTTGACAAATTCATAATTAGAAGCTGTTTCTACATCTTTTAAGTTTGCAAGGTTCCCTGCATATGTCAAATTATCAATATTGATAATCTTATAATCTGGATATTTATTCACAAATAATCGAACTACGTGTGAGCCAATAAACCCTGCTCCACCAGTGATTGCTATTGTTTTCATTTTTTATTTTTCTTAACCTGTCAATCAATGACCGTTATTACATTGTAAAAATACATTTTTTCAAACTAGCTTTCCAATGAGGAATTTCTACTTTAAAATCTGCTTTTATTTTTCCTTTGTTCAAAACACTATACGCTGGTCTAGGTGCTGGTGTTGGGTATTCTTTTGTTTCAATAGGTAAGACCTTGCATTTTAATTCTGAAAGTTCCATGATTTCCACAGCAAAATCATACCATGATGCCAATCCTTCATTAGAATAGTGATAGAGTCCAACTTGTTTTCCTCCTTTTTCTAACTGAGAAAGTATTTCTAAAATTGTAGTTGCTAAGTCTCCTGCCCATGTTGGAGTTCCTACTTGATCAAAAATCACCCCTAATTGGTCCTTTTCCTTTCCCAATCGTTGCATGGTTTTCACAAAATTACCTCCATGTGCACTATACAACCATGCGGTTCTTATAATAATAGCTGATGGATGTGCTTTTAATACTTCTTGCTCCCCTATAAATTTTGTACTTCCATATACACTCAGAGGGTTGGGAAGATCGGTTTCTATATAAGGCAAATGATATTTCCCATCAAACACAAAATCAGTAGACGTGTGGATATATTTTAATTTATGCTTTGCAGCTACTACAGCTAAGTTTTTAGCGCCAACTACATTTACGGCATGCGCAACTTCTTGATTCGATTCTGCTGGATCTACAGCGGTATACGCGGCACAATTAATAATTGCAGTAATCTGGTTTTGTTGTACGTACTCTTCAACAGCCTTTAAATTTGTAATATCTAAATCATTGACATCACAAAAAAAGAATTCCCAATTAACATACTGATCAACTCTCTGGTTGATTTCTGTTCCCAGTTGTCCATTAGCACCTGTTACTAGTATTCTCATTAGTAGGTAGTTTCTTGATTAAAATCATTGTACGTAAAAGTTGTAATCTCTTCAAATGCAACTTGATTTTTATCCTTTTCAGACAACTGTACATCTTCTAGTGCCAATTGCCAATCAATTGCCAAAGTAGGATCGTTCCAGTTAATACCACCATCATGTGTAGGACTGTAATAATTATCACATTTATAACTAAACAAAGCAGTCTCACTTAAAACAGCAAATCCATGTGCAAAACCTTGAGGCACCCACAATTGTTTTTTGTTCTCTCCTGATAGCAAAACGGATATATGTTGACCATACGTAGGTGAACCTATGCGAATATCAACAGCAATATCTAACACCTCTCCTTGGATAACACGTACCAATTTACTTTGCGTAAAAGGAGGTCTTTGAAAATGCAAACCACGTAAGACTCCATAACTAGAAAGCGACTCATTGTCTTGTACAAAATCGACATTTCCTATATGTTTTTTTATTTCATCCAGTCGAAATGATTCCATAAAATAACCTCTTTCGTCTCCAAATACATTTGGTTCGAAAATAAGGATCTCGGGAATTTTTGTTTTTGTTACTTTCATTTTTTATTAAACTTAATAAAAGCAAAAGAGTTTATTTTGCTAATTGTATTAATTTCAGAATTAAGATCGTATTTATATTATATTCAAGACAGTTGATTGTTTTTAAACAATTTTTCTTTTATTATCTGAATCATAAACACTGTGTTCCCTATTAAATAACGACGCCACATACGTTTTGGTTCTTTTAACAATCTATACAACCACTCTAACCCTATGCTTATCATCCAATTAGGCGCCCTTTCTATAGAGCCTGCATAAAAATCAAATACTGCTCCGACACTACAAATATGCGATTTTACATGCAATCTATCAAAATTTTGATGCGCCCACTTTTCTTGTTTCGGGGCAGTCATTCCAATAAACAATACATCAGGCTCAAAATCGTTAACCTTTTCTAGCATATTTAGTGTGTCAACTTCTGAAAAATGAACTTTATAAGGAGGTGAATAACTAGCTATCTCTATGGAAGGGTATTCAATAGACGCCCTTGATTTTATTTTTGATAATACATCTTCGGTACTACCTAAAAAAAAACATTTTCCATTCTGATTTTGTAGACGCTCCATCTCATAAAAAAACAAATCGGCACCGGCAATTTTTTTTATTATACTGCCCAACAAGAACTTTACTGCCCAAACCACAGCAATCCCGTCAGGTAAAAGCACATCAGACTTCAACAACGATAGTTTAAATAGAGCATCATCTTTCGTTAAGTTATATGAATGTGCATTAATTGTGTTAATCAATTGCTTACCGTTGTTGAGTTCATTTAGTCCTCCTTCAAATATCTTAAAATCACTTAACATTTCTATACCAATTTGTGTAAAATATTTGATAATTTTTGCTCAAACACCTCTAAAGTAAACTCTTTCTTGTACTTTTTATAACCTGCTTCTCCCATCTCTAAACGTAGTTTAGGATTCTGAATAAGCATTTCTAATTTTTCAGCCAAAGCTATTGGATTTCTTTTAGGGATTATAAATCCTGTTACACCGTCTACAACAACATCCGGTATTCCTCCTTCATCTGTAGAAACGACCGGCAGCCTCGCCTGCATCGCTTCTAAGTTAACTAATCCAAAAGTTTCGTTACTATAGTATGTAGGAAATACAAATATATCCGATTCTAACATATATATATACTTATCTTTCCCATACTTCTTCCCTACATATGACACTTCTGATTTTAAACCAAATGATTTTATTCTAAGATTAAAATCCTCTGCATTAATATCTCCTTCCCCTCCAATAAAAACACATTCAAAAGACACACCTTTTTCTTTTAATAAGCTGCATGCGTCTAACAACACATTCACTCCTTTTGTTTCTATTAAATTAGATAAAAACAGAAGTTTCACTTTATTAACCTCTTTAGATACTTTAGGTATACTTTCTATAAAAGGAGAAATTCCATTAGGACAAATATGTATATTTTCTTTTGAAACAAAAGTGGAAACATCATTATATAAGAGCTGTGATAATAGGATCACCTCAGCATTCTTGAAAACAAACGAATATAATAAATTATGAAATCGAGATCCTCTATTAATAGAAACTCCTTTATTGTGCATATGATAAACACGTTTTACTTTAAATACCTTTATTAAAAAAACAAACAAAACATCTCTATAAAACGCAAAACCAGTAGCCGTAATTGCGACATAAACTAACTTAGGTCTATTAACAATCAATGTCTTTAATAACTGTAACCAAATTATAACGAAACTTGTAATTTTAGAAAATTTAACTTTACCTGTATCCGAAACTTTCTTGGACGCTAATAGATTAATAAAGCAACATGAAAATTTTTCATTTAATAAAGCACTGCCTTGAATCCATTTACCCACCATAGATGACCCGTGTACTGGCGGTGGCAAATGTAAAAGAAATAATATTTTATTTTTCATCTTTAAAATCTATCCATTAGTCTATTCAAGATTGAAAACTTCGCTTTAAATTCTTTTATCATTATTCTGTCAACAAAATCTTTATCCTGGAAACTAAATTGATTTCTATTCGAAATATCTAATATTGTAGTAAAACGTTTCGTTTTTTTTGTATGTGTTGCGTTCTCATTAAAGCCGGTACTAATTAATTTAGAAACTTTTGGATAAACAGTATATAACTCATATTTAAACTGATGATAACACCAACGAATTGCCCAAGAATCGATTTCCCCTAGCATTTGTTTTTTTAACATACGATTCATATCAGAGCCACCACGTAAAAATTTATTTCTTTGAGAACTATTTTTGGAGAATTCATCATAATCTTTTACTTCCCAATCTACCGGCACCCAACGATCCTTCCATGTCGCCCAACCCCAAGAAGAAGCTCGATACCCAAAATAAACATCATTCTTTAAACTACTCAATGAAGGTAGATCCATCGTATAGCCGGAAACAGAAAAAATATTTTGATGCTTTTTATAAAACTGTAAAGATTGGTTCATAAAATCTAAAAAATTTGGTGAGGTCACCAAATCGTCTTCTAAAACAATAATTGTATTATATTTATCAAAAACATGGTTGACACCTTGTATTACAGAATTTGCTAGGCCTTTATTTTCATTAGATCTTATAATATCAATCTTTTTAAAACCCGTTATTGTTGTTAAATAAGCTCTTACATTATTTACTTTTATTTTACTTTCTACGGAATCTTTCGGTCCATCAGAAAAAATATATAAATTACTCCATTTTGCAAGGTTATTACTTTTAAGAGCTTCAATCGTTTGTTGAGTTTCATCCAAACGATTGAAAGTAAAAAGACAAATAGGTGCTAATTCTGTAGACATCATTAATTATCTATTAAATACATTTATACTTCTAACAGATTGATAATGCTCTACCACCTTTTTTATTTGAATATCATTATTGGATTCTTCAACATTATTTGAATACAAGTGACTATTATTCAATGAATTAACTGCCAATAAATATTCATTTTTCCCACTGTAAACAGTCGGCGTTTTATTTAGAAAAGCAGCACAATTTAACCAAATATCATCTGCGTCTTTACAAATAGAAGTAAATAACTCTTTTTCCAAAACATCTAAATGAAGTGAGTTTGCAGGATACAAAACCCCACCACAACCTGTTGGTAACAAATCAAATCTAGGCTTAGATGTTTCTCCTTCTATTAAATCCCATTCAATATAAGGAATAGGATACTTAATTATACAACATCTATTCGCACAAATAGCAGTTGGATATTTTTGATTTGTTATGACTAAATTTTCAATTACGTTAGAGGGATAAAATATATCGTCATCAATAATAATAAATGCAGAATTTTTATTTTCCTTTAATAGAAAATAAAATTTTTTATAGGAACGTAAATCCCCAGGTGTTAATCTTATTTCTAATCCTCTTTCTTGAAGGTCTAAAAGTTTTTTAGGTAAATCATCTACTGATTTAAATTGCTCTTCTGACAGCCACAAAATAATTTTGTTAGGAATATATGTTTGCCTTAATATTGATTCTATTACTAAATACACTCTCGATATTCTGTTTGGAAAAGAAGTTAAAGAAACTGTAAAGTCTATTTTTTTAGTATTATTTCGTTTTTTTGAATCCAATTTATAATAAATAGGCATTATTAAATTAGTAAACATTTCGATTGCTAATCTCAAAACTTGAGGCAATTTTATTTTTAATAAAAATTTATGTTTTATTAAAAAAGTACTATTATAATAATTATGAAAAAAGTCTATCATAAGCTATAACTCCAATAATGAGTTTTTTAAAAACTCTAATGAAGACTCACGCATAATTTTGATTTTATTATCTATTCTGTCAAAATCAATATCATTCTTATAAATATCCGTATTCCTTACTTCCTCTATTGAGTTAAAAAATCGAGACTCCAAACCCAAATCTTTTAACAAAGATAACATTCTATCTATACGATCTGGTAACGCAGGAATAGCAATAAAATTCTTTCTAAATAAAACAGCAAATACCATACAATGAAAAGAGTCCGTTATTACAAATTCAGAAGAATCAATATAAGACAACCATTTACTTACTGTAGGAAAAGGAATTGATTTAATACCGTTTCTATATCTTAAATCATTTAACAAAACCGGTTTTAATTCTTTATCGTCTGCTATCTTTTTTATCTCTTTTAATTTACTTGAGTCTTTACCGAAAATATAAACGACCAATGATTTTTGCTTTTTCCTAGCAGAAAATAAATTTGAATAATCTGTTAATAACAATGTAGGGTCCAAAACTTTTTCAGATTCAATATTAAAAATCTCTGAACATATCCTTCCCCCAGAAGACTCTCTTATTCCAATAGTCTTAAATTTATTTAAATTCTTTTGAACCTCTGCACTATATTTGTTAAAAACCCATTCTGAAACACCAAAACTAGCTGCATAAGCAATTTTTGGTATATTACCTTTAACCCATGAACCAAAGTACAAGTGAAAATTTTCTTTTGTAATTTGTGGGTTCCACACTTGATCGCTACCAAAAACATAAGCATCAATCTCTATGTTTTTATCGACTACACTAGTCAGTTTATTTTTTCTAAAACCTGTAAAAGAAAAAGATATTAATCTATTCCTTAATATCACTCTAATAGATACTGCTTTCTTGTGTAAAGGCAAATCAATTAAAAACACGTCGTGACCTAGTTCTTTAATCTTTTCAGTAAGTGCATAGCATTGCAATACAGCTCCATAGTTATTTGCTCTATGAAAAGTTATAATTCCAATTTTCATAATCTATTCTTTTTTCAACTTTACTTCTTTCACAACTCTCAAAATAATAAAATATTTTGTATCCTTTATATTCCTGTTACATTCTTAAATATCAGCTATTTCAATATTCTCTTGTTCTGCTTCAAAGCTATGTAAAGAAAATAGATATAAAGCAATCATCTCTACTCCAAACATTCCAATTCTATAGACCTCTGAAGTCGATATTGAGGAAACTACTAGGTAAACAAAAAAAACGCCTACATAAATACTCTCTTTAGATTTATTCTTAAATATTGCAATTCTAAAAACATTTAAAAGGGCAAATAAAGACAATAACCCATAATTAAACACAAAACCAATCAATCCTAAATCTGCAGATATATAACCATTAACATCTGCTCCTTTCACCAATACTAAGTTACCATAACTTGTACCACGAATAGGGAAACCATTACCAAAAAACAAGCTTCCAAAGTTTACATTAACATCAATGAATAAAAAATTAAAAGCTAATAAACGTATATATTCATCTCCCTCCTCGGATTGTTCTAAAGTCTGAACAATAGCATCAATGACAAAATCTTTAACAATAGGGAGTTGCCATAATAAAAGAAAAGAGATTGCTGTAACGAAAATCAATTTTAAAACATTCACAATTGTCATATTATGCAACAACACCAACAATCCAGCAGAAAATAAATATGTTAATAATAAAGTTCGAAAACCCAATATAAATACAAATGTAAAACATAGCAAAAACAGTACTATACTAATTTTTCTTTTTGGGTTTATAAGAAATTTATTCAGGGAATAAAATCCTAATAAAGTTACAAATCCAACACCCTCTAGTCGCAAACGTAAAAACCCCCTACTTATACTAGCGGAACTATCAAAAGGCACAATTTGTGTTGGATATAAATATACTTGTGTTAGAAACACAAGCATATAAATTACAGCAGCTACATGTAACAACTTGATGATATCTTTTTTTTGAACGCCAAAAGATATTAGCATAAAATAAATCATGAAATAGGAAAAATAACGCATTCCTAACAATGTTTTTAATGGATTCTGTCCATGATAGTAAAAGCAAGAGATAGCAGAAAACACCAGAGTTATATACAAAAAAACAATTGGCTTAGTAAAAAACCTATTTACTTTGGTTATCTTATATGTTTTTTTGTCAAAAAAAAATTTTCCTAAAAACAAAAAACATATTATATAATAAGATGTATCAATTAAGCCATTCATAAAACTACCAAACAAATAATATAATCCAAAAAAATGGACTGAACAAAAGATCATATATACAAATACGTACTTCATTATTTAATTTCAATTTCCATAGTTCCTTCAATCGATTGTTTCTTTAAAAAACTTAAATATTTTAGAAAGGCTTTATCAGCATAATCATCTTTCCAAACGAAACAGCCAATATTATAATCTGATATATACTTCTTAAACTCACCTGTAGCGTAAAACACGTGAAACAATTTGGTATTGATTTTTTGTCTTTTCACATTATCAAAAACAATTATTTTTATTAAACCTTTCAAAAAATAATAAATCATATTTAAGAAGAAAGGCAGTCGCTTAAACTTTAGTCCATAAAACGTAGTTCCCAAATTGAATAAGGCATTCTGTTGAGTATTCTTTCTTAACAACTGAAATTTCTTTACTTTAAATTTCAATTTTATTGGATCTTCTTTTTTTGAAGTATTAAAATTGACTTCACAAACAACAGCTTGTATCTCTTTTGATTTAATAATAGAATTTCTATATTTATATTTTAATTCATCGTTATTTAGTACTCGCTTCTTTCCACCTTGAAGTACTACTACACTCAACACCAAGTCTTCCATAACGCTTCCATAACACCCTGCATTATTCACAGCCGCACCTCCAACAGTTCCGGGAAGACCAATTAAACCTTCATAACCCGAAAATCCGTTATTATTACAAAATTTAGAAAACTTAGAAATATTAACTCCACATTCACAAGAGATATAATGATCAAACTTCGTCATTTTATTCAACTTCAAAGTTGAAATAACAATTTTCGGGTTGTATATATACGTGAAATAACAATTTGAAGCGTTTCCTATGATCTCGAATTCAACACCATTACTTTGACACCATATAATGATTTCCTCAAAAACATTCATAGCCAAAGGCTGTATCCAGACATCTGCAATTCCACCTCTTTTTATCCAAGTTTTAGATGTCAAATCTATTTTTTTTTCATAATAGATATTATGCTCTTCCAAAAAATCTATAACCGTCATTACACCAAAATTATTTATTAAGTTTAGTTTTTATAAAACCAATTATATCAAAATCGAGTTTCGATTTTAATTGAATCATTGAGTAACATGATGTAATTATAATTATTAAGAAATAAAAAAATATGAAATCAGCAAAATAAGTAAGAACTAAGGTAATTACAACTAGACTAACAGTTACTAGAACCGTTTTTAACAATTCCTTTGAAACCCTATAGTTTAAATACTTATAACAGAAAACACTAATAAGAACCAAATATATAACATATGAAAATAAATAATTCAATCCTAAAAATCTTACTCCACTGCTTTCCACTAAATAAATTATCAGAAAATAATTTAAAGAATGAAAACCTATTTGTAAAATAGTATAACTAATACCCTTTCCTTTTGCCATCAATACATAACTAAATGGAAAGCCTAACAACCGAATCGTCACTCCAACCATCTGCCAACGAATAATGGAAGCCCCTACTTCAAATTCTTTCGAATATAGCAATCGCAATAAAAACGACGCAAAACAAATTATACCAACTATAAAAGGAATAGAAACCAATAACCCAAATTCAATTTGATCATTAATAAGCCTATTTGTTGTTATTTTATCTCGAATTGACGCACAAACTTTAGGAAAAAAATCTACTCCCATAGAGGTCAATATTATTCCAACATACAAATTAGAGATAGTCCAACTTGCTTGATAAACACCTACCATTTCAATACTTAATTCTTTTTGTAAAAAAACTTTAATTAAATATGCCATAAGCATTGCGACCATACCAGAAATCCAAAAGGCAACACCAATCTTCATTAAAAATGAAAATCTTTTATAAGCCTCTCTAAAGTTTATTTTTATGTAAGGAATGTTATTCCGTTTTACATATAAAAAAACAGGTACAAAAGAAGTAATCGAAACGATTAATAAAAACAACGGTATATATTCTATACCTAAAAACGGAATAAGAGATACAACAATAACATTTCCAAACAAAACCCCAATTAACTGACTAACGACAAGTTTATTTATCTGTCTTAATCCATTTAAGACAGCTTTGTAAAAATTTGTTAGTGAATTTAGAAAAACAACCAAGCAACAAATTAAGATTCCTGTCTTATGCTCAGTATCACCAAAAATATTTTGACTAAACCACTCAGAGAACAAGCTCCCTATTAACGCACACACAAAGGAAAATGTAATAAAACTAAACTGTGCTACTTTTATAATAGTATCTCTTTCTCTTAAATCATCGTTATTCTCTGCAATGGCTTTTACAGTACTTTTCTCTAGCCCCAAAGATGAAACTCCTTGTAACAACTCTGTAAAAGATAAATATAAACCCCATACACCGATACCAGATGCTCCTAAAAACACAGCAACCAGTTTATTACGTACTAGACCTATTGCAAGCCTAAAGACTTCGAAAAAACCGATAAGTCCAGTAGATTTTAAAATACTCTTAAATGAACTCATACAATGGCATCATGTTCATTCCATTTATCTTGAATAAATTTTATAATTACTCTTAAATAAATAATTCCTATACCAAAAGAAACACCCAAAACCAACCCCAATGTTATAATCATTCCTATTTTAGGTTTTGATTTTTCAATTGGCACAGATACAGGTTTTAAGATTGTAAATACCGGTGTATCTTCTGATACTTGCAAATATTGTGCTTCCAATTGTTTTGCTAACTCATTATAAACTCCATAGATAAGATTATATTCATCTTCTAAGGTTTGTAACTCAATTTTACTCATTGCTGTATTTACAAACTTATGTTTATCTTGAAACTTTGCAAGCTTTAATTGAACATCAATGAACTTTTCCTCAACATAAAGGTACCTTTCTTTTATAAATTTCAATTTTTCCTTCGATTTTCGAATTTTAAAATCTATAATAAACTCTTGTAAAAGCTCTTCTGCTCTATGAACTAATTGAGCACTAGGTATAGCTTCAGGCATACTTCCGATAATCGTAACATACCCTTCATCTTCATTTACTTCTAATATTAATTGGCTACTTAATACATCTATTAAGTCTTGTTGATTTTGAGAAACGTATAGTATCTCAATATTATCATCTTCTAGACCCATTTTTGATTCATAGTTAATCTTAGGTTTATTTAAGATTAATGAAATTAAATAACTGGGTAAACCTATAGTATATCGTTTTATATATGCCAACAAACTTGGTTTGTATACATTGGTGTAATAATTTTCATAACTAATATTCTTAGTTTTATCCTCAATCGTTAATTGAGTTTTTAATAATTCTAATTGAAAAGGAATACTATATACTATTTCTGGATACAGGGTTGTTGGTATTTCCGAACCAGAACTAAGTCCACCTATATTAATACCAGCCATAGCTGCCAATCCTCCTAAACCACCTCCTACTTTACTATCTGATACTTGAGGAATAAAAGTTGTAGAAGACGTGAACTCTTTCTCCGAAAATATTGCAATAAACAAAGCCAATAATAAAAAAACAATTGCTGTTTTAATTATTATTTTCTTTCCACTTAAGATTACTTTAACAAACGCTATTAAATCAATTTGCTCCTCCTCTATCATATTATTAGTTTTTTCCTTCACCATAACCATATCTTACCTCAGTTGTTGTACTAATAACGTTAAACTAATTAAGGCAGAACTTATTCCAATAATCTCTCCAGTAGTGATTTTTTTCCTAAGTTCTCTCTTAGGAACTAAAATGATAGCACCTGGCTCTATACTTGGGTAATTCTTAATCCAAAAAAAGCTTTTCGTACTTTTCACATCACCGTTAGCATACACCACATACGTTTTACTCTTCTTAGCATTTTCAGAAAAACCTCCAGAATTGTTAATGTATTCTTTTAATGATTTATGCTTTTCAAAACGGATAAGAGAAGGCACCAAAATTTCTCCTTGTACCGCAATTGTTTGTTTTTCAGAAGGAACAATTAGTACATCTCCTTCCCTTAAAATCAAATCATATTTTGATTTTCTACCATTTTTCTCTAATATTTTTTCAAGATCAATGCCAATCATATACTCTGTCTTATCAATTACATCAATTGCTAAAGAATCTTTTACTATCAAACTTTGCAATAATTTCAATTGTTCTTTATCTGTCGCTTTTGCAGTTCTCCGAATTAATGTGGCTCCTTTTATATAAGCGAAAGGAGTAAATCCTCCCGACTTATCAATTAAATCAGAGATACGTTCGTCCTTATCTGTAATCACATAACTACCTGGGTATACAATTTCTCCTTGTACTTTCGCATCTATTTTTTTATGATACCCTTTTAAAAACCTAACTGAAACTTTATCAAAAGGTTCTAAATAAAATGTTTCAATGCTATCTAAACTTAACGAAATAGTACTCGACTTCTTTAAATTATCACTTAAAATAGTAAAACTCGTATCAATAACTCTTCTAGCAACATCAATAACAGCAGGGTCGGCACCTTCTTTATATCCATCAGCCATCAAAATCAGATCTTCAATAGTCATTTTTTCTCGAAAACTAGTTTCCATAGGGTCATTTACTGCCCCATTAATAGAAACTGTATATTCTTCTTTCAATGAATATGTATCAAAAATTTGAACGCTATCTTCTCTTTTCAAAACGATAGAACTCGTTTCTTTTAATATAGCTTCTAAAGAGAAAGAAACCACTTCTTCTTTTACATCGTCAACAGTCCTATAAATAAGCCCCCTATCTAAAAATACGTCCTCTTTTACGCCATCTGCCTTTTGAATCAAATCTAGCAAGGTCAAACCTTCTGAAAGTTGATAATTCCCTTCTCTATAGACCGCACCATTAATACTTACCCGATTGGTATATCTATCTGTTATTTCACCTACATTGATACTATCTCCATCATGTAAAACAAATTTTGATTGCTTTAAGAGCTCAATTTCATGTACTTCTTTTTGTCTTCCATTTACTCTTTCTACAAGCAACCTATCTTTATATGCACCTGCCGAAAACCCACTAAAAAAAGCAACCAAATCAGTAATGGTTTCGCCATCTTTTAGTTCGTAAACTCCGGCACGTTTGACCTTTCCTGTTACTTCAACTTTATTTGAATAAGGTTTTACTATAATCACATCTTGATCTCGTAAAAATTCATTTCCAATTTGAGAACCTTCAATCAAATACTTATAAATATCAAAATCTTTAAACGGCTTTCCGTTACGTATTAATTTTACAGATCTAAAAGTCCCTTCTTCAGTAGGACCTCCAGCAGCGTACAATCCATTTAATACGGATGAAAGAGCACTTAAAGAATAGGTTCCTGGTACTTTTACTTCTCCAATAATATTTACTTGTACGGTACGAACCCCTGCCAAAGACACATCTGCATATACCTTACTATAACTAGAAGCATCTGCATCAATACCGCTGTAAATCTTTTTTAAATAGGAAATGATTTTAGTTTTTGCTTTCGCTATTTCAAGTCCACTTATATAAACAGGACCTACATTTTCAATTAAAATAGCTCCTTTTCTATCTACTTGTTTTCGATAACTATTTTCAGCAGCTCCCCATATATCAATCAAAATTTCGTCTCCAGGTCCTAATTGATAGTTTTTAGGAGTTGCCAAATTAGAATTGGGTTCAAAAGAAATATTCTGATTATTAAAAAAGTCATATCCAAATAATAAATTTGAGGGCTCTTCTTCAGCAAGCTCACCTCCTATAAAACCAAATGGGTCTTGAGAAGAAATCAACAAAGGATTCATATCAATTTTAGATGTTACTACTTGTTTACTCGAAGTACCCAAAGCAGAAATTCTAAGTTTTAATTTAGAAACCTGAACGGCTGACATCCCATTTGCAGCAGCCAAAATCTCTAATTCACTTAATGAATATCCTTGTAATCTTGCCTGTTCCCAGTAGGAAGAGATTTGCTCATCTGACAGATCGTCTACATCAACAGACGACATTTGGCTAGATGACACATTTTGAGCCACAGTTGGTTGACTAACACATACCGTTATGGCCAGCAACACAACAAAAATCCAATACTTCATAATTTGATAATTTGATAATTTGTAAATATACTCTATTTTGGGTCTCTATTTTTCACCAACTCTTCTAAAAAAATGGAGAAAATAATTCCTTTACTTCCTTCTATACATAGTCTTTTAACGATGCTTTTTTATAATTTATTTAGAAATATACCAACGTATATTATAGCTAAATATAAGAAAATCGCAGAGCTTCGCTATTGTCAGTCCCATTATAAAAAGAAACAACTGTACTTAAAAAGTAAAAAAACAGTTCTCTTAGACTGTTTTCTGGATAATTTTTTCCACAAAACTGATAGGAATGTTTACCTCTAACACAACTCCTAATGCAACTGTTTTTATAACAATCCTATGCTTTCCTTGAAACTGCACACACTCTGCCTGCAACCCTTCAAAAGGACCTTTAATAATTTTAACCTGCTCTCCCTTGCGCACATCTTCAAACGCGACAAGAGAAACACTTTCAGCATCGTTTGTCAATATTTTTAAAATCTCTATTTCACTATCTTGAATGACAGCCGGTTTTTTCAAATATTTAAATACTCGCACGACTCCGATATCACTCAATAGATTACTCAAATACTTTTCTTCTATTTTCACAAATACATAAGAAGGAATCATTGGAACCTCTACTTTCTTTTTACGATCGCTCCACTGCTTAACTGTAATTATTAATGGTAAATAAGCATGATGTCCTTCAGCTAAAAGCCTGGTGCACACTTTCTTTTCTGCTTTTGGTCGTGTGACCAATGCAAACCACTTTGCCTTTTTATTTTTTAAACCTTCTTCTATCATTTATTTCTTTCAAACAGCAATGTTCATCACTGAAAATTAATATATTATCAATTTTTCACAGCTACAAAAATACATATTTTTAGTGTAAGTGGATAAAAAAAGCTTCATTAACAAATGTTGATTTAAAAAACGATACGCACAACTAATAAGCCAACGAAAAACAGCAACTAATATTGCTCAAGACCATAATAATTAATTCCTTCCTTCCAAGAATAAGAATGGATTAAACCCTCTTTTTAGATTTCGTTCCTACAAAGTCTTTTAAGTAAAAAGGTTCAAAATAAGCAACATCTTCAAATTCCTTTTTCTCAAATTTCTTGTCCGATATAGAGATCATTTCATTTGCAGACGGAAAAGCATTGTCTATAAAAATCGCATTTTCATGTGTAATCAATTCTTTACATTTTTCTGCTCCATCTCCCACAAAATAGACCTTCCCTTTTTCTAAATAGTCAGAAAAGGAATGTTCATCTATAATCTGAGCCTCTGTAGCTCTAATCTGACGATAGTCCTTGTCAAAAACCGCACTATAAACTTCTAACCTTCTAGCATCTAACATCGGAATAATAAACCCTTCCGTTATAGAAATTTGTTTAACCAAAATTGCCAATGTTTCAACTGCAATCATCGGAATATCCAAGGCGAAACAAATCCCTTTAGCAGCAGAAACACCTATACGCAAACCGGTATAAGAACCGGGACCTTTACCTACACAGACTGCAGACAAATCAGAAAAACTAATTCCTGCTTTTTTTAGTACATCTTCAATGAAAACATGTAATTTTTCTGCATGTGAATAACCACCTGTATTCAATTCTTGCAAAGCAATTAACTCTCCTGATTTACTAATACTTACCGAGCAATTCTTTGTTGCTGTTTCAAAATTAAGAATATAAGACACTTTGTTATTTTTAATAATTTATTATAATTGCAAATATAGTATTTTGATTTTTCTATAGATTGTAAATTATTCCGTTATTTTACACCATGCACAACAAACAAATCATACAAAACACCATAGACTTCGTAAAAGAGACATTAAAAAATGCGGAAGGAGGCCATGATTGGTTTCATATAGAACGCGTCTACAAAAACTCCTTGCTCATTGCAGAACAAGAAAATGTAGATCTATTTGTTGTGCAACTCGCCGCTTTATTACATGACATTGCTGATTCAAAATTTCATAAAGGTGATGAAACTATCGGTCCAAGAATGGCATACGAATTTCTAAAAAAAGAAATCACCCCTGAAGAAACGATACAGCACGTAGTACATATTATTAAAAACATTTCTTATAAAGGTGGAAATTTCAAAAACACGTTTCATTCTAAAGAATTAGCCGTTGTCCAAGATGCGGATAGATTAGATGCAATAGGAGCAATAGGTATTGCTCGTTGCTTCAGTTATGGTGGCTTCAAAGAAAGAGCATTGTATGATCCCGAAATAACTCCCAACCTGCAATTGACTAAAGAAGCATACAAAAAGTCTACTGCACCGAGTATCAATCATTTTTATGAAAAACTACTGCTATTAAAAGGCAAGATGAATACAGAAACAGGCCAGCGAATCGCGGCTGACAGACATGTATTTATGGAACATTTTTTAAATCAATTTTATGCAGAGTGGAATGGAATTAAATAGCTGTTGGCTTTTGGTCGTTCGTTTTTAATCTTTTGAATTGACTACTGGAGACCAATACACACCCTCTTAAAACCAACACGTAGTCCTATAATATACGGGGATCTACTCAAACAAAAACAGGCCTTCAACGGACTTAGCCTCTGCTATTCCGTGCCCTAAGCCTATCGAAAGACAAAAGGAAGCTCTAGTTAAAATTCAGGTTTTCTTTTGTTTAAAAAAGCGGTTGTACCTTCTATAAAATCATCCGTTCCAAAACAAGAACCAAACAACGTTACTTCGGAATTATAGCCGTCAACTCCCTCTTTAAACCCAGCATTGATCGCTTTTATTGCAACTCCTATAGAGTTCGGTGAATTTTGGATAATCTTATTTGCTATTGCAATACAACTATCAATTAGTTTTTCCTGAGCAATCACATAGTTTACCAAGCCAAAGTTAAATGCAACCTCCGCTGAAATCATACCTCCTGTTAGGATCATTTCCATAGCTCTCCCTTTCCCCACCAACTGCGGCAATCTTTGTGTTCCGCCATACCCGGGAATCAACCCTAAAGAAACTTCAGGCAATCCCATTTTAGCATTGTCAGAAGCCAATCTGAAATGACATGCCATTGCCAGTTCCAAACCTCCTCCTAATGCAAATCCGTTTACCGCAGCAATCACAGGTTTTGAAAAACCTTCTATAAAATCAAACAAAGATTCTTGTCCTTTTTGAGCCAAATAAGTTCCTTCTTCTTTAGAAAACTCAGAGAACTCAGATATGTCTGCCCCTGCAACAAAAGCCTTTTCTCCTGCTCCTGTTAGAATCACAACACGAACAGAAGAATCCGATTGCAAAGAGACAAAAGCCTGTTGCAATTCAGAAATTGTTTGTTTGTTTAATGCATTTAATTTTTTGGGACGATTTACCGTCACCAATACTATTTCCCCTTCTAATACTTCAACTTTTATATTTTCCAAATTCATAATCTATTTTTTTAATGTGTCATTTATTCTTTCGGAATTGTAATCGTAAACGCTGTCCCTTTTCCAACTTCTGATTCAAAAATGATTTCCCCGTTATAAGTTTCAATTATCTTTTTAGACATTGCCAATCCAAGTCCCATCCCGCTTGTTTTAGTCGTAAATCGAGGTTCAAATATTAAGCTTTTAAGTTCTTCTTGTATTCCTTTTCCGTTGTCTTTAACTATAATTTCAAAATTATTTTCACGGTTTATTAAAGACACGTTTATTTTAGGGTCTTCAATCTCTTCAACGGCATGAATTGCGTTTTTAATTAGGTTTGTTACTACACGAACTAACTGACTTTTATCAACCAGAATAAAGGATTTCTCTGAATTAGATTCAAAATTTATATTTCTATCTTCAAAAATATCCAATGCTTTTTTTATCACCCCTACCGCGTCTATGAGTTCTTTTTGTTGAGATGGCATTTGAGCAAAATCCGAAAAAGCAGTCGCAATTGAACTCATAATATCAATCTGTTGAATTATAGTCTCACTATACTCTTTCAGCTTTTCGGATATTTTAGGATCTTCAGGATTGAATCTTCTTTCAAAACTCTGTACTGTCAATCGCATTGGGGTTAATGGGTTTTTGATCTCGTGTGCTACTTGTTTCGCCATTTCTCTCCAAGCTTGCTCCCTTTCTGAAGCGGCCAGTTTTACAGCTGTATCTTCCAGCTGATCTATCATATTATTATATGCAAAAACTAATTTTGTGATTTCACGTGATGTGTCTCCCATCACAATTTTTTCATTCTTTATCTGCAAACCCGTCTTTCCAATTTTTTCAATAATCGTATTTAATGAACGTGTTATATAACTAGATAAAAAATAAGCAAAAACAATCGCAATTGCAAACATTAATAGATATACAAAAGCCAATCGTTGTAAAAACTCATTTAAGTTTCTATCTTGTACGGAATTATCTTGAATATAATGAAGCTTTAAAACTCCTATTAATGTACCCCTTTTATTCTTTAAGTAAGTATATGATGATTGAAAACGCTTTTCATCTATATCAACTCCTTGAATCAATCGATAATTTTTCTCTAACAACAATAAATCTGCTTTGCTAATAAAGTCTAAACCATCTTCAACTTTCTTTTTTTGAAGATTTGCTTTTGAACTTAACAACAAATTACCTTCTAGATCATATAAATTGATATTTACCTTATGAACCTTTGCTATCTCAACAATTGGACTTGCAAAAAAGTCATATAGATCTTCTGTTTTTAAGGAATTTTTGGCATTGTCTAACTCGTATTTTACACTTAGGCGAGTTGCATTTTCTTTTCTTTCGAAACGACGTTTGTTGTAATTATTAGTTTGCTCATTGTATTGATAAATCGTCATAAACGCAATCAAAACATAAGTCAAAAGAATCAACAAAATCATTGACAAAAATATACGAATACGTAGTGATAATCTCCTAAAATTCATTTGCTGTCTTATTACATGAAACTTATCACAAGATTTAGATTTTTAACGAGACTCACAAGTATTCCGAAGAAAATATGTTGAATTGTGTAACTGCACCCTGAATCCCTAGAACGGGAAAATAAGTTTACTCGAAGTTTCGAGAACTATTTATAACTAAAACGCAGAAAAAAAGGCTGCAAGTTTCGGATCAACGAAAAAACAATATAGACCGAAAATTACTTCAATTTTAGTTTGTAGTAGATAATTACCAATGCCAATAATGCAGTAATAATATTAGCAATTGTCATAGACATACTCTGTATGTATATACCGTAAACAAGCCATAATAAGACTCCTGTGAAAAACATCAGAAACATCGTTAAAGAAACTCCATCTGCCGATTTAGTTTTCCAAATTCTATATACCTGTGGTACAAACGAGGCTGTAGTAAGACAGGCAGCTATCAAACCAATAATTTCTATATGCAGTGGAATAGACGACATTATTCTTTTAAATCATCTGGTAAACGAACGGTCTCTAAGTAAAGTGTATCATCTATCTTTCCGTCTCTATCTTGATCTACAGTACGATTTGTTGCATATCCATCTTCTATTTTTTCTACCTTCATAGAAATAGTATATACTTTATTATTTGAATCAAAGTCATAAAACAATGAATCCTTAGTAACTCGCCACTTACCTATTGTTTTTTTAGTTTTGACCCCTCCTTTTATCTCATTCCAAGTTTCAAAAACACCCTCTTCTTTATACTTATAAAAAGTGACTCCTTCTGGTCTTGACTCGTCTGGATTTGAATAATCAAAAGCATACTCTACCAAGGTATCTTTTCCTTGATAGGTTGGTAATTCCCATTTATAAAAAGCGGTCTTCCAATTTCCAAGCATATATTTTGTCATTTTCTCCTCAGGAGTACTACAAGAAA
>CEWR01159474.1_pt1 | contig 25808 bp, 18 predicted proteins | sample 356321 | NCBI WGS metagenome assembly CEWR01 (sample SAMEA2621551, study PRJEB7988) | marine metagenome | biome: marine biome (ENVO:00000447); feature: mesopelagic zone (ENVO:00000213); material: "saline water (ENVO:00002010), including plankton (ENVO:xxxxxxxx)" | depth 790 m
TGATACCTGATACCAAACTAAAATGAAAAATATATTAAATAAATTATTTGAGCATCAAACCTTAACGAAAGAAGAGGCAAGAGAGGTTCTTTTTCAGATTGCTACGCAAAAGTTTAATCAAGCGCATTTAGCTTCCTTTTTGACGGTGTTTATGATGCGATCTATTACTGTTCCAGAATTGGCAGGTTTTAGAGAAGCATTGTTAGAATTGGCTGATCGCATTGATTTGTCAGATTTTAATACCATTGATTTATGTGGTACGGGTGGTGATGGAAAGAATACATTTAATATTTCAACACTTACTTCTTTTATAGTAGCAGGAACGGGTAATAAAGTAGCCAAACATGGAAACTATTCTGTGTCTTCCGCTTCTGGGTCTTCTAATATGTTGGAGTTTTTAGGATATAAATTCACGAAGAATGAATCTATTTTAAAAGCGCAATTAGAGAAAGCAAATATTTGCTTTTTACATGCGCCATTATTTCACCCAGCGATGAAGGCGGTGGGACCTGTAAGAAGAGAATTAGGCTTGAAAACATTTTTTAATATGTTAGGTCCTTTAGTGAATCCAAGTCAGCCTCAGAATCAATTAGTTGGAGTTTTTAATCTTGAAATTGCAAGAATATATAATTACTTATTACAAGATACAGAGTTGAATTACGGTGTTGTATATGCTTTAGATGGGTATGACGAAATTTCACTAACAAGTTCGTTTAAATTGTTTACCAAAGAAGCTGAGAAAACGATCACCCCTGAGGAATTAGGATTTAAAAAATTACAGCAATCTGAAATATTCGGTGGGAATTCAGTTCCAGAAGCCGCAGAGATATTTAAATGTATACTAGAAGGAAAAGGAACAGAATCGCAAAACAATGTGGTGTTAACCAATGCGGCTTTCGCTTTAAGGACTTTTGATGCAAACAAAAGTTTTGAAACAGCCTTTGAAGAAGCAAAAGAGTCATTATTTGGATTGAGAGCAAAGAAAAGTTTAGAGTTAATTATAGAATAGAGTTGAGTAATGGAAATGAATAATATACTTGAGCAGATAGTTGCTTTTAAAAAACAAGAAGTATCTAAAATTAGAACAGAAGTTACAATTGAACAATTGGTTAAAAGCCCTGTGTTTAAAAGAACGCCTTTGTCTTTGGCAACTTCTTTAACTGAAAAAGGATCAACTGGTATTATTGCAGAATTTAAGAGACAATCTCCTTCCAAAGGAATTATCAATGCTAAATCTACTATTGAGGATGTTACTCAAGGGTATTTAGATGCAAATGTGGCAGCTCAATCTATCTTGACGGACACTCGGTATTTCGGAGGAACGATGGTCGATTTAATGAATGCAAGGAAAGTTAATACCATTCGTCCAATTTTACGGAAGGACTTTGTCGTTGATGCTTTTCAAATCGTAGAAGCAAAAGCAATTGGTGCAGATGCCATTTTGTTGATCGCAGCTTGTTTGACAGCAGGTGAATTGAAAAATTTCGGAAACTTAGCACAAGATTTAGGATTGAGTGTTTTGTATGAAGTACACGGTAGAGAAGAATTGGATAAAATTTCTGATTTGGATGGAAAAATAATTGGTATCAATAATAGAAACCTAAAGACCTTTAAGGTAGATTTAGAACATTCAGTTTCTTTGGCGGCTGAAATCCCTGACACCTGTGTTAAAGTGTCCGAAAGTGGAATTAACGACCCTAGAATTATTACTGGATTAAAAGAATACGGGTTTAAAGGGTTCTTAATTGGAGAAAACTTTATGAAGACCCAAGATCCAGGAAAAGCTTGTAAAGAGTTTATTGATCAAATGAGATAAAACGTGTAGGTATTTAAAAAGTACTAAATACCAAATGCTAAATACAGAGATATGAAAATTAAAATATGTGGTATGGGAAGTCCAGAGAATATTCTGGAAGTTGCAGCTTTGCAACCAGATTATTTGGGTTTTATATTTTTTGAAAAATCAGCGAGAAATTTTACAGGAAGTATTCCTGAATTGTCAAAATCAATTATAAAAACAGGAGTGTTTGTAAACGCAACTTTGGATTTTGTAAAAGATAAAATAAATCAATACAGTTTTGGAGCTGTTCAATTGCATGGCAATGAGTCTCCAGCATATTGTGAAAAAGTAAAGCAGCTAGGGGTTGAGATTTTTAAGGTTTTATCAATTAAAAATGATTTTGATTTCGAATTATTAAAACCTTTTGAACCTGTGGTAGACTACTTTTTATTTGATACTAAAGGAGAACACCCAGGAGGGAATGGTTTTGTGTTTGATTGGAGTGTCTTAAAAAAATACAATTCTAAAATCCCATTTATTTTAAGTGGAGGAATTGGACTGAATGAAGCTGAGTCGGTAATGGAAATTATGAAAAGTGATTTGCCGGTATATGCCTTGGATTTGAATAGTAAATTTGAAATAGAACCTGCTAAAAAAGATGCAGGTGCATTAAAAGAATTTTTAAATAAAATAAGCTAATAACTAAAAAATATGGTAGCAAAATTTCAACCTACGAAAGAAGGATATTACGGGAAGTTTGGAGGAGCGTTTATTCCTGAATTGTTGTATCCAAATATTAAAGAATTAGAAGATAATTATTTAGAAATTATTTATTCGGAATCCTTTCAGAAAGAATATAAGTATTTACTAAATCAATATGTAGGTCGTCCTACACCTCTCTATTTAGCAAAAGGATTGTCTAAAAAGCACAATGCATCTGTTTATTTGAAAAGAGAAGATTTATGTCATACAGGCGCACATAAAGTAAACAATACAGTTGGACAAATTTTATTAGCGAAACGCTTAGGTAAAAAAAGAATTATTGCTGAAACAGGGGCTGGACAGCATGGAGTTGCTACGGCAACAGTTTGTGCTTTAATGGGTTTAGAGTGCATTGTTTTTATGGGTGAAGTTGATATCAAACGTCAAGCTCCAAATGTTGCTCGTATGAAAATGCTAGGTGCTACTGTTATTCCTGCAAAGAGTGGTAGTAAAACATTAAAAGATGCAACAAATGAGGCAATTCGTGATTGGATAGGAAACCCAGAAGAAACCTATTATTTGATAGGTTCTGTAGTTGGACCACATCCATACCCAGATATGGTAGCACGTTTACAAGCAGTAATTAGTGAAGAAATTAAAGCACAACTATTAGAACAAACAGGAAGTGAAAATCCTGATACTGTAGTTGCTTGTGTGGGAGGTGGTAGTAATGCTGCTGGAGCTTTTTATCATTATTTAGAAGATGAGTCTGTTGAGCTAGTAGCTGTAGAAGCTGCCGGTTTAGGAGTTGATAGCGGAGCGAGTGCTGCAACATCTCAATTAGGTGAAGTAGGAGTAATACATGGAAGTAAAACCATATTGATGCAAGATGAATTTGGTCAAATAGTTGAGCCTTATTCTATTTCTGCAGGATTAGATTATCCAGGTGTTGGTCCCTTACATGCATATTTGTATGAAACTAAAAGAGCCACATTTTTAAATGCAACAGATCAAGAAGCTTTAGATGCAGCATATGAAATGTCTAGAGTTGAAGGTATTATTCCTGCTTTAGAAACAGCACATGCGCTAGCAGCGCTAGATAAAATGGATATTAAAGAAGGTCAAGTAATTGTTGTGAATCTATCTGGTAGAGGAGATAAAGATTTGGAGATATACATTGATAATTTAAAAAAATAGGCAATTATATTTAATAAACCTATGTAAATGAAATGATTATATTATAAGCTTATTTTTGTACAAGGAAAATATTAATAAATGTTTAAAGTTTAGAGGCATGAATAATTGGAATAAAAAAAGCATCTTTTTGTTGGTGCTTTTTATGATGAGTCTTAATTTTTACGGTGTTTTACAAAGTCAAACCATACAATTTATAGAAAGAACAGGTGATGAAAATCCATTAGAAAATGTAACAACAGTTTCTAGCACCATTTCCAGTCCAGTTGATATTGATAATGATGGAGATTTCGATTTGTTTATAGGAAACTCAGCAGGAGCGATCTTATTTTATAAAAATATTGGAACAGAAGAGAATCCTAACTTATTTGAAGAACAAATAGGTGTTTCTAATCCCTTAAGTAGTGTTGATTTATCGGCTAAGGTGTTGCCTGTATTTGTAGATATAGATGGAGATCTTGATTTAGATGTTTTTTTGGGAGGTAAAAATAAGGTAGTATATTATAAAAATACAGGAAGTATTTCTAACCCTGTTTTTCAAGAGCAATTGGAAGAAAATAACCCTTTGAATTCCGTTACCGATTTGGGTAACAGAGGTTATTTTACCTCTTTTGTAGATATTGATTATGATGATGATTTAGATGCCTTTATTGGTTGGATAGATTTTAACCTTTCAGATAGTCAAGGGATTTTATTTTATGAAAATAAGGGATCTACAACTACGCCTTCTTTTCACAATAAAACAGGTGATGAGAATCCTTTTCAATCGTTTAATGAATTGTATCCAATTCCTACATTTGTGGATATTGATGGGGACGCAGATTTAGATGTTTTTTTAGAGAAAGGAAATGGAAGTTATTTGTTCTACGAAAACACTACCGAGACGATTACTGTTGGAATAGAAAATGTATTTATCGACCCCGTTGCAATGTATCCAAATCCGGCAAAATCAGAAGTGACTTTTAATGTTCTAGATAATGAAACAAAAGTTCGTGTATTTTCAATGTCGGGTCTCGAGATTTATAGAACTTTATTAACCAAAGAGAAAAGAACTATTGATGTTCATTCTTTTGACTCAGGAATTTATTTGATTCTGATTGAGTCAGGGGGACTAAAATTAACAAAAAAATTAGTTGTAAAAAAATAAAGTATACATGAGTTTATTAACAAATTTATTAGAAACGAAACAAAATAGATTGTGTTCTGTTTATTTCTCATCAGGTTTTCCTAAATTAGAAGATACCGTAAAAATTATTCAAGGTTTAGATGCAAGTGGAGTTGATTTTATTGAGGTAGGTTTGCCGTATTCTGACCCTATGGCAGATGGGGAAACCATTCAATATAGTAGTGCCGTTGCATTAAAAAATGGAATCAATTTAGATATTATTTTTGAGCAGATAAATGAGGTTAAAGGAACTATAAATACACCATTAGTATTGATGGGATATTTAAATCAAGTTTTGAAATATGGAGAAGAAAAATTTTGTCAACTTTGTCAAGACTGTGGCATTGAGACTGTAATTCTCCCTGATTTACCCATGATTGAATATGAAAATCACTACAAAGCATTATTTGCAAAATACGGTATTAGTAATGTTTTTTTAATTACTCCTCAAACATCAGAAGAGCGCATCCTTAAAATTGATGAAATGAGTGATGCTTTTATTTATGTAGTTGCCTCTTCTTCAATTACAGGTGCGAAAGGTGAAATTTCACAAAGTCAGATTGATTATTTCAATCGTATCAAAGCAATGAATTTAAAAAGTAAGTTGATTATAGGCTTCGGTATCTCAAGTAAATCTACATTTGATACTGCATGTGATTATATGAATGGAGCTATTATTGGTTCTGCTTTTGTAAACTTTTTAAAAGACAAAGGTGTTGCTCGTATAGATGAATTTGTTACATCAATTATCGGATAATATTTTTTTCTCATTCTATAAAAAGATTCTTAATTCTATTAAGAATCTTTTTTTTTTGATTATTTTTAGAATTAGATGATAAATGACATTTTTTATAATTATGTCTATCTATATATTTGCATTGTTAATATGTTATAATAGGAAAAATAAGATTTTAAAAATGGAAAAAAATAAAAAAATCAGTCAGGAACAAGTAACGAGACAGAGAAAAGATACAGTACGTTATATAAATCTTCAATTAGCTACTTTAGGTCAGCCAATATTTGAAGATAAAGAAGGCAGTGAGTTTAAATATTGTAACCCTAATTTTCATGCTTTAACGAGTGGATTGGTAAAGAACTTGAAGCAGTCTACACGATTATTATCGAAACATTTAACACCTATTGATCAAAGAATTCAAGATTTTATTGATGATTATTTATCTGAAATAAAATTGGATCAAAAAATAACGTTACCTAATAACTCATTGGTATTAACAGAACCAGGTCATGCAAGACAAGTTAGTTTACCACCAGACGGGAATGAATTCATTAGTGAGAATATTACTTCAAATAGAATTAAACAAGGGATTTTAAACAACCCTATTCACGATAAGAGAACAACAAAAGGAACTTTCCATATTGTTGAAGGTGAATTGCCCGTGCCTTTAGATAAATTTGAAGTGCCAAAGAGTGTTTTTGCACTTTTGTTAGCAGCTGCTTTCAATCCAACAGATGCATTAAAAACATTGCCATTTACTTCTAGTCAAGAAGATCAGGCAAAAGTTATGGTTTCTCTTTTGATGCGTCCAATGGTATGTCCAGAAGTAAAAGGAGTAATGCCTAAGAAAACAATGGAAGTTCATTTCTTTGCACCAGGGAGTTTGGTGAGTAATTTAGATTTTGTTGAATCTATTTTTGGAAATGCTGGAGATCCTAATTTGGCCCAGAATGATGCTGCTTTAGACCCAGAAACTTGGACTGGTCATACAGGCTGTATTGTATTGGCTCCACATTTGAAAACATTAAAGAAAAAAGAGCTTGGACTGCCTCATTATGATGCTGCAACAGAACGTCAAAGAAAAGATGGAATGTCTTGGAAAGATGCAGGTGATTTATACAATGATGGAGGTGCTTTTAAATTAACTTGTAGAGACTCAAGAGGTGTTGTTGTTACTTTAATTGCAGATAATTATTTCGGATATTCTAAAAAAGAAATAAAAACACAAATTAGTTATTCTGCAAACCTTTTTGGATTGCTGGAAGAAGAACACTCAGGAGGTGCGATTGCATTTCCAAGAGCTGTTATGGGAGACATTGTAGATGGAAAATCCTTTATGGGGAAAGACACTACAGGACGCACATTAACAGAGGTAAAAGAGTGTTTAGGAGTTCGTATTGATGTTCAACCAGAGAACTATGCGATAGATAAAAAATATCCAAATATTATTTATGTTCCTCAGTCGGCTTATTTCAATACAAATACAAATAGTGTAAGTTGGGAGCATAACAATAAAGAGCAAAAATTAATATTGTCTCCAGAAAAAACATATGTACATCCAACGGGTAATAAATTTACGTTGAAGAAACATAAAAGTATTTCTTTATGGAGAATTTTAATTACAGCTGCAGAAGGAGTAAATTGTCATAAACCATGCACTGTATCGGGTGGAGGTAAGTCTGAGATTTCAAAATCGATGCAGAACGCGATTACTTATAAGTCGTTTAATCTTCAAGATATTGAAAAAGATTTTAAATTAGCAGATGACATTATTGAATTTAATTATTCTAAACGTTGGAAAGATTATAATTCTAGTTTGGCGCCATCACGATCTTTTTTAAGTGCTGATAGAACGCTGGGTTCTGCTGTGAAATTATTGATCCCTAATGATGAAAATTCAGAAGAATTTAATGACTTTATCGGAAAAATACCTGTACATATTAGATCTTTAGTCTTGTTCGTAAAAAGATTGTATAGAGCAGATCGAGCTAAGTTAAACTGGAAAGAGGCTATGTCTGTTGAGGTAATTAATGGTCAGAGAGGAAGTAGCTTAAAATATAATGGTATTGAAGTGGTGGGAAGTTATGTTCGTATTGGATTTAATGACAATGGAGATTGGATGTTGAACAAATTACGCTCCGATTTTTCTCCAAGTTTGAAAATTCAAACAGAAGATGATATTTCAGCTTCGATTACATTACCAAGCAGTCAGATTAAGAATTTAAACCCTGAGTACTCAAACAAAAGTGTAAAAGTAACAGCGAATTGTGAGGCACATTTATTTCAACGACCTGATGAAGCTATTGTAAGAGGGTATGACAAGGGAGCAGAGGCAGATATTGTTTCTGACAACACGTTCTTAACAAACTATGAACTCATGCGCAAGAAGGATGCTATTGAGCTATATAAAGACACAATTAACTATGATAAATATACGCAGCCTGTTAAGGATTTGATAAAAAGTGTTGTAGAAAGTGAAAACGAGGAAGAATTTTTTGTAGTTCCTTCTCATACAAGAATTGTTGCAGGTGAGCCAACAAAGAATCCACGTTACTTAGAACCTAATATGTTTGTTGAAGAGAATGAGACAAGCTACTTGGCAGAGATGGGAATTCGTTTGTCTCGCAAGGTAAAATCAGAAGACGAAGTAGTAAATGTTGTAAATGCAGTATTGCCAGGAAGAAGAAATAATCCAGTTGATAAAGAAGCTGGTATTCGTCCATTGGCAGTATACAATCCTATCCATTACCAAGAAGCACCTGAGTTGTTTATGGACTTTATCTGTAGTCTAACAGGTAAGTCTCCATCTACTACCGGAGCAGGGTCTGAAGGAGCATTGACAAAAGGACCTTTTAATATGTTGACACCAACAACAGATTTAAATAACGCTTTGTTATCTCACATTTTAACTGAATCAAATGCTTTTAGTACTGCAGCCGGTTACATTGGCGCAGAAAATAAAGTAGATCATGATGTGAGTTTGTTGATTCCTGAAATTTGGGCACGTTTGATGCCTGAAGATAGAGATCCAAAAAAATTAATGGAGAATGGTTCTCTTGAAAAAATTGAAGATTTCGAGTTTGGAGGAGAAAAAGTATTAGCGAGTCGTTTAGGATATAGAATTACTGACATCTTTGCATTGCGTTGTATGAACAGAATTTTTGATGAGCCAACAGCTGTTTTTGATGAAGGAATGTTACAACCTGAACTACAGGGAATGGAAGATTATGTAGACGGTATAAACAATATCGTTGAAGCGCAGCAAAAAGTTGCTTTGCGTTACTTTGAGGATGGAAGTGCGGAAGCGGCGATCCCTCCATTGAAAATTTTATTGCATATGATGGCTTATGGAAACTATGAAGGAAAAGAAATTAGTGATCCCGAATTAAGAAAATTCTTCGATAGAGAATATATTATTAATAGCGATTGGTATAAAGAGAGATTAGAATTGAAACAAAGAAAAGACCTTCAGTTCTATACCAAACAAATCAATTACTTAGAAGAATTTGTTAGCAACCCAAGCAATGTAGATATTATGTCTGAAATGAATATTGAGGACAGATTGGTTAAAGTTAAAACTAAATTTGAGGAAGCAAGTTCTCAGAAATATATTGAAAGTTTGATCGGAACTATTGGAGCTGATCCTCTTTTTATAAAATAAATATTCCTTTTATCTGTTTTAAAGCTCCCTTTTTAGGGAGCTTTTTATTTATATAGAAACTATTTTTTTGAGAACTCTAAAAAGTGAATCTATCAAAAATGAAGATTAAATATTTAGAAAAAGTTGATTGTTTTCAGCATTTAATAAAAATGATTTATTGAAATTCGAAAAATTCAAAATAATTCTATTTTTGAATTTTGGTAGAAATGTATAGAATCCATTTGCTATCATTTTAAAAGATTTTATTTCTTTAATTGGTTGTTTGGATTTTAAATTTAATATAAAATGATTTTGTTCAGTATATGAATTTTCTAATTCAAAATGAACCTTTTCTAAATTTATCCATACGTCTGTTTGATTGTTGATATAATTTGATGTGCACAGTGCAGTCAGTTGTTTCATATCACAGGAGTCATTTAACTTTAATTGCATTAATTCATCATTATCAATTGTGAACCTGAGTGTTATATGATTTTCTTGATTTAAATTAAATTCATATTCTGCTATATTACCAGCATGAAAGAATAGGCTAAAAAAACTTATAATTAGTAAATACATACTTAATTTTTAATGATTAATTTTTTGGTTACTTGACCTTGGACAAAATCCATTTGTATATAATATATACCCTCTACAAAATTTGAAATTTGAATTGCTTCTTTGTAGTTGTCTGTTTGGTAAAGTATTGCTCCATCAGATCTATAAATCTTGACGGACTTCAAATCATTTATTTTATGGGTATTGTTAAGGTTGATTTTAAAATAATCATTGGTAGGATTTGGATAAATTACAACCTCATCTTCTGATTGAAAGACAGCATCTGTTGATAGATTCTGACTGCAATCATCAATAGCAGTAGAACCTGGGCAGTTGGGCCCAATTAGAAATGAATTATCAACATAACTCCCTTTTAAACATCTAGGGATATAAGGCCAGTTGTCTGTTAAAACATAATAATAGGTTCCTTTAGGGTATTCAGGAGTTACCGAAAAACGTCCACCACATTCGTCCAATAAACTAGTTGAGTATTCGTAATCTTCAACATAACCTCCATTATAAGTGCCATCAGGAGCCGTTATTCCGTCCCCTGGACGATTGCCCGATTTTAAACTATACCCACTTTCGAATATAGAAATACTTGTGTTTTCACCAGTTGTATCTGTATATAAATATTTATAATAAATAGGAAAACCATCAGCAGCATATCCAAGAAGAGGAGAGTGGCTGTTTCCGTTAATTTCTAAATCATTCGTAAAATAATCCAAAGGAATATTATGGTAATGGTATCTACTAACATTGTTTACATGTCCTCCATTTAAATCCATAGTTAATAGATCATCGGCTTCTACGTGCCAGTTTGTATTTTCTTCTAACGTATTGGGATTTACCCAATACAATCTTGCAAAGGGAGAATAATTAATACCTTGGTTTGAAACGCCAAAAATGATTCCACCAGCACATGTAGGCGTAGTTGGGTCTTCAATGATCTCTGTTACCGTTGTTGATAATTCAGGGTATAGACACATCGAATACTCAAAATCTTGTCCAGCTATCGTGTTTCTACCTCCAAATGGGCCATAAGCATGGGCAGGAATATTGTTTGTGTATACCTTTCTAACATGATCCACAATTTCAAAACAAACAGCATTTGTTGTTTCATTTGCAAATATAGTAGTCTTATTACATAAAGGTTCTTCAATAGTCACCGTTTCAAAAGGATCTGTATTATTCGTGTATTCTTGCAAGTTGGTTTGACCATCTCCATCTGGATCATCATTGGGACCATAAGTATAGGATAACATTTCGGTAAGTTCCCAAGCATCCTCTAAACCATCATTGTCAACATCTGTCCCAGTACCAGAAAAAGTAGCGTGACTCGGATCTAGGCTCGGCATAGGGGCATTTACTTCTTTTAAATGATCTCTTAAACTAAGTAACATTTTTTGAGTTACTGCTTGTTCTGAATTAGAAATATCATTTTCTTCTTCAATATCAGTAGATAAATCATACAAACTCACACTACCTGTTTCGTAATTTACAGTTAATTTATGATTCCCTTGTATGGCCGCAGACATTGGGGCTTTTTGAGGGTTTGCATCGTAATGAGGTGAATGAAAGAAGAGTGGGTTTGTTCTGTTAAAGGTTCCACCAGTTAGTAAAGGAACAATACTTTGACCGTCTAAATTACTAGGTAGAGCACTAGTACTACCTGTTAATTCTGCTATGGTTGGAAACAAATCATAGGCTACAATTGGCTCTGTATTATATGAGTTTGCAGTAATCCCAGGTCCTTTGATTATAAATGGCACTCGAATACCGCCTTCGGCAAGAAAAGTTTTACCTAATTTTAAAGGAGTATTTACAGTAGTATTTAATTGTCCTCCGTTATCAGAGATTAAAATAATATAGGTATTCGATTCTATTCCCAAACTTTTAATGGCTGTTAGCAATTGACCAATACCCACATCTGTATCTTCGGTCATAGCTCCATATTCCACTTCAGTATGAACACCTCCAGAAGGGCGTAAAGCAGAGTTGTTATATATATCTATTGTTTCCTGTCTGGCCTCAATATCCTTGTGAACTGCATAATGTGATAATTGCAAGAAAAACGGAATATTTTCATTAACTGCCGTTGTTATAAAGTCAATGGACCTAGTAGTCAAATCAAATATTTTTTTTGGATCGACTTGAGCAATACCTCCTCCATTGTTTCCGTTAGCATTACTCGTTGCACCATCGTTAAAATCAAACCCATTGGAACTTGGACTAGATGCAATATTTCGTCCTTGGTGCCATTTCCCAAAGTGAGCAGTTCTGTAGTTCAAATCAGTAGCTTTTAACCATTCTGCATAGGTAATGTCGTTTCCGTCTAACGCGGTTTGTGTTGTGGCTTCAATTAATAATTTCCCTGTGTTGATATTATTATCCGTATTTGTAAAACTATTTCTAGCGGTACTTCTTCCTGTTAAAATACTACACCTAGAAGGGGAGCATTTCGGGGCAGGAGCATAGCCTTGTGAAAAGGTCATCGCTTCTAAAGCAAACGCTTCAATTTCAGGAGTATAATAAAAATCACTTTTTGAATTAGTTAATCCGGCATCCATTTGATGTGATGTACCTGTCCAACCCTGATCATCCAATACTATAAAAACAAAGTTAGATTGAGAAAAAGAAGTTTTAGTTATAGAAAAGGTAATTAATAATAAAATTAGATGAAGTAGTCTTTTATACATAGTGAGCGAGTTTGTATTTATAAAACATTCTAAATAGGTTTTACCCTACCATATTTACTGAAAAATAAGTTAAAAAATTAAATGTAAATTAAATATTAATTAAATTAAGACAATTGATCAATCATTTTCAGGATGAATCATAAAAAAAAATTATGGCTATAGGAAGAAACTTATTTCAACTAATGAACTAGTGTAAAACTCTGAATAAATGAATGGATCATAACTTCCCTTTTTAGGTAGCTTTTTTATGAATACGTTGTAGTTTGTTTTTTTTGATTTTAGGGAGCACAAATCATAAAGATTTATAACTTTGCAGTCTTAAATAAATAGTAATGTTTGATGTAATAAGACGATTTTTTATAAGTGCCGATTTTTATAAAAGTCTTACTTTTATAGTGGCTGCTTTGACACCTGTTTTGGTGAGTCATTATGTTTTTTCTGAAGTAGAAGTTGGATTTGCAATTGTTTTAGGGATCTTTTACAATGCATCATCAAATAGCCCAGGCAGTATAAAACATAGGACAGTTGGAATGTGTGTGTCTATATTAATCACAACTTTAGCAACCATAATAATAGGCTATTCTGCTTTAAATATATGGGTGTTGTTGCCTGTGTTAGGAATTGTAACTTTTGCAATTTCTTATCTTTCTGTTTATGGGTTTAGAGCGACTTTGGTTTCTCTCTCTGGGCTGATGGCAGTTGTTATTAGTTTCGCAAATTCCTATGTGAATTTGTCTGTTATAGATTATGCTTTTTTAGTTTTTGTTGGTGGAGTTTGGTATTTGATAGTATCAAGTATTGCAAATTACTTCAATCCTAAAATGTATATAGAAGAACTGCTTTCTGATACAATGAAGCTTACAGGAGCGTATTTGGAAACTCGAGCCAAATTACTTTTGGATACAGAAAACAGAAAAAAATTAAACACGCATCTTTTTAAACTGCAGGCAGAATTAAGTGAAAAGCATGAATTGTTGCGTGATGTGATTTTAACAAGAAGACAAAAATCAGGACTGTCTAATAGGATTCGTCGCAAGTTATTATTGTTTATTGAGTTAGTGGATATGCTAGAATTGGCAATAGCAAACCCCATAAATTATGAACGCGTAGATGCTCTTTTTAAAGACAGACCACAAAATATATCTCCTTTCGTTGAATTGATAAAAGAGATGTCGACACATCTTAATTATATTTCAAAAGTAATTCTAAGGGATGAAAAAGTAACAGAGAGTTCAGAAATTTCTAAACTATTAGAAAAAGTTAATATTTCTATAGATGACTATAAAAATGAGATTGGACTCACAAAAGGAAGAGAAGGCTTTTATATGTTGGTCAATTTATTTGAATACCAAACGGCACAAGTTCAAAAATTAACTTCTATAGAAAGAGTCTTAAATGTATTGACATCTAATAATAGTTTGTCTAACGAGTCTAAAGGAGATACTCGTTTTATAACTCCCCAAGATTATGGATGGAATAAATTGGCTGTAAACTTTAGTTTTAAATCGTCAATTTTTAGACATGCTTTGCGTTTGTCTATCGTGATGGTTGTAGGCTTTTTAATAGGACATGTGTTTTCTGTTCAGAATTCCTATTGGATTTTATTGACAATCGTAGTAATTATGCGTCCTAGTTATGGATTGACAAAAGAGCGAATGAAGTATCGTATTATTGGAACCTTTGTAGGAGCAGGTCTGGCTTTAATAATGGTCTATTTAATCCAAGATATAGCTGTTTTTGGTGTTTTGGCAGGACTTACACTTGTGTTGGCTTTGTCTTTAGTGCAGTTAAATTATGGGGTTTTTGCTATCTTTATTACCCTTCATATTGTGTTTATGTACGCGATGTATAGTCCTGATATATTGAGTGTAATTCAATTTAGGATTATTGATACTTTGGTGGGTGGTGGATTGGCAATTCTTGCAAATTTGTTTTTGTTCCCAACGTGGGAGTTTATGACAATTCAAAACTCTGTTGAAGAAACGCTTTCAGCGAACAGTGCTTATTTAAAAAAGATAGAAGAAATTTACAAGACTAAAAAGATAAAAATTACAGATTACAAACTTTCTAGAAAACAATCTTTTTTAGCAATGGGAGATTTGAATGCTGCATTTCAAAGAATGATTCAAGAACCGAAATCTAGGCAAAAATATTTTTCGGATATTTATGATATTGTTGTTTTAACAAATACATTTTTATCATCATTAACGTCTCTGGGGGCATTTATTAGAAATCATAAAACATTTGTTGTTTCCGATTCAGTTCCGATTATTATAGAGAATATTGTAGATAATTTGAGAAATGCACAAGAATTAATACATGGACAAGAATTAACTCATTTACATTCTGTTTCGGAAGTAGAGGAGGCAAAAATGTCTCTAGAGAATAAGTATAACAAACTGTCAAAAAAACACGATAAAATTCTTCAAGGAGAAACAGAAAAAGAGAGTGAGATATCAGAAGTCTCTCTAGAAATACAGGAAACTAAGCTGGTGTTAGAGCAACTTTCTTATCTATTTAGTCTGTCTAAAAGTATTGTTCAAAAGGTTTCGGTTTATCAAAATATAATAAAAAAACACTAATATGTATATCGCAACAGAAATGAAAATAAATCAAGTTTATTCTATTCTAATGAATGATTGGGATGAAGAAATTACGGGAGTTTTTATTGCCGAAGGAAAGGAGTGGATTCTGTTATATGACAACCAAAATGATTTTTTAGTAGAAGGACTTCGTTTTATTCATAAGCAAAATTTGGATGAGGTTCTTCGTGAAGACGATGAAGTATTTAAGGAGAAAATTTTTAATCTAAAATACCCGAAATTACCTTTTGATTATTCTTTTGATTTAGATAATTCGGTTACTTTACTTAAAGGTCTTCAAGCTAATAATGCACTGCTTCATTTTGATACAGATGATGAAGATGAAATTACTGTAGGGAGAATAGAAGAAGTGAGTATAAAAAACTTTAAATTGAAATCACTTACATCTTCTGGGGAGTGGGGAGAAAGTTGTATTTGTGATTTTTCTGAGATAACTAGTATCGCTATTCAAAATGACTATTTGAATTCTTTGAGCTTATTGTTGAAATAAAAGGTTTGATTTAAAAGTCAGTTTGTGTGTCATTTTGAACGATTGCTATTCTCGGGTGTAATTTCTTGATATGATTTTTACAACTGTGTCGTTCGTAATGGCAAATAGTTCCTTTTTCTCATTGGAAACCTTGTTATCTCGAAGTATGATACATCTCTGCTAAGAGTGCGTTTTTAAAAATCAAAACTATAGATAGCACCCGCTAAGACTTGAAAACCTTGTACTTGGTAATTTGAGTACACTTCGTAGTTTTTATTAAATATGTTATTAAGTTCCAAAAAGGCACTCCATTTTTTCGTGAATGCATAGTTTGCAGACAGGTTTAAATCTAAATATCCATCTATGGATACGGGTGTTTCAATAGTATTATCTTTTGCGAAAAGAAGGTCTTTTCGTTTCCCTTTGGCAAATAGTTCTGCTTTACCAGACCACTTTTCATAGTTGTATGTTCCAAATATAGTAGCTGTAAAAGGAGGTAAGTTCCAAGCTTCTGCTTCTATATCCATACTATAGGAGTTGAATCTAAGAGAAGCCCCCGTTGCAATATTTTTTGTAAGGATCGCTTTTATTTTTCCAAAAACATCAAATATACGCACGTTGTCATAGATGGTATAAAATGAATTTCCCGCCTCATATCCGTTGTTAACCGTATTAGAACCATTGGTTAGGTTTTGATTGGAACGAAATAACAATTTGTCATTTTCCTTGCTATAACTAGCCTTTACATCATATGATATGGAAGCTGTTAATTTCCCTTTTACTCCAGCAAATACATTGATAGAGTTACTAGTCGGTTTTATTTCTAAAGTAGGTGATACATAAGGGTTTTCTGAAGCAATGTTTTTATATGAGTTTTGAATCAATCCACCGGTAAGCCCTCCATAAATACTTAACAACGCTTCGATAAGTATATAATCTATTTTGATATCCGGATACGCATAAAAAGAGTTGTCATTGTTCTCTAAATCACTGTTGTAAATTACTTTTGCTCCTATAGATAGATATAAATCATCTCTTTGAATAGGGTAATATGCATGGGCTCCAAGTGCTAGAAAACCATAATTTATAGCTGTTGTAGAGCTGTATTCTTTATTGAATTCACCATTTAAGATATCTAAATTAAAAGAGGTGACAATTTTATTGTTTTTTAGAGGGAATTCAAAAGAAGGTGTTATGTTAATAGCTGTTTCTTTGCTATTAAAGGCGTCAGAAAAAGCACTAAACGAAGCCGCTACCGATTTTAAATTACCGCGATGTAAATCTATGTTTCCATTGATAAAAATTTGATTGTAGGTTTGTTCTTCTTCAATACTGTTTAATACAGTTTGCTCATATCCAGAAGGAATTCCATACCAATTGTATTGGTCTCTGTGGTATCCTATGGTGGTCTCCCAAGATTGTTTTTTCTGAGTATTTTTATAATTCAACTCTATTTTTGTGTTTAGGTAGTTGTTGTTTAAAGTTACTTTATCGATACCGCCACTAGATGCTTTGTTGTATAAGAAAAACTGTGCTTCATGTTCATTTTTACGTTTGTATAAAAAACTTTCTACAAATGGTGTTCCATAGTTTCCATATCCTACTTTTATATAATCTTGATATCCATTTGTCTTTTTTATTATTTTTGCAGACTTATAACCACCAGGGTTAGGAGTGAAGATCGATCGAATAGGAGTAGACTTGATATTGTACTTTAAATTATTCTTTTCTCTTACTTTTTTCTCAATTACCGGGTTTTCATTTGCTTTAAAGGCATCAGAAATGGTGGGTTTGTAAGAGGTAACAACATTGACTACTTCAGTACTAACACTGTCTTTTGCTTTTTGTGCGGTTAAAGAGAGCGTTAGGGTACATATAAAAAGTGTGTTAAATATTTTCTTCATGGTATGTTTTTCTAGGAGATACATTTACTTTCTGCTTAGATAATCACTTATTTTAAAACGCCATTGTTTCAGTTTTTTTATTTTCAGTAGTACCCGTTGATGCTTTTGTTTTGGTTTCTTCTTTTTCTTGAATTCTTTTTAATGTAATTTTTGCCTCTTCAACCAAATTTTCAAATTGACTATAGTTTTTAATTACGTTTTCTAGAATGTAAGTCGCTTGAAACACATCATTTAAGCCTTCATTATTTTTGGCCATTACAATCAAGCCTTTTACTCCCCAGTATTTATGATTGGCATATTTAGAAGCTAAGGTTTGTATTGTTTTATTTGATGCTTTATAGTTACTTGCAATATTTTGAAAATAGGCTTCATAATACAATGCTTCTGCTTTTAAAGCACCCTTAGCTTGTTTCGAAACATCTGCATATGCCTTTTCTGCTCTTTTTAGATCGTCTGTTTTTATGGCAGATCTTGCTATGAATATAGAAGCGTCTGATTTGATTTGAACATCTGCTTTTTTGTTTGCTAATACTTTTTCGGCATAAATAACTGTCTCTGGATATTTTTCTTGTTCATACATGCCTTTCATTAAGTTGCTCTGTGCAAATAAAATATTCTGAGGAAAGTTGGCTTCATCCTCTAATCTTTTCAAAACAGGAATTGCTTTATCCCATGCGTCTTTTTCTAAATATATTTGAGTCAATCTCGCTAAAGATTGTTCCGTATATTCATTAGAACTTTGAGCAATCACAAATTTGTAGCTTGGCAATGCTTTCTCTTTGTTTTCAAGGCTGAAATTTGCTTGAGCACTATAGAAGTTGGCTTTTAAACTATGTAAGCCTTCAGGGAAATGGATTAAATATTTTTTAAAACTTAAAACGGCTTGTGTTAAGTTGTTGTCTAAATATTTGATTTCAGCTGCCTCATACATCGCATTGTCTAAATCGATATCTGTAAACTTTGTGTAATTGATAGCTCGAATCCAATCGGCATATTCATCAACTCTGTCAATATCTACATATACTTGTCTTGCATTTTTAACCGCCTGTTGTGCTTCTTTTGAGTTTGGATATTTGTTTACGACAAACTTGTATTTTTCAACAGATTTTTCTGGGTTGTCGTCATTGAAATATATCAATCCTTGTTTTAAAAGTGCTTTAGGGACATAAAGACTTCTAGAATAATTGTTGATTAATTTATCATAAGTTGTAATCGCTTTTGAGTTTTGTTTAGCGCTTAGATATGCATTTCCTAATTCGTATAAAGCATCGTCTTTATAAGATGATTTAGGGTGTTGCTTAACAAAGGGTTCTAGTGTTTCAATTTTACGATCGTTACGTCTTACAAAACCATAACTAATCGCTTTTTGATACTGCGCATAATCAGCATCAATTCCTCTTTTTTCAATAACCTTATTGTAGGCTTCCATTGCTTCCCAATAACTTTTTGAAATAAAGTAACAATCTCCTAACCGAATGTAACTGTCGTTTCGTTTTATAGGATCGTTGTCTTTTATTTTTAAGTATGCTGTAAAATTAGTACTAGATTTTGAATATTCTTTTAATTTGAAATAGGTGTACCCTAAAGAATAATAGATGTCTTTGAATTCTGAAGTTTTAGGAGCAGATTTTAATTTTTGAAAACGGTTAAAACTTGACAATGCCGCTTTGTAGTCATTCAATCTATAAGAGGTTTCAGCTCTCCAATACATAGATTTTGCTTGAATGCCAACGGCAATAATTTGGCTACTGGCTATTTTAAAATAAACCAATGCGTCTTTAAATCTCGAATATTGAAAGAGTTGCATTCCTCGAGACATTGAAATTTCGTAGTAATCTCTGTCTTTTGAAAGGTCTCTTTTTTTATAATACCCCAAAGCACCTTCAAAATCTCTACTCGATTCATATGTATCAATGACAAGACTATTTATTTCCTTAGCATTCAAAGAAGTCGTGTAGTTGATTACATATTCTTGCAATACTTCGGCACTGCTTTTATAAGGATTTCCAATTTCGTAACTTAATTTTGCATAGTTGTATGCAGCATCTTCTTTAATTTCTTCATTAAAATTTAATTCTGAACTATTTTTAAAAGCATTCAGCGCCTCACTTTTTTTATCCAGTTCTAAATAACAAGCAGCTAAATGATAATGAGCATTTTGTGCAACTGCATTGTTTGCTTTGATAATTCTGTTAAAAGTAACAATAGCTTTTTTATACTCTTTTATTTGATAATAAGAATAGCCTAAGAAATAATGATCTTCAACACTCAGTCTGTTTTTTCTTCCTTTGTATTTTTTAAGAGAGCTAATGGCTTCGTCATAATTCTCTAGATAGAAATAACTTTCACCCATGATTTTAGAGATTTCAGAGACCTCTTTTTTTCTCGCTATTTTTAAAAGTTCATTTCCTGTAGTAATTACTTTTTTAAAATTCTTATTTTGAAACTCGATGTTCATTGTATAGTATAAAATTTCTTTACGATAGCGAGAATTTCCTTCTAGTTTATTGAAGTATTGTTGTGCTGAGGTGTAATCTTCTTGTAGATAAGAAATATATCCGTAATAATAATTTGCTTCGTCTAAATAGTTGTTAGAGTGGGTAAGAGGTAAAAAATATTGTTTTGCTTCTGTGTATTTTTCATTAGAAAACAAGGCATATCCCATTTTAAAGTTATAAGATTCTTCTTCATCGGAAGTTATATATTTGGGAGATGCTTTTTGAAACCATTTTAAAGATGCCGCTGGTTTTCCATGGTTGTAAAAATAATTTCCAGCTTCCATATATCCCTCATTTATATGTATACTCGTTGGATATTTCTTAGTGAAATTGATCAAGATTTCTTCCGCTCCTCTTTTATTTAACTTTACGGAAGTAATGGCGAGGTAATAATCACAATCTTCTTTTATGTTTTCATCAGTTTGCGGATCTTGAGCGGTTCTGTCAAAAGAGTCATACGCTGCTAGATAAACTTCTTTGTTATATAAATCTAATCCACGTTCAAACTCTGCATTTGGGCTGATGAATTTCTCGGATTTTTGAGAGAATGATAAATTACAGAAAAACAGAATGAAGAAGGAAGTTAGAATTTTATAAATACTCGACATATTAAGGTTTTTGGAGAGTTTAGCAGATTTATTTTTTCTTTTCTCAAGACATAAATTTTCAAAGATAGCCATAGTTATGGTTGTAAATTTTAACGAAGAGAAACGGAAAAAGAAAAAGCTAAAAATCAGGAAAGCTAAATGTGTTGAGTATATGTGCATCAAGGATGATTTTTTTTGTTGTTCAAAAATATAATAATAATCTTTAAGTAAAACGTAATCATGATGATTTTATTGAACAATTCATTAAAACAATACTTGCTCATATTATAATGTTTTCTAATGTGCAGTTTTTAGTTAAAATTTTGATGGATGTACGAATTTTGAAAAGTCGAAAATAAAGTTTATAAGCTCATAAAAATCGTCACATCAAAGGTAGACACTCCAGATAGGCCTGTGTTGCTTTTAGGGTATTTAAGAAGTAAAGAGCTAAACGAGTAGTTTTTTAGAGCGAATTTTTTAATGATTTGAAGGCTGAGAATAAAAATTGAGAATAATACTCTTGTTTTATAGGGGTCAAAACAAAAGCTGTAGTTTTTAGAGATCAGAGGTTTACAAGAACATTTTTTAAAGATGATGGCAATGTATTACCCGTAATAAACCTGTTTGATAGATATGTAAGATACAAAGGGTAAATATGGTTGTTCTATAAACGAAATCCTTTTTACAGATAAACGTTTTATGTATTGCAAGTTCTTATTGAATTCGATAAGTTTGTTGAACTAAATACCATACATGGAAAGCCCTATACTTAAATTAGAAAACGCAGCTATTTATCAAGAAAGCAACCTTGTTTTGTCGGATGTAAATCTTACAATTGAAAAAGGAGAGTTTCTATATCTTATTGGAAAAACAGGTTCCGGGAAAAGTAGTCTGATGAAAACTTTGTATGGAGATTTAAGCTTGAAAAAAGGAGAAGGAAGTATTGTTGATTTTGATTTAAAGAAATTAAAAGATAGTGAAATACCTTTTCTACGAAGAAAAATTGGAATTGTTTTTCAAGATTTTAAATTATTGAATGACAGAACTGTTTTAGAGAATTTACGTTTTGTTTTAAAGGCAACCGGCTGGAAAGACTCTAAATTGATTTCAGAAAAAATTTCAGAGGTATTAGAGAAAGTAGGTATGAAAACGAAAGATTATAAAATGCCTTTTCAACTTTCTGGTGGTGAACAGCAAAGAATTGCTATTGCGAGGGCGTTATTAAACGATCCCGATTTGATTTTAGCAGATGAACCTACTGGAAATTTAGATCCTAAAACGTCTATTGAAGTAATGGAGTTGCTGAGTACGATTCATAAAAGTGGAAAGTCCATTCTAATGGCGACTCATGATTATGCCTTGATCTTAAAATTTCAACAAAGGACCCTAAAATGTGAAGGTGGAGAATTGTTTGAAGTTGTGCCACAAAGAATCTAATTTGATTTTTAGAATAATTCTTTTAAATTGACTTTGGAATTAAATTCAAAGAAATAATTCAATTGCCACTGCTGCGTTTTTTTTGCCTGCTTGTTTTCTGGAGTGTCCCAGATGGGGTAGATTCTAAAACCTCTTTTCCCTTCTTTTTTATCAGTAGAAATAATATTTTTTTCTAGTAATATGGTTCTTGGAAAAATAAACTGTCCAAATTTATTTTCGCTTTTAGTCGTTACTAAATAAAAATCTATTGGGTCGTTTGTATGGAAGGGTTCAGTGATCTTTTCTTTATTTCGTTTCCAGAAAGTTACAAATTGACCAAATTTTTTAGGAGTTGTTTTTGCTTCCCTATAAATGCACTTTTTTTGATTGAGATCAAATTGGCACGACTTGTATTCTTTGCCCTCCGCTTCAAATGAAAATGCTCTTATTTGAAGAGAATTCTCGGTATATGCTTTTAGAATAATTTTAGGGATTTCTGTATTTATTCTATTAGAGGGACTCAAACTTTATTTTTTAGTTTAATTAATACACCCAATTTGTATAGATCAAAGATGATTAAACTGCCATAAATTCCTTCCGAAAGTAAAAACCTCATCAACGGTTTTGAAACGAAAAAAAAGATATTATAAAAGCTGATGAATCTGTTTTTTTGGAGTTTTGAATATATCTTCAGAAGTTTTACTTTATCTATAAAGGAGTTGGAATATTCTTTGTTGTTTAAGATATATATAAGGTTTTGAACACTGTCTTCTGTTTTTTGTAAGAATATTTTATTTGCTTCATTATCTCCATTTAAAACAGGATTGTTAATATGTATTATTGTTTTATTCTTTTGTTTTAATAGAAAGCCAAATAAAGTATCTTCATGTCCGTATGTGGTTATTTTCTCATCGAATCGAATTGTTTCAAAAACAGATTTTTTAATAATAAAATTATTAGTCATAAATGACTGATATGCATTTTTTCTGCGCTCTTCGTATGGTTTGCTTTCTTTTTTTATGCCATGTTCCCAGTTCAATAAATATTTTCGATTTGGCTTTTGTTTAAGATAAACTCTCCCACCACAAATAACATCAAACGATACATTTTTAATAACTTTCAAGTAATTATTAATAAAGTGATCATCAATAATAAGGCCATCGCAATCTAAAAAAAGTAAGTTTTCATAGTATGCAGTATCTAAAAATAAATTTCTAATTTTTGCTCTTCCAACATTTTGAGATAATTCTATATATTTTCCTTGCTTGCAAGTAACCCTATTTTTGGTCTTAAAATGAGTTAATGAACAATCATCAATAACAATAATTTCGATGGGTTCATTTAGAACTTTTATTTCGCTCTTTAAAGCGTCATATAAGTTTTGAATATCCATATTATATAATGGTATGCAGATTGAAAGCATGTATTGATTTGTTAAATATACGTTGAAAATAGGTGTAGGCTAAAGTACGATAAAGATAAATAAATGAAAATTTTATTTTGTATGTTTAATAGTATTTCATTCATCCATATATAGTAAATAAAATGCCTCGATGGTTTAAAAAAGATTTAGTTTTTCTTAAAATTTTAATAAAAAAAGAGGGTAATTTTAAAATGATTTGTTGTTTTAAACTTAAGTTTTTCCTACTGTTTATTCTCGATTTTAGTAATAGATATTCTTTTTTATAATTGTTTTCTTTGCATAATAATGCTGCCGAAAACAGATTGTTATCTAAAACTTTGTAAAAATATTTGTTTTCAGTTTTAAGATGTTCAAAGTCTTCAAAATAACAATAATTGTCGGGGTTGTATTTTTGTTTGGATAAACTATTATTGACTTCTCGAATTAGTACTCCTGGGGTTTGTGAGAATGCAATAGGGAATTTTAGACCAAGTCGAAACCAATATTCTATGTCTTCTCCATTGCTATATTTTGTACTGAAACCTTCAGTCTTACTAAAAATTTCTTTTTTTATTACAAATGATGACGGATGAAGTACTGAACTCTTTAGGCTTGCTTGAAAATAATCTAGCGTTTGTTGAGAGATGTTTTCGACGGCATAAAATAAATTTTCAAGACCTTTTTTATTTTGTAATCTACTAGCACAAGAAAACACATAATGATTAGAGAACTTATCAATTAGTTTTTCCATTTCTAATAGATGGTGATTTTCCCACAAGTCATCGCCATCAATAAAAGCACAATACGCTCCAATACTTTTTTCGACACCATAATTTCTGGCATTTGAAACACCAGCATTAGAGATTGAAAATAATTTTATTCTTGAGTCCTTTATTTTTGAAATCTCAATGATTGAACTATCTGTTGAGCCGTCATCAATAATTAAAATTTCAAAATCAGTAAAAGTTTGAGAACAAACAGACTTTAACGTGTCAAGAATGAAATTTTCTTTGTTGAATACTGTTATAATTACTGAAAAAAAAGGCATATTATTGATGCTTTAATTGAGTTTTGTTTGATGTAGTGTCCAATATAGGCTTTACAAATAAACAATAATTATTTAATTAAGAGATAAATTGCTTTATTAATCTCATGGTTCTTTTATATTTGTTTAAAACAAGAGCATGTCTAAGGTTAGAAATATTTGTATTATCACTTCATCATTAGGAATTGGAGGAGCAGAAAAAGTTGCTGCCTTACAATCTGAAATGTTAGAAGAGCTCGGCTATAGTGTTTTTGTGGTATCCGTATTAAATCACATCGAGTACTCTTATGCTGGGACTTTATTAAATTTGGGTTTATTGAAAGATAAACGAGATACTTTTTTTGATGTGATGCACCGTCTCTTTGTTTTGAAACGTTTCTTAAAAGACAACAATATAGATTTGATTATTGATCATCGTTCACGACATCACAGCCTTCGAGAACTTTTATTGAAATATATTATTTATAGATCAAAAGTTATCTTTATGATTCATAGTATGAATTTGGAAAAATCTTTTTCTAAAAGTAAATTTATATCTCAATTATTATATAGTAATGCAACCTATTTGGTAGCCGTTTCTAAAGCTATTGAAGAAAAATTAAAAAAGGTCTATGGTTTTAGCAATGTGAAAACAATTTACAATACTTTTAAAAAAGAAACCCTTCTTAAGGAAGGTACTGTACATGAAAGTAATAATTATATTCTCTTTTTTGGTAGATTAGATGAGGAGTCTAAAGATGTGTCATTTTTAATAAATGCCTACCATAGGTCTTCTTTATCATCAAAAGGAATTCAGTTGATTTTATTAGGTAGTGGTTCTGATAAAATAAAACTTCAACATTTGGTTCAAAAATTAGAATTGGGTGATTCGATTTTGTTTGTAGAACATACCAATAATCCTTTTCCATATGTAAGAAGTGCTAAGTTTACGGTTTTAACGAGCAATTTTGAAGGATTTCCTATGTCTATAATTGAATCTATGGCATGTGGAACTCCGGTAGTTTCTGTTGATTGCATTAGCGGACCAAGTGAAATAATTACGAATAAGTACAATGGTTTGTTAGTAGAAAAATCATTAGAACAATTTTCTATAGCCCTTGATAAAATGATTTCTGACAAAAAGCTTTTAAATACCTGTGCATCTAATAGCATAGAAAGCATTCAGCATTTGTCTTATTCTAATATTAAAATGGACTGGGGTAAGTTGATAGAGACTCTTTAATTTTACTTCTAGGTATGCGAAATACCTTTACTAATGTACTTCTGAATTATAATTCAAAATTTTGAATCTTCAATCATCGGAAATACTAAGAAGTTACTATCATTGTCAATCTGTACTGTTTTCATTGAGAAGAAAGAAGATAATTATTTTGTAATATCAAGTTTAATTATATAGTTTTTTAAAAAAAA
>CEWR01156436.1_pt1 | contig 25791 bp, 16 predicted proteins | sample 356321 | NCBI WGS metagenome assembly CEWR01 (sample SAMEA2621551, study PRJEB7988) | marine metagenome | biome: marine biome (ENVO:00000447); feature: mesopelagic zone (ENVO:00000213); material: "saline water (ENVO:00002010), including plankton (ENVO:xxxxxxxx)" | depth 790 m
AGCTTTAGGCGATTTAAAAGGAGTTAGCTTGAAAAGATTAATAACACAATATAAAGAGGAACTGGTCGGGTCTAAAGTTTATAAGGAGTTTGGCAATGAATTTCCGATTTTAATTAAATTTATTGATGCTAAGACTCCCCTTTCTATTCAGGTACATCCGAATAATGAGTTAGCAAGAGAATGACATTATTCTTTTGGTAAAAATGAAATGTGGTATATAATGGATGTTGAAAATGATGCTGAAATTATTGTTGGTTTTGAGAACGATGTTATAGAAGAAGAGTATGTTAGTTCTTTAGATAACGGTAAGGTTTTAGATATTTTGATTTCTGAAAAAATTGATATTGGTAATACTTTTTATATTCCTACGGGTCGAGTACATGCAATTGGTGCTGGAACGGTTTTGGCTGAAATTCAACAAACATCTGATATCACTTATAGGATTTATGATTATGATAGGGTAGATGTGTCAACAGGTGTAAAGCGTGATTTGCATACTGATCTAGCCTTAAAGGCAATTGATTATAAAGATTATGATGATTATAGAACGAAGTATAATTTAAAAATAAATGAATCTTCTTTACTTGTACATTCCCCTTATTTTAAGACGAATATTATACAGTTAAATGATAATTTAGCTAAGGATTACCTTGAATTAGACTCCTTTGTTATTTATATATGTGTGGAGGGACAGTTGACTTTAAAAACAAAAAACAACCATGTTAATTTAGTCAAGGGAGAGACGATTTTGGTACCAGCGTCTATAAGTAATGTTGAATTGGTCTCTAAAAACGCTAAGCTTACTGAGGTGTACATGCAATTAAATAATATTTTTTGTTCCTTTAAAATTTTCTCTAAATTCTGATGGTGTACAGTTTTGTTTCTTTTTAAAGATTCTATTGAAATTAGAGATATTGTTAAAACCGCATTTGTAACAAATCTCAGTAACGCTATAGTTGGTTTCAATAAGTTCTCTTGTAGCGTATCCTAATCGCAGTTCGTTTACGAATTCTACAAAGGTTTTTCCAGTACGTTGTTTCATTAAGCGACCAAAAGAAATTACTGTCATGTTAACGATCTCAGCAGCTTCACTAACTTTTATTTTTTCGCTGTAGTTATCTTTGACGTAATTGTAGATTGTTTCAATTCTCTTACTGTTGTGAAAGTCATTTTTTTCATTAAAAGAAATAGTGGTTAGCGTTTGTTTGTCTCTTGAGATAGCAAGGTCAAAAAGTAATGATTGGAACGTGAGGAAATTATCAAACCCCTTTGTTTTACCAATTATATCAAGTTTCTTTTCTACTCTTTTTATAGTTTCTTGTGAGAATAAAACACCTTGGTTTGCAGCGTTAAAGAGTTCCTTTATCGGTTTAAGAATGTTTTTGTTTAAAATCTGTTCATTAAAGAGTTGTCTGGGGAATTGAATCGTCATTTCATGAAATTCTTGATCTTTATTATTTTTATAGTTTTCCCATCCATGGTATATATTTGGCCCGACCATTACAAGTTCGTAGTTGCCTATTTCTTCTATATGGTCACCCACAATTCTTTTTGCGCCTCCAGCGTTTTTTATGAAGTTTATTTCAAATTCAGGATGAAAGTGTATAGGGAAATCAAAATTATTACGACTTCTGTCGAAAACTAGGAAACAGTCATTTTCACTTAGTGGGGTTATTTCTCTATGTATTTCCATAATTCTATATTTTTGATAAATATATATAAAAACATGGAAATACAATCATTATATGATGTAATAGTATTCTTAAGTAGTTTAAAAAAAATTGAATCAGTATTGACTATATTATGTTTAATATTCACTTAAATGTGTTTATTGTACTGTAATACTTTGATTTAGTGATTTTTATTATGTTTGCGGAAACTTTGTTTTTTATTTTTATTTTTATTTGTGATGTAAAAGTATCACTAAACGATGTAAAAATACTTGTTGAATATTAGCTTTCGTGATAAATTTGTACATATCAAATTTTGAGAAAAGTCTAATTGACATTTATTAAAACAGAAAACACAGTTACATTTATTACTGGTTTTCAAATTAACCAAATTATTTATTTATTATGAAAAAAAATCTACGATTTATTTTATTGACGCTATTCCTGGTATGCTCTGGGGTCATTTACAGTCAAGAGAAAACAGTTACTGGTTTAGTAACTGATGAAAGTAATCAACCTTTGCCTGGTGTTACTGTTTTGTTGAAAGGAAGTTCGTATGGTGTGTCAACTGATTTTGATGGAAATTATTCCATAGATGTAGAAGGAACGCAAGCGGTATTAGTGTTTTCTTATATTGGATTTAAAACAGAAGAGGTTTCTGTAGGTTCTAAGTCTAACGTTAACTTTACTTTACAGGCTGATATGTTAGGTCTTGACGAAGTTATAGTTGTAGGTTATGGTTCTATGAAAAAGAGTGATTTAACAGGTGCTGTTGCTTCTGTAAGTGGAGATGCCTTATTGAAGGTGGCGACAAACCGTCCAATTGAAGCTATTCAAGGTAGAGTTGCTGGAGTTAGTGTATCTAAAAGTTCTGGTAGACCAGGAGCTGGTATGAAAGTAAGAATTCGAGGAGTTGGAAGTACAAACAATTCAGATCCACTTTATGTTGTTGACGGTGTACCTGTTGGCAGCGATATAGATTTTTTAGCACCAGAGGATGTACAGAGTATTGAGATATTAAAAGACGCTTCTTCAACAGCTATTTACGGTAATAAAGGAGCTAATGGTGTTATTATTGTTACGACTAAATCAGGAAAGTCAACAAGTGCTCCTGTATTTTCATTTAACACTTATTATGGAGTGTCTCAAGCTCCTGATAAAATAGACTTGTTAGATGCTTTTGGACATGCAGCTTTGATTATAGAAGCAGCTGCTAATGATGGACAAACGCTTCCTACAAATTTAGAGAATCGTATTAATTATGTATTAGAAAATAATTTAAAAGGAACTGATTGGCAAGATCAGGTTTTTAGACAAGCGATTCAAAAAAATTACAATTTAAGTGTAAGAGGAGGAGCTACTATGGCAGATGATCCTGATAAGAAAATTTTGTACTCATTAAGTGCTACTATGTTTGACGAGGAAGGAACAGTTAAAAACACAGATTACAAAAAATACATATTCAACTCTAAAACAGAGTACCATTTTAATAAACGTTTGAATATTGGTATTCAGTTAGATGTATATAGAAGTGAACAAGGTAATTTTGCACAAGGAATTTATGGAGGTCCAATTCCTTTGTCATTGACTACGAGCCCAATAGACTCACCTACAGATGCAGATGGTAATTTTATAGCTATGGAGACTGCATTTGGAAACAATCCTTCTTACTTAGTAGATGAATTAAAGTATTCTATGAATAATGTAAATTCATATGGGCTTAGATCTTGGTTAGATTATAAAATAACCGATGACTTGAATTTTAGAACTAATAATAAAATATCAAGAGGTGCTACTCATAATAAAAATTATAGACCTGCATATTACTTAAATAATAATTTTAGTAGAGATCCAAGTGAGCTGTATGAACAAAGAGGTGAATTCTTTAGTTGGACATGGATAAATCTATTGAACTATAGTAAAACGTTTAATGACTTACATAAAGTGATGGGGACTCTAGGTTATGAGTCTGCTTTTAATGAGAGTTCTGGGTTTAGTGCCGTTGGACTTGATGTTCCTGTAGATCCAAACTTACAATATTTAGGTAGAGCAAAAACATATAATGAAAGCGTACCTTCTTATCAGAATCAGTCAGGTACTGTTTCTTATTTTGCCCGAGCTTTTTATTCATATAAAAATAAGTACATGGTTACTGGAACTATAAGGCGCGATGGATCAAGTAAGTTTAAAGGAGACAATGTTTGGGGGAATTTTCCTTCGGTAGGTGCTTCATGGAAAGCTGATGAGGAGAGCTTTATTCAAGATTTAAAAATATTTTCTGCATTAAAGTTCAGAATTGGTTGGGGACGTGTAGGAAACCAATCCAGTGCACAAGCAGGTTCTGATGTTGCAAACATAGGTAACTATTCTATGCAGTATGTGTTTAATGGAGAACAGCAACAAGGGGGTACTACAACAAATATTCCAACACCAGATTTACGATGGGAGGTAATAGAGACTCAAAATTATGGGTTAGATATGAGCTTTTTAAATGGTGATTTAACCGTAACCGCTGACTACTTTATAAAAGACACGGAAGACATGATTACACGCGTAGCATTACCTGGTTATTATCCTAAAGACCGTCCTAATGCAAATATAGGAACGATGGGGAATAAAGGTTTTGAATTCTCAACAGGCTACAGAAATAGGGTTGGAAATGTGAATTTTAGTATTGGAGCCAATATTACCTTTATTAAGAATGAAATTCTGAAATTAAATGGAGATGCTGATTCTTTCTTAGATGGTGGTTATATAGATAAATTAGGGTTTACTACAAGAACTGAAAAGGGAAGAGAAATCGCTTATTTCTATGGATATGAAACAAATGGTATTTTCAGAACACAAGAAGAGTTAGATGCTTTTGCAACAATTCAGCCAAATGCTCAATTAGGAGATGTTAGATTTGTTGATAGCAATAAGAGTGGGATAATAGACGAAGAAGATAGAAGTTATTTAGGTTCAGCTCAAGCAGATTTTTCTTATGGTTTTAATTTTAGTTTAGATTATGAAGGTTGGGACATGTCTGCTAACTTCTTTGGGGTTCAAGGTTCTGAGATTGTTAACGGTATGAGTTTAAGATTACTTGATGTAAAGGATTATAATAATGCATATGCAGATAGAATAAATCGTTTTCATCCTGTAAATAATCCAAATGGAACACAGCCAAGGGTCACATTAGCCGATGCAAATAATAACAATCAGTTCTCTGATAGATTTGTTGAAGATGGTTCTTTTTTAAGAATGAAGAATATTCAATTAGGATATACTATTCCTAGATCGATTTCTTCAAAGATGGGACTTACCAAATTGAGACTTTATGCATCAGGACAAAACCTACTAACTTTTAGCAGTTATAATGGATTTGATCCAGAAGTAGGTGATTTAAAACAGGATGCAGGAAGTGATGTGAGGAGTTTAGGGATTGGGGTAGATTTAGGTGGTTACCCACAACCTCAAACTTATTTACTAGGAGTTAATGTTACATTTTAATTAAAAACATACTAATTATGAAACTATTTAAATTAATACCCATAGTTATAGCAGGGCTTGTTATATCATCTTGTAAAAGTGATTTAACAGATCTGGAAAACCTTGGAGTACAAACGACAGATGTCTATTTTAATGACCCTTTAAATGCATTGGAAGGACTTAGTTCTTGTTATGCTGCTACTATGGATGATGAGTTTTTTGTCTATGGAGATATATTGTCTGATGATGCCGTAAAAGGAGGTGGAGGTGCTTCGGATTGGGTCGATCGTGAATATTTAAGATCATTTACAGCAAATTCTGGAAATGGTGGCTCGGGAGGAACATGGTCATTAATGTACAGAACTATTGTAAGATCTAATGAAGTAATCAATACGCTACCAACAGTAACATTTGACGAAGAGTTAAGAGATCGAATTATTGCTGAGGCAAAATTCTTAAGAGCAAATGCTTATTCTAAGTTAGTCGTTTTGTTTGGAGGTGTCCCTTTGATCACTGAAGATTTATCAGTAAGCGATGTGTTAGTTCCACGAAGCCCTGTTTCAGATATTTATGCATTTATTAAGAAAGACTTAGATGAAGCTATTGCTGTATTACCAGAAAAAAGTGGTTATGGTTCTGCAGATATGGGTAGAGCTACTAAAGGTGCAGCACGTATGTTAAAAGTTAGAGTTTTACTGCAAGAAACAAGCTATAATTATAATTCTGTTTTGGCAGCATCTTCAGAATATACAGTTGATGTAACTTCTCTTTGGGAAGAAGTGTATACACAGACAAGCGCTATTATCAATTCTGGAGAGTATTCTTTGGCTATTAATTATGCTACAATTTTCGAAAAAGAAGGTGAAAACAATATTGAGTCTATATTTGAAATTCAACATTTACAAACTAGTAATGAATGGGGTGAAAGTGTAGGGAATAAGACTATAGTTCAGATGGGAAATAGAGATGATTGGGGATGGTCTTTCAACCTACCTACAGATTTACTTTACAATACCTATTCTGCTACAGATCCACGATTACTTAGTACAATTTATGGAGAAGAGTTTGGCGTATTGTATGGTGTAGAACAGATATGGGACAAACAAAATTGGATAAAAACAGATGTAAGTACGAAAGACTTTGTTACTAAGAGTCGATTGAATAGAAAATATGCTTTGGCTAAAGAGGATAGAGCAAGTGCTCATAATAATCAAAGTGTTAATAAACGTGTAATGCGCTATGCGGAAGTTTTATTAACGCATGCAGAAGCTTCATATTACAAGGGGTTAGAGGGAGATGCAAGAGCCTATGTAAATATGGTGAGAAAACGTGCAGAAGATTCTACAATGCCTTTAGGTTCGGCTTTGGGACAAACATCAGGATATACATATGATTCTTTCTCAGGTGCATCTGTACCAGATATTACAAGTGTTGGAACGGCGTTGTTAGCAGATATTTGGAAAGAACGACGTATGGAATTAGCAATGGAAGGAATTAGATATTTTGATATTATAAGAACAGGTAGAATTGATCTCTTGCCTTATGAAGAAAATTATACATCACATGATGGACTTTTACCTTTGCCAGTTGGAGATGTAAACAGTTTTGGTTTGACTCAAAATAAAAACTATTAATCAAAAATAGAAAAAACATGAAGTATTTTAAATATTTATCAATAATAATTCTTGCGATCGCAAGTATTGTTAGCTGTCAAGAAGAGGAGTTAAATTACGATAGTATCAAATGGCCAATTCCTGTCGTTACAGACGTTAGTTCTTATAATAGCGAATTGTCAAGTAAAATCACTTTAACAGGTGAATTTAAAAATGTGGACAAGGTATCTTTTGGAAATGTAGCTGGAAACAATTTAGAGGTGGCAGGTAATTCAGAGACGTTAACAATAGATATTCCTAGAACAATGTTAGTAGCGGGAGCACCTATTGTTGTAACAAACAAATATTCTCAAATGTATCAAACGATAGAGAATTTTGTGCCTATTATTCCACCAACTACTGTATCATCGGTAACTCCTATTCAAGTAGGCTTAACATTTAAAGTTACAGGAGTAAATGTTGATTTATTAACAGAAGTAACTGTAAATGGAAATCCGGTTTCTGTGGTAGCTAAATCATCCGAAGTAATGACATTATCAGTATCTGGATTAACGTTAACAGCAGGTATGTTAGTAGATGTTTCTTTTACAAGTTTAGCAAAAAACACTATTGAAGATGTTGAACAAATTGATGTAATTTATCCTTTTATTGTCTTTGGTGAAGTGATTTTGTGGGACTTTGAAGATGGAACTCATCAATATATTGGTGAACCAACAGCATCTGTTTTGAATGGTGATGTATTAGGAACTACAGAGAATTACTTTTCATTAAGAGCTCCTGGTTATGGATGGGAAAAAGCCACGGGTAATATCGCCTCTGAAGATGTTCCAGATGTTAGTGAGTTGATAAACCCATATTTGACTTTTGCACTTAGAACTCCAGCAGGTAGTGCAGGGTATTTTCAATTGTCAGATCAGGATGGTCACTATAGGCATTTTGGATTTGGATTTGATACAGGAGGTGAATGGTTAATTATTTCTGAGCCTTTAGATGAAGGATGGGAAGGAGAAGGAGATTTTAACATAGGTTCATTCAAGCCATCGTTAGGTTTTAAATCTGGTAATGCAGGAGAGAATCAAGATGTTGATATTGCATACGTTAAAATTACTGAAGGGCCATATGATGGTAGCCAAGAAGTAGGAGATGCACTTGCGGGGTCTACAAAGCCAGCAAAACTAGTCGTAATGGATTTTGAAGATACAGAAAACTGGCCAGATTTATTTAATGGAGGTGTTTTAGTTGGATCTTCAACTTTAAGAACAAATAAAATTGAACCTTTCTTTGGTGATGAATTCTTTACCTACACTGATAATGATGTTATTGGAAGCTGGGGTTCTTATTGGGGACAAACTATTTCTAAAGATATGTCTGAATCACAATTATCAGTTTTTAATGACCCATATCTTTCTTTTGCTGTAAATGGCATTGTTGGGAATAAACAATATGTAATTGTAAGAATGTACCAGTACGATAGTCAGTTGGCAATGGTTCAGAAATTTTTTCCTGAAACAAATGGAGAGTGGAAGAACTATCAGTTTAGTTTATTCAATAAAGATTTTGAAAACTGGAGTGAAGATGATACAGAGTTAGGGGCACACTATAAATCTTTAACACGATTTAATATTGATGCTCCAATGGACAAAATAGAAATAATTATAGGTAAAGCTGGAAGTGATGATATTGGTATTAGCATTGATGAAATGGTGATTACTGAAGGACCTAGATTTTAATTGATTTAGTGTTGAGTTGTTTTTTTGGGCACTCTGGTTTGAGTGCCCTACTAAACTCAAACTTTAAAATAATTCAGTAAGTAGTATGCCTATCAATAAAGTTGTTTTCAATCGTTTGCATAAACTTTTGATATCTAGAATGTAAATAAAACAAATTATGAAGTTATTTTTAAAAGTATTATTGTTGGTTTTTTTGGTTGCGTCTTGTAGTAAAGATGAGATAATTCTAAGTGGAGAGTCTAAGTTATTATCATTTTCTATCCAGGAAATAAGTGAAGAATTTACTGTTTCATCTGCGAATATGGTAGAAACTACAATGAATGAAGAACAAGAATTAACAAACTTAACAGCTGCTTTTACAGTTTCAGAAAAAGCAAGGGTTTTTGTTAATGGTTCAATACAAACATCAGGTTATTCAAAAAATGATTTTAGTGATGATTTGACGTATACTGTGGAAGCAGAAGATGGGTCAATAACTATTTATAGAGTTATAATAAATTTGGATGCAAAGATTAAAACATTCAGAATAATTGAATTACCAGGTATTCAGTTCAATTTTACAGATTTAAATATTACTGGGAATGCACCTGCAGGAACAGATTTAAAAAACCTAACAGCAGCTTTTATGATTACCGAGGGTTCAGTGCTAATAGTAGGTGGTGTAGAACAAGTTTCTGAAGAAACAAAAAATGATTTTGATGCACCACTTATTTATAAACTGACTGGAGTTGCCGATGATATAAAAGATTACACAGTTACAATAACTGTAGCTCAAAAGGCAAAACCGTTAGCTAATGCTGGTATAGATAAAGTTGTAGTTTTAACTAAGGGTTCAACGATTAAGGTTAATTTAGATGGTTCTAAATCTTCAGACGCACAAGGAACAATTAGTACCTATGAATGGAGAATTGTTGGAGGGGCTGTTATTGGAAATACAGCAAAGGTTACAACAGAGCTAGGATTAGGAATGCATAGTATTGAATTAACTGTTACAGATAGTTCTGGAGATATGGATACTGATATGATGAGTGCAGAAGTTAGAGTACAGGGAATTTATACTCCTATTGACGCTAATGCAACTCAAGGGACTATTGATTTGTTTAACAATATTGCAAATATTGCTAATGGTAGTCAGTTTGCATTTGGGCAGGAGTTTGCTTCAACGTATCGATTGAATAGCATTAGTTATGATGTAACAACCTCTGATTGTAAGGATGTCGTTGGAGATCATCCGGCTGTATACGGTATTGATCCTCACTATTTAATGTATAAAACAGAAGCACAGAAACAAAACCATATTGCTGAAGCAAAATATGCATATAACAATGGAGCGGTAGTTACTTTTGATTTTCATCAGCAAAGTAAATCAGACAATGAAATTTATATAGCTAAGATTACATCAGAAACTGATAAAAGTTTGATGTACGATATCGTAAATGATTTAAATGGTTCAAGACCTTGGTTTTATGATGAATTAGATGAGGTTTTGGATATTATTAACAATGATTTAGGTTTCCCTATCGTTTTCAGATTATACCATGAAATGAATGGTAATTGGTTTTGGTGGGGGTCAGCTGCAACAAATCATTCTCCAGCATTGTATGTAGATTTTTATAAGTTGACAGCAGATTATATAAAGGATAGAACAAACTTGGTATTGTTCGGATGGACTCCAAATCAAGGTGTTAAGCAAGATTATTATCCAGGAGATGCCTATGTAGATGTCGTAGGAATTGATGTTTATGAGCCTACAACGAGTAACTTAAAGGCTAGTTTAATTGAGTTAAGCACTTTTGCGTTAGAGCATGGAAAGGTGGCTACTCTTGCCGAAACAGGGTATAGAAATAATTATGTAGCGAACAACCCAACGTTTTGGTCTTCAAATATATTAGAGGCAATAGAAGAAGGAGGAAGTGATGTTAGAATAGGTTGGGCATTGGCATGGTTTAATGCACCTTGGCATTCCGATCAAAGCAAATTAATGATTCCTAATAGTGATAGCTCAACTAGGGTTAAGAATGACTTTATAGAATTTTATAATAGTCCTATCTCATTATTTATGGAAGACATAGATGCTTTAAATGTCTATAATTAAAAATAATTAAATGAAAAGAGCTGTGCTTTTTGCATTAGGTACTTTTAGTTTACTCTGTTTTACGGCATGTAGCATTAGTAAATCAGGAGTTTATAATAAAAAAAGGAAACCCTCAATGCTATTAAATTCCTTAAAAAAGAATAATGAGAAAGGTATTATGTTGGGTCATCAAGATGATTTAGCATATGGTATCGGTTGGAAGTATAATAGTAAGGAGAAGGAATTGTCTTCAGATGTTTATAAAGCAACAGGTCAGTATCCTGCCGTTTTAGGATGGGATATTGGGAATATTGGCAATCCATTAAATATTGATGGTGTCCCTTTTGAAGATATGAAAGAATTGATGCTTCGTGGTTATAAAAAAGGTGCTGTTAACACAGTAAGTTGGCACCCCTTTTTGTTTAATAATAGTATTAGTTCTTGGATAAAGCAAGATGGATTGGTGAAATCATTATTACCAGGAGCTAAGAATCATCAAGAATTGTTGAAAAAACTAGATCAGGTTGCTGATTTTTTTCAATCTTTAAAAATATCTAGAAATAAAAGCATGCCTTTAATTTTTAGACCATGGCATGAAATGGATGGTAGTTGGTTTTGGTGGGGTCAAAAATATTGTACCAATGATGAGTATAAACAATTATTTGTATTTACAGTAGATTATTTAAAGAACACAAAAGGATTAAACAATTTACTGATAGCGTATTCTCCTGACAGACACTTTTACTCTGATGCAGATTATTTAAAGTGGTATCCGGGTGATGAATACGTCGATATTTTAGGAGTAGATAATTATTATGATTTCAAAGAAGGGGGTGATGGTTTAGAATCAATAGTTAAGAAGTTAAGTATTGTAGTAAGTATTGCAGAACAGCGAGGAAAAATACCTGCTTTTACAGAAACAGGTTCAGCTGGAATTAATGATCCAACTTGGTTCACGCAGAAGTTGGATAAAGTTTTGTCAGAGAATAATTTAAAAAGCAAACTCTCTTATGTTTTGCTATGGAGAAACCAAAAAAAAGATCATGTTTATATTCCCTATGAGGGGCATTCTGCACTTCAAGATTTTATAAAATTTGCTAAAAGTGAAAATGTTCTGTTGCTAAAAAAATAAAAATATATATTAACCTTTTCTAGAGAATATAAGATGAAAAATAAAGATAGAATTCAAAAAATAAATGAAGACCATAATACTTTGCTCACTATGCCTAACAAAGCATTGTTTAGTATCAATGGTATATTCCAAAGATATGAAAACCCCATTTTAACAAGAGATCATATTCCCCTAGAATGGAGATTTGATATGAATGAGGAAACCAACCCCTATTTTATGGAAAGAATTGGATACAATGCTGTTTTAAATTCTGGTGCGATAAAACTAAATGGTAAGTATTTATTAGCTGTACGTGTTGAAGGTAATGATAGAAAATCATTTTTTGCTATTGCAGAAAGCCCAAATGGGATTGATAAATTTAAATTCTGGGACAAGCCTATTACCATTCCTCAGACTGAAAATTTTGATACAAATGTATATGACATGCGTTTGACGAAGCATGATGATGGTTGGATTTATGGTGTTTTTTGTACCGAAAGAAAAGATATAACTGCTCCAGAGGGTGATACATCAAAGGCTACAGCTGCTGCTGGGATTGCGAGAACAAAAGACTTAGTTACTTGGGAGCGTTTGCCAGATTTAATTTCAAAAACCGGGCAACAACGTAATGTAGTTTTGTTTCCTCATTTAATAGAGGGTAAGTATGGGTTTTTTACACGCCCGCAAGATGGATTTATAGATACAGGAAAAGGAGGAGGAATTGGTTTTGGTCTTTCAGATACTATAGAGAACCCTGAAGTAAAAGAAGAAGTGATCGTAGATGCAAAAACATATCATACTATATACGAAGTAAAAAATGGACTAGGTCCAGCACCTATAAAAACAGAAAAAGGTTGGTTAAACTTGGCACACGGTGTTAGAAATACTGCGGCAGGTTTACGTTATACATTATATGTATTTATGACTGATATTGATAAGCCTTGGGTCGTTACACATAAACCAAATGGTCATTTATTGGCTCCTTTAAAAGAAGAACGTGTTGGAGATGTTTCGAATGTTACATTTTCTAATGGGTGGATTGCTGATGATGATGGTACACTTTATATTTATTATGCATCATCAGATACGAGAATGCATGTTGCAACGACAACTCTAGATAGACTAGTTGATTATTGTGTCAATTCTCCAGAAGATAAACTGCATTCACATTTATCGGTTCAAACAATAAACAAGTTAATTGATGAAAATAATCAATATATTAAATAATTCTGTTGATATGAAAGAGAACCTACTTGAAAGAGAGATGTTAAATTCTGAATTGAATTCTTTAAATTCAGAATTAACTGAAGAGTTAGAAGTATTATTGAGTTTTTGGTCAACCAAAACTATAGACTCCTTGAATGAAGGATTTATAGGGGAAATTGATCATTTTGGTAATAAAAATAATTTTTCTTCAAAAGGTGCTGTTTTAAATACAAGAATTTTATGGACTTTTTCATGCGCGTTTAGAGTAACAAAAAATCCAGCTTATAAGGTTATTGCAGAAAAACAATTTAAATACATCATTGCTCATTTTTGGGACACTATGCATGGAGGATTGTTTTGGGAATTAGACAATACAGGGAATCCTATAAATACTAGAAAACAAGCATATGCACAGGGGTTTGGTATTTATGCTTTCTCAGAATTTTATAGAGCTACAGGTGATAACGAGAGTTTAAAACATGCGAAAGAATTATATCATATCTTAGAAAATAAGTTTTATGACAAAAATCAAATAGGTTACATAGAAGCATTAAAGGAAGATTGGAGTGTTATTGAAGACATGCGACTGAGTGATAAAGACTTAAATGCACCTAAATCAATGAATACTCATTTACATATATTAGAAGCATATACAAACTTATTTAGAGTTTGGGAGGATGAAACTTTGAAACAAAATATAGTCAATTTGATTTCTGTTTTTCAAGATAAAATTATTGATAAAAAGACAGGTCACTTTTGTCTTTTCTTTGATATGGACTGGACTAAAAGGTCAACAGCAATATCATTTGGTCATGATATAGAAGGCGCTTGGTTATTACACGAGTCGGCACAAGTCATTGATGATGAGGTTCTTATTAAAGATGTTCAAGTGTCGGCACTTAGTTTGGTTGATTTAACTTTATTGAAGGGCTTAGATAAAGATGGTTCTCTATTTTATGAGCTTGAAAATAATCATTATGATAAAGATAAACATTGGTGGTCACAAGCTGAAGCTATGGTTGGTTTAATGGATGCCTATCAGATTAATTCAAACCCAATTTATTTAAAACATCTTTTCAACATATGGAAATTTATTAAAATTCGTATTATTGATAAGGAAAACGGAGAATGGCATTGGAGAGTTGATGAGAATGGAGCAACTTATACAGATGATGTAAAGGTTGGGTTTTGGAAGTGCCCATATCACAATGGGAGAGCTTTAATGGAATTAATTGAACGAATTGAAAAAATAAATTATGTCGGATAAATTAAGAATAAAAGAAAAAGTAGGTTATGGTTTTGGTGATTTTGCATCCTCCATGTTTTGGAAATTATTTTCCATGTTTCTTATGATTTATTATACTGATGTTGTTGAAATATCACCAGCTGCAGTAGGTACAATGTTCTTATTAACACGTTTGTGGGATGGGTTAAACGACCCTATTATGGGGATTATTGCTGATAGAACAAATACTTCAAACGGTAAATTTAGGCCGTATTTGTTATGGGTGGCTATTCCTTTTGCCATTATGGGGGTGCTTACATTTTCATCGCCAAACTTTGGTCCTTCAGGAAAGTTAATCTATGCCTACGTTACTTATACCTTAATGATGATTGTATATACTGCTATCAATGTGCCTTATTCGTCTTTAATGGGCGTTATGACATCAGATACTAAAGAACGAACTTCATTAGCATCCTTTCGATTTATTGGTGCTTATTCGGGAGGTATTTTTATGACAGCAACGGTACCTTATCTATTGGATTATTTTAGAAATTCAGGCTCAAATGAGGCACAAAGTTATCAATACACCGTTGTTGTGTATGCGATTCTCGCAGCTTTCTTTTTTATAATGACTTATAAATGGACTAAAGAACGCGTGATACCCTTGTTAGAAAAAGTATCCGTTAAAAAAGATCTAAAAGATTTAGCAAAGAATGTGCAATGGTTTACCATGTTAGGTGCGGGTATTGCAGTGCTGATATTCAATTCTCTTCGTGATGGAAGTATTATGTATTATTTTAAATATTTTGTACACGATCAGGTGTTACCTGTTTTTGGAGAAGTAAAATGGGATAAGTTGGCAGGAGCCTATATGACTGTTTGGTTAGTTACTAATTTACTTGGTGTATTGTTAGCCAAACCAATATCTGCAAAATATGGAAAGAAAAATACTTTTATGGGGGCAATGATTATAGCATCTATATTTAGTTTTGTGTTCTATTGGGTCAATCCAAATGATCTTGGAATGATTTTCGGTTTAAACATTATTATTGGTTTAGCTGCAGGTATTGTTTTACCACTTATATGGTCTATGTATGCTGATATCGCAGATTATTCTGAATGGAAAACAGGAAGGAGAGCTACAGGATTGGTTTTTTCATCATCTTCAATGTCTCAAAAAATGGGATGGACTTTAGGAGGTGCAATTACGGGATGGTTGTTGGCAGGTTATGGTTTTGAGGCAAATGCAGAACAAACGGTAGCATCTTTAAAAGGAATTCGATTGTTAATTAGTATATACCCTGCAGTGGGAGCATTGTTATCCGCTTTAATTTTGATTACCTATAAGTTAAATGATGGCTTTATGGATGGGATACTAAAAGACTTGACTGATAGAAGAAAAGAATAGAGAAATACGAGATTTTGAATTCTAAATTGATTAAATAAAAACATTTCTTTATTTATTTTTAAATCTTAAGCTCAATCTTGTTTAATACCCCATATATTTAAGACTGACTCTACTGGCTATGTTTGGCTAGTTGACCAAAAGAAACTTTAACCTTTCATCACAATTATTTATTGTCAGAAGTAAATACTGCAGTCAGAAATACAATGATTGATTCGTTAGAGTAAAATAAAAATAGAACAAGTAAAACCATCATACCAAATTCTACAAGTTTAGGACTAAAAGAAAATAAAGATAATTGGAGACCTGGCATCTCTGAGACAAAAACACTTATGGGAAATAGATTTTCCTAACAATTTATCAGAAGGTGTTCACAATGTTGAGGTTACCGCTTACGCTACAAAGGGAAAAATATGCAAAGGATATAAAATTTTTGAAACAAATAAATAAGATACAAATGAAAAAAACAACACTTTTATTATTTACACTATTGGCGTTTATAGCTTGTAATACTTCAAAACAAAAAAAAGGGTTTGATAATTTTATTACAACCAAAGAGTATTCATTAATGGATGGTGAAAAGGAATTTAGGTTTATTTCAATGAATATTCCCAATTTAAATTATATAGAAGATGAGCTGTGTTTTTCTACTAGAAATTCATATAGATATCCAACAGAATTTGAAATTAGAGATGCTTTTGAAACAATAAAACAAATGGGCGGAAAGGTTGTTCGGATGTATACAATTCCTGTAAGAAGATCAGATGAACCTGATAACCCTACATTTATTAATGGTCCAGGAGAATTTATTGAAGAAGCTTTTGTAACAAACGATTTAATGTTGAAAATTGCTAATGAAACAGGAGTTCGCGTCATATTTTCTTTTTTAAATAATTGGAAATGGATGGGTGGAGTTCCTCAATATGCAGCTTTCCGGGGAAAGAATTTTGAAGACTTTTGGGTAGACAAACAATTAATAGATGATTTTAAAAAAACAATTGATTTTACTTTAGATAGAACAAATACCTTAACAGGGGTAAAATATAAAGATGATAAATCAATTTTATGCTGGGAAACAGGAAATGAATTGGAAAGCCCTTATTCATGGACAAAAAAAGTTGCCGCACATATAAAATCGAAAGACACAAATCACCTTATCATGGATGGTTACTTCGCAATGGACAGTTATAGATTAGTATATCAAGAATCTGTAGAAGATCCCAATATTGATATTTTATCTTCACACCATTACGAACAAGATCCATTCAGCCAAATTGATAACATTAAGTCAAATCTTAAAATTATAAATGGTGAAAAACCATATATTTTAGGTGAACTTGGGTTTGAAAGTACTGCTGCACATAGAAATGTATATGATTATATTATTTCAGAAAAAGAGATTGCTGGAACGCTAAACTGGAGTATTCGATCTCATAGAGAAGAAGGAGGTTTTTATTGGCACTCTGAACCTATAGGCCGTAATCTATATAAGTCTTACCATTGGCCCGGGTTTGCTTCTGGAAATCAATATGATGAAAAGGGGTTGTTACAATTAATGAGAGAAAAAGCCTATGAAATAAATAATGAGGAGTTGCCAGCTTTGGCGCTACCAAAAGCACCAAAATTATTACCAATAGAAAAGGCCTACGAAATTTCTTGGCAAGGTTCTATAGGAGCATCTGGGTATACTATTGAAAGAGCAGAAAGTAGCAATGGTCCTTGGAGTGTAATTGCTCAAAATATATCAGATGCTGCGGTTCAATATGTAGCATTATTTAATGATAAGTCCGCTGAAATAGGGAAGACTTACTATTATAGAATTGAAGCACTAAATTCTGTGGGAGTCTCTCCAAAATCAAATGTTGTAGGTGGGGTCAACGTTTATGAAAAAGCTCTAATTGATGAAATGAGGAATTTTATGGAAGTGTTTAGTTATAATAATGTTGTTATAGATACTGGTTTTGATAGAAAATTTAAAGAAGATACTGAACGGGTTCTTGGTGACAAAGGCAGTGAAATTTCATATGTGGTAGAAGGTGCAATAAATAGTATAAAGATGTATGCTTTTGAACAAAACGATAAAAACGGATTGGAATTTTCAGCTTCTATTGATGGTAAAGAATTTACACCAATTAATGTAACCGTCTCAGCTGAAAAGAAAGGGGAAGGTGATTATGGTTATTGGAATCCAACTCTTTATGAACAAACAAATATTTTAGGGGGCTATAAGTATTTGAAAATTAATTTTAAGCATACAACCCAAATTGGTCGGGTATTAATAAGTTATAAATAATTATGAAATATACGATATTAAAATATTCTTTGTTTTTTTTGACTTTATGTTTGTTTGGTTGTAATAAACCCATTAAAAATAAAAAGAAACCAAACATTTTATTGATCGTTACAGATGATCAAGCTTATGGTGATTTGTCATTTACAAACAACCCTATTTCTGAAACCCCGATACTTGATAAATTGGCTTTAGAAGGAGCTTTTGCCAATCATTTTTACGTGAGTCCAGTTTGCGCGCCAACACGTGCGAGCTTATTAACAGGACGTTACCATCAACGAACAGGTGTTTCTGGTGTTACTCGTGGACGAGAGAACATGAATTTAGAGGAAGAAACCTTAGCAGATGTTTTTAAAACTTTGGGGTATAAAACAGGCGCTTTTGGAAAATGGCATAACGGTGCACACTTTCCATACCATCCTTTAGGAAGGGGTTTTGATGAGTTTGTAGGTTTTACTTCAGGACATTGGACAAGTTATTTTAATACTACAATTGAAAAAAATGGAAAACCACTTAAAACAGAAGGGTATTTACCGGATGTTTTAACCGATGAGGCTATTGAATTTGTTGAAGAAAATAATTCAAAAGAAACTCCTTTTCTTTGCTATGTTCCATACCAAACACCACATACTCCTTTACAAGTTCCTGATAAATATTTTGATAAATACAAAGCAAAAGGTGTGGATGACTTTAACGCTACTATTTATGGGATGTGTGAAAATATTGATGATAACGTAGGTAGAATTCTTCAAAAATTAGACGAGTTAAACATAAGAGAAAATACCATTGTAATTTATATGTCAGACAATGGTCCTTTGAACTTTAGATTTAATCAAGGTTTAAAAGGAAAAAAGGGAATGGTTGATGAAGGTGGTATAAAAGTACCTTTTATTATAAATTGGAAAAATAAAATTAAAGCAGGGCAATTAATTGAACAACCATTAGCACATATTGATGTTTTACCAACTTTATTAGCTTTAACAGATTCGAACTTTAAATTTAAAAATCAAATAGATGGTATCAATTTTAAATCGCTATTAGATGGTGAAACAGAATTTAAAAAACGACAATTATTTGCGGAATGGAGAGGGAGAAAACGAGTACTTTCAGAAAATTATTTATTAATAAATGAGGAATTGTTTGACGTGTCGAATGACTCTAATCAGACTACAGATATTCGCGAGGAATTTCAAAAAGTATACGATTCATTATCGGTAGCATACAACAACTGGTTTAAAGAAGTTTCAATAAAAAACGAAAAAAAATTAATAGCTGTTGGTTATAAAGATTTTCCAATAACCTATTTACCAGCTCATGAGGCCAATTTGTTCCCTTCTTTTGGATTTAGAAAAGATAGGCGTCATACGGGAATTGCATATCATAGTTTGTATGGTTGGGCACATGATTGGATTGACTTTTGGACTAAAACAACGGCTTATGTAACTTGGGATATAAATATTGTAGAAAAAGGTACATTTCAAATTGAACTAAAATACGCATTAGATACTGCTAACAGAAGTACCAAGTTAGTATTAGAAATTGACAATAAAAAAATTATAATAGATTCCTTAGCACCATTTGAACATGGAGATTTCGAGAATTTTGATCGCGTAAAAAGAGAACAAGAAGCACCAGAGACAGATTGGAAAACTTCTATAATAGGAAGCTTAAATTTATCGAAAGGAATAAAAAAGATAAAAATAGCTGCATTAGAAATCCCTGGGAAAAAGTCTATTGAATTAAAAGAAATACTAATTAAAAGGAAATAATTACACAAATCAATTTCAATTGGTAGAACAAATTATATATACTGCTCTGTCGTTTAATGAAGCAAACACACTATAAAAAAACAGAATGAAAGAAACAAAAATTAGCAGTGTTGTATCTTATGAAAAATGATTTGAGGCACTTATTTGAGCAGGTACAATGAGTTTTTTAATTTTCAGAAAAAAGTAATAAATACTGAAATTTGTTTTCATCATAAAGGAATCCAGGATTGGTGAGTCAACCATAAAATGTAGACTTGTTTTTTTGAGTTACTTGAACAATGAAAAATAAACATATTTCAAAGAAACCCTAAAAAAAATAATAATGAATAAAATAATTTTTCTTCTAGCTATAATTCCATGTGTAATTGCTTGTGAATCTAAAAAGGCTACCAATATGCTAACTAAAGAGATCGATAGCAATTGGTCATTTAAAGAAATTAATGGAACGCATTCAGGCATAGCAACAGTACCTGGAACCATCCATACAGATTTATTAGCGAATAGCTTTATTGAAAATCCATTTTATCGTATCAATGAAAAACATCAACAGTGGATTGATAAAAAAGATTGGGAATATGCTACGATATTTAATATCTCTAATGAAGAGTTCAATAAGAGTAATATTATATTAGATTTTAAAGGATTAGACACATATGCTGATGTATATGTAAACGGCAGTTTGGTTTTGCAAGCTGATAATATGTTTAGAGAATGGGAAGTTGATATAAAGTTCTTAGCCAGTTTGGGTAATAATACATTAAAAGTAGTATTACATTCTCCCATCAAAAAAGGGTTAAAATTATTAGAAAATTACTATCCGCTGCCTGCGATAAATGATCAGTCTGAAAATGGTGGAATTGGAAATAAAAAGGTATCTATCTTTACCCGTAAAGCCGGTTATCATTATGGATGGGATTGGGGACCACGTTTAGTCACTTCTGGAATTTGGAGACCGATAGTATTAAAATCATGGAATCAAGTCCGAATTAATAATATATTTATTGCACAGCCTTCAGTTCATAAAAAAGAAGCACAGTTAATTGCGAATATTGAACTGAATGTAGATGCAGATTTTAATGGAAAACTATTAGTTTCAAATATTGAAACTAAAGAACAATATATCTCAGAAGAAGTATTTGTTTTAAAAGGTATTTCAAATATCTCTTTTCCAATGACAATTCAAAACCCAAAACTGTGGTGGTCACAAGGTTTAGGAGAACCAAATTTATACCATTTTAAAATTCAGTTATTTGATGAAGAGGGAAATAAAATGGCTTCAAAAGAAATAACAACTGGTTTAAGGAGTCTTAAATTAATTCGTGAGAAAGATAAAATTGGAGAGTCTTTCTTGTTTGAATTGAACGGAGTTCGTGTTTTTATTAAAGGAGCTAATTATATTCCAAATGATAATTTTGTGACACGAGTAACAGAGTCAGATTATAAAAAAGTAATAAAGGACGCTGTAGATGCCAATATGAATATGCTGCGTGTTTGGGGTGGAGGTATTTATGAGTACGATACATTTTATGAATTATGTGATGAAAATGGTTTGTTGGTTTGGCAAGATTTTATGTTTGCTTGCTCTATGTATCCTGGTAACAAAGAATTTTTAGAAAATGTAAAACATGAAGCTATTGATAATGTTATCCGTTTGCGTAACCATCCAAGTATCGCACTCTGGTGTGGGAATAACGAAATAAATGCTGCTTGGAGTCATTATTCAGATGGAGGTTGGGGATGGAAAGAAAAATACTCAGTCAAACAAAGAGAAGAAATTCAAACTACTTATTTAGAAATATTTCATAAAATTTTACCTGAAGTTGTTGAAGAGTATACCGACGAAGATGCTTATTGGCCATCCTCTCCACAAGCTGGATTTGAACCAGAAAAACATGCAGGATATGAGAACACATCGGGAGATATGCACTATTGGGGAGTTTGGCACGCTAAACATCCGTTTGAGAATTTTGAAAAACATAAAACTCGTTTTATGAGTGAATATGGTTTTCAGTCATTTCCAGATTTTGAAACTGTCACAAAATATACATTGCCAGAAGATTATGATATTGAAAGTGAAGTAATGTCTTCCCATCAGCGAAGCGGAATTGGGAATCTTCGTATTAAAGAATATATGGGCTGGGATTACTACGTGCCAACAGATTTTGAAGATTTCTTATATATGAGTCAGGTGTTACAAGCTCGTGGCGTAAAAATGGGGATTGAAGCGCACCGACGAGCTATGCCTTACTGTATGGGTACTATGTATTGGCAAATTAATGATTGTTGGCCCGTGGCGAGTTGGAGTAGTACCGATTATTACCACAAGTGGAAGGCTTTACATTACGCAGTTAAAAAAGCATATGAGCCAATTTTATTAACGGTAAAGCAAAATGGAAATAATATTGTAATCAATGGTGTTAGTGATGTGTTAAAAGATATAAACGGAGATTTAAAATTGACTCTTATCGATTTTAACGGAAACGAAATTTCATCAAACACGAAACAAGTGAATTTGATTCAAAATACAAGTACTGTACTTAATGAGATCGGTAGGAATAATTATTTGGGAAAAGTAAATTCCAATCATGTTGTTTTAAAAGTTGAATTCTTTAAAGGCAAAAAACTGCTGTCTAATAATTTATATTATTTCTCCAAACCAAAAGACTTACAATTAGAAAAACCTACAATAGAAACTGAAATAATAGAGAAAGACGGAAAGGTGTTTTTAAAAGTTTCTACGAATACATTAGTCAAAGATTTATACATCAACTTTAAAAAGCAAAAAGTATTTCTGTCGGATAATTATTTTGATTTGTTAGCCAATAAACATCGCCTTATTGAAATAACAAGTGAAAACAAGTTGGATATGAGTACTCTCGAGTTAAAGCATTTACAAAACATAAAATAACCTAGAAAAGTTTACTTACCCAAACATAAAAACCATAAAAATGAATAGTAAGAATTTTCTTTTAATATTAATACTCGCAAGTTTATTTATATCGTGTTCTAGTTTCAGAACTAGAAACTTTGTAGGAGTAGATAAAGGTAATTTTGTCTTAAAGAAAAAAGAATTTGTATTTATAGGATCAAATTATTGGCAAGGCATGAATCTAGGTGCACCAAAAACTGGAGATAGAGCTCGTTTGATTAGAGAATTAGATGAATTACAATCTTTGGGTATCAAGAATTTGAGAGTATTAGCTGCTAGTGAAGCGGATGATGAAATGAAATACTGTATTCATCCAGCTTTGCAAACCGCCCCTGGGGTTTATAATGATGATTTATGGCAAGGCTTAGATTTTTTACTTTCTGAAATGAAAAAAAGAGAAATGAAAGCGGTAATGGTATTAGGTAATTTTTGGACATGGAGTGGTGGCTTTCCTCAATATTTAAGATGGGCTGAAAATGATACAATTCCCTATCCTCAAGACCCGGAGTATAGCTGGAAAAACTTCTCAGATTACTCTAAGCAGTTTTATGTGAATACAAAAGCACAGAGAATGATGTATAATCATATAGAAAAAGTAATCACTAGAAAGAATTCAATCACAGGAACTACCTATAAAAATGACCCCACAATTATGTCTTGGCAATTAGCCAACGAACCTCGTGGTTATGATACGCCAAACGAATTTAGGTCTTGGGCTGTTAAAACGGCAGCATATATTAAAAGTTTAGATAAGAGACATTTGGTTTGTTTGGGAACTGAAGGGAATACCTCAGGGATAACAGCAGGGGTAAATGCTTTATTGGACAATGACAATCTTGATATAGACTATATTACAATGCATATTTGGGCTCAAAACTGGGGTTGGTTCAATCCAAAACAAGGTGAGAAAGTGTTTGAAGAAGCTCTTGTAAAAGTTGATGATTATTGGAATGACCATGTTGCCGTTGCCAATAAACTGAATAAACCTATTGTTTTAGAAGAGTTTGGGATTGCTAGAGATAGTTCTTCTTACAGCCCAAAGACAACTACAGAATGGAGAGATCGTTTTTATACTTATTTGTTTGAGAAAGTAAAAACCTCTATTGATAAAGGGGACCGTGTAAAAGGACTTAATTTTTGGACATATTCAGGAGAAGGAAGGCCAATGAGACCTGGAGAGTTTTGGAAAAAAGGAGATGCCATTTTAGGAGATCCACCTCATGAGTTACAGGGCTGGTACGGTGTTTACAATTCAGATGAGAGTACTTTGAAAATCATAAAAGAATTCTCAGGTCAAATAAATAAATAGAGAAGTTTATTTTTTAGAATACATATCAAAGATAGAAGTGGAATTATAGTAATATGTTTAATAACTGTAGATTTAAAATTTGTTATTATGAATAAAAAACTAGTCAGAGTATATAAAAATGTTAAAAATGATAAATTAATACTGACTTTTGATGTTTTACAATTATATAGTAAAAGTAGTTATGGGCTACCTTGCAATAACTAATAATTAAACTATATATGATGAGAAAAAAATTACTTTTATGTATTTCATTTTTAATGATTAATGCATTGACTTTTGTAGCTGCTCAAACAGGGTCTGTTACTATCGTATCAATACAGCCTTCTATTGAAGCAGGAACTTCAGGAGCTATTGAAATTACCTATACCTCAGATGTTGCATGTCAATTAAATATTCAGTTGAGAGAAACGAATGCAAACCTCACCACAGTTAATTGGAGCCCTTGGCACGGACAAATGTTCGTTAACAATTTAGCAATTGCTGCAGTGCCTACTACAGTAACACTTAATTACAGTATCGGTGGCGGTCAGACAACCTCAGCAAATTTAACTTCTGGAGTGCAGTATACTTTTACTTTTAAATTATCCGGAGATAATTCTGAAGGTGATTTTGGTTATAATGATAGTCAAACAGAAAATCTTGTTACTGTTACAGCTCCCTCTTTAGTTGTAAACAGTGCTGTTTTTACTTCTGTTCCAACTGAAATTATTGCAGGATCAGATTTACTTGCCAATTTTGAATATACTTCGGTAAATGAAGGTATAGTAAAGGTTGATATTAGAAAGTACGATGGAGATACTTGGTTGGCAGATGGTTTAGTTGTGGCATCTTTTATCAACCCAGCTGCCGCAACAACAGCTACAGCTGTCGCCGATACAAAAACACTTTCAATTCCTATAGATACACCTATTAGTTCTTCATTAGCAGGTGCAGAGAATTATAAAACAGTGGTTACACTTTATGATGATTCTTGGGGGTTTATTGTGGAGACAAAAAGTGATTTATTGATTACTGAGACCCTTGGGATAAATTCTGTCGAAGTACAAAATACTACGATTTATCCAAACCCAGTAGAAGACAGATTATTTATTAACTTCAAAGCAAATAAAGCTGAAAATATTACTATTAGTGATATAACAGGAAAAGTAATAAAAAACATTTCTGTTTTTAATAATCTTAATTCTATCGATGTTTCAGATTTGAAACAAGGAATGTATATACTAAACACGGATACTAATGAACAATACAAGTTTTTTAAAAAATAATACTAAATAGTATTTACTGAAGATTAAAAAAGTATAAATTTTGAAATGAGGGCCAACGGCCCTCATTTTTGTTTATAAATACTAGATTTATTATAATGATACAATATTACATAAATATACTTAAAGCAATTCTTCTTTTGGCTCTCTTTAATTCCTGTATTTCAGAATCTAAATTAGTGGTAAACGAAGTTGATAGTAGAATCAATATTAAATACAAAAACAGCAATCGTCTTATAGGTTTAAAAGCTCATTTAGGATTAAGTTCGGAAGAGTTTCAGAATTCTATAGATACAAGAATAGAAGGTGATTTTATAATATTGAATCTAAACCTTTCAGATACACTAAAAGAAAACCTAAACAAGTTTGAAGGATTGTTTTTTGATGATATACCTAATTTTAAAAAGGGGTCACTTTATGGAGATATAAACCATGGAACTCTTGGGCCAAACCCATTCTTGTTAATAGTCCATCAGAAATTAAAGATTGGGATGGACTACCTAGTAAATTTGTGACTATTTTTTTAAGCTACTTTTTTAATAAATCCTCTCAATTTCATTTCCATTTCTAGCGGTGAGAGATATCCTAAACTAGAATGTAGTCTTTCGTTATTATACCAATGAATATAGTCTTTAATAGACTCGTTTAATTGATTGTATGATGTAAATCTAAATCGATATAGCCATTCGTATTTAATCGTCTTAAAAAAGCTTTCAGCTACAGCATT
>CEWR01012240.1_pt1 | contig 25721 bp, 24 predicted proteins | sample 356321 | NCBI WGS metagenome assembly CEWR01 (sample SAMEA2621551, study PRJEB7988) | marine metagenome | biome: marine biome (ENVO:00000447); feature: mesopelagic zone (ENVO:00000213); material: "saline water (ENVO:00002010), including plankton (ENVO:xxxxxxxx)" | depth 790 m
ATTTGAATTTTTATTTCAAAACCTTAAATAATAAGGTATATTTTTTTTGAGTCCAAATATTTGGTTATTTAATAGCTCTCCATGGTTTTTATATTTTGTAATTTTATACCTAAATAACTAAAAAAACATTATCTATGAAATCTAAATCTTTACTGGCGATAGTTATTTCTCTTTTTTTATCAATACTTACCTTGTGCTCATCAGCTCAAAAAAAAGATGTTTTACGTATTAAAACAGGAAACATTATTTTAAATAATAATGTTAAAAAGTTTGCTGTAAATCCACAATATCAATTGTTAGAATTGATTAATAATAATTATTACAGGATAATTCAATTTGATAAGATTCCTACATCTATACAAAAAAATGAATTAAAATTAAAAGGTATTAAACTATTGTCATATTTACCTGATAATGCTTTTTATGCTTCAATTAATATTGGTGCAGATTTAAATGAGTTAAACCTTAATGGTGCCTTAAGTATTGTAAAGGTTCTTCCAAGTTACAAGTTGAACAAGGTTTTAGCAAGTAAGAAATATCCAGAATGGGCTATGGTTTCGAATAAAACAATCGAAATTAATGCTGTATATCATCAAAATATACCTGAAGAGGTAGTTTTAAATAGATTAAAAGAGAAAGGTGCCGAAATTGTAATCGCTAACCAATCCAATGTTGTACGATTCAGAGTTAAACTTTCAGATTTAGAAGTTATTTACGCACAACCTGAGTTTTATTATTTTGAAGAGAAAGATAAGCCTGGTGAGCCTGAAGGAACAGAAGATATAACTAGTCATAGAAGTAATACGATATCAACTGATTACAATGGAGGGTTAAATTTTGATGGAACAGGAATAACTCTTATGTTGCAGGATAACAGTATTTTGGATCAGCATATTGATTATACAGGAAGATTTTTCAATCAAAATGCCACACAATCTGGTGATCATGGAGAGCACTGTGGAGGAATTATAGCTGCAGCTGGTAATTTAGATCCAAAAGGAAGGGGAATGGCTCATGGTGCTGAAGTTTTAGTTTATAACGCTAGTAATAATAATTACAATTCTATTCCTGCTCTTGTTGTGTCAAATGATTTAACCATAACTTCAAAAAGTTATGGTAATGGAACTAATGCTGGTTATACTGCTCTTGCAAGACAATTAGACCAACAAGTTAGACAAGCTCCACAACTGATACATGTATTTTCATGCGGAAACTCCGGTTCAGGATGGTCAACAATTACAGGGGGACACAAGCAAGGAAAAAATGTGATGGCAGTTGGTAATGTAACTTATTTAGATGTTATTGCTAATTCAAGTAGTAGAGGGCCAGCTTTAGATGGTAGAATAAAACCTGATATATGTGCTGTAGGAACTAGTGTGTATTCTACAAATGATCCTCATAATTATCTAAATAAGACTGGAACATCAATGGCTTGTCCAGGAGTAGCTGGAACACTTGCACAACTTTACCATGCTTATAAAACTACAAATGGAGGGGTAAATCCGAATTCTGCTTTAATTAAAGCAGCTGTTTTAAATACAGGAGAAGATTTAGGTAATGTTGGGCCTGATTTTACATATGGGTGGGGAAGAATTAACGCAAGAAGGGCATATAACTTAATTAATAATAATAACTATATTAATTCAACAATAGCACAGGGTGGAAGTAATGCACATACTATTACAGTTCCATCTGGAACATCTCAATTAAGAGTAATGGTGTATTGGTCAGATTTTGAAGGCGCTGCAAGTGCTGCATCCGCATTGGTAAATAATATTAATATGCAAGTTGTTGATCCAGCAGTAACCGCATTTAACCCTTGGGTTTTAAATCCAACAAACCAGAGTGGAGTTGCTATCAGAGGTGTTGATAATTTAAATAACATGGAACAAGTGACTATTGATAACCCTTTAGCAGGTTCTTATACAGTTAATATTGATGGAGCAACAATTCCACAAGGACCACAAGAGTATTTTTTAGTATATGAATTTATTGAGGATGAGGTAGTGTTAACCTATCCAATAGGTGGCGAAGGTTTTGACCCAGGAACAATAGAGACAATTAGATGGGATTCTTATGGAGGGACAGGTACTTTTAATTTAGAGTACTCTACGAATAACGGAAGTTCTTGGAACACAATTACCACAAGTGTAACTAGTTCTGTGAGATTTTATAATTGGACTGTTCCAACTACTTTATCTGGAGAAGTTTTGGTAAGAGTAACAAGAGGAGTATTATCATCTTCTAGTGATACTGCATTTTCAATAATAGGTACACCAACAAATTTAAATGTCGATTGGGTTTGTATCGATTCATTACAATTAAGTTGGAATACTGTAATTGGTGCAACCGCTTATGAAGTAAGTCAATTGGGAGTTAAATATATGGATTCAGTTGGAGTAACTTCAACTAACAGTATTGTATTATATGGAGTAAACTGGACACAGACAGATTGGTTTAGTGTAAGGTCTTTAGGGTCAAACAATGCAAGAGGAGAAAGAGCTTTTGCTATTGAAAAAGCAACAGGTACATTTAATTGTCTAGTTAATTTTGATGCAAGTTTAAGCAATATTTATCCTACTGATGGAGGAGTACTTTTAAGTTGTGCCTCAGCGAATTTAAATGTTAATGTAACAATCAGTAATAGTGGGTTAAATCCAATATCAAATGTTCCAGTTCATTATACTCTTAATGGGCTTCCTACAGTTAATGAAATTTATACAGGAACTATAGTTTCAGGAGGAAGTTTTAATTACACTTTTTCAGCTTTTATGACACCAAATAATGGTATAAACAATTTAAATGTAGAGGTTAATTATGTGGGTGATGGAAATTTTTCAAACGATTCTATTGCATCTACTTTCTCTTATTTAAATTCAGTTGCAAAAACAATTCCATGGGCTGATGATTTTGAGAATTTAACAATATGTAATACAACCAGTAATTGTGAGATTGAAGTATGCTTCTTAGGAAATGATTTTATCAATGATTTAAATGGTGGTGTTGATGATATTGATTGGAGAACTGATTTAGGAGGAACACCATCCGGAAACACTGGACCTTCTTTAGATAACAACCCTGGAACATCAACTGGAAAGTATTTGTATCTTGAGGCATCTGGTTCACCGGTATGCTCAAACAAACAAGCAAACTTGATGTCGCCATGTCTAGACTTAGTTAACGTTATTAATCCAGAGTTGAGTTTTGCTTATCATATGAATGGAACAGATATGGGTTCTTTGCATATTGATATATTGATAAATGGAGTATGGACGAATGATATTTCGCCATCGATTAATGGAAATCAAGGAACAAACTGGCTAACTAAAACGATATCGTTAACACCATATATCGGTAGTATAGTTAATTTTAGATTAAGAGGAATTACAGGTAGCGGATATAGAAGTGATATTGCTATTGATGACATTCAAGTTACCAGCTCATCAACTGTTGGATTAGAGGAGCTAGGTGCTGACTTTGATTTTACAATATATCCAAACCCATCAAATGGATTATATAGTTATAACTATAGTGGTGAAAAAGGGATTGATATGAAATTATATAATGTAAATGGAAAAGTTATTTATGCTCAAAGTATTGCAATTAATTCGGCTGTAACTAACGAAATAATTGATATTAGAAAATATGCGGATGGTATTTATATGTTAGTCTTAACTAGTGGTTCAGAACATACTACTAAGAAGGTTATCAAAAAGTAACTCTATTTAATTTTTATTAAAAAGCTGCAAAATTTTTTTTTGCAGCTTTTTTGTCTAAAGAATTATGGGAAATATATTGTTATTTTATGATAGATAATATAACAACCCAAGATAAATAGTTGTTATGTTTCATAAGGTTGTTATTTTTTCAACTTGTTTAAGTTATTTTTAAATCTAGATTTTTTTAAAATATTATAGGGTTATTTTCAACTATTTTAGGGGCTAATTCAAACCATTTTTCTAAGTCATTACAGAGTGTTTTTATGTTGAGTTCTCTCAATAAACTTCCCTTACCTTCGGTATAAATTATAATGTACTAGAAAGGAGATTGAATTTTTATTCAGTTGATCTAGATCACTGTGTTTTGTTATTTTAATAGTTTTATTATATCATGATATCATTAGCTTTTTCTAAAATATCATTGGTTTTGGTAGTTAAGATTTTTGTTAATCTATGGAGGCTAAACTCATTATTTTTCTTAAATAGTAAATTGGATGAGTAAAAAAGCGGTCAACTCAAGTGTTTCGAAGCACGAAAAATGTATTGAGAATAAGCTTTTTCATTCTCGATACTTTCCGATTAATAAAATCGAAACATTCGAACTGACAAAAAAGCAACAGAAAATCACGCTTAATTAACTGTTTGTTAGATTTAATCTTTAAAAATAAAAGTATGAGGTTACTCTAAATCACATAACCTTTCATTTATAGGCTAATAAAAATAAGACCTGCAGATATTTTTAGACTCCTTTTAGTCTATTAATTAGCATTTTTTATATCTTTTAAAATAGAATTCGAAGATTCTTAGGGATTAATTTTGCTAATTTTTTTAATGTAGGAGTATAATCCAACTGGATTCCATACTCAGAGAGTAAGGGTTTATTCCTGAACTAATACACCGTTATACATAAAAGAGTTCTTTAATAATTTTAGCTTTTCATCATAAACGTTAGAGAATACTACATATTGACATTTCTCAAAAGCTTCACTAATTCTAACGATATCTTTTGCAAAATCAATACGTGGCAAAAAGTTAGCATCCTCAATAATTACGGTAGTCATATCATTTAGATTGATTCCGTTCATTAAATAAAGTTTGTTAATTCTTCTGGCTGTCCCAATAACAATATCAACACCTTCATAAATAATGTCTTTTTGGGCTTGTACTAATTGCTCATCGTAAACGCTGTATGAAGTTAAGTTCATATGCTTTATGTAGGGTTCAAATTTTGCTTCTAATTCTAAAGCCGCAGCTTTATCTTTTACAAAAATAATTACTCGAGGATTATCATGCTCTTCGTAATCTTTTAATTTTTGAAGTGTACTAATTATTATAGCTGTTGTTTTACCACTTCCATCTGGGGCTACCGCCCAAACATTTGCGCCACTTTTAATTTTAGGGATAGCCTTTTTTTGAAAAGGTGTTGCTTCTGTGATATTATGGTGTTCTAAAATATCTTTAAGTAGTGGTTTTAATTTTTTGAATGGCATGGTTTGTTGTTTGAAGCGTAAAAGTAACAGTTTTAGTCTTTATTGGATTATAAATTTTTCATATTCAACAGAGTCTGGTTTTCCTGGGCTAATCAATAAAACATTGTGATCATCATGAAACTCCATAATGGTTGAAATCCATGTCCAATCATTGCAAATAGGGTCAGTATCACTATCTTTAGACTTAAGAATCTCTTTTATAGTTTCTGTATTGATAGATTCTTTATTTAGAATTCTAGTTTTTAGAGCAGTAGTCCTTGGGACATCCTTTATATATTCTTCATGAGTTAAATTAAATGAATCTGTTATCTGATTGATATAGCTTGGTTGGTAAGAGTCATTTTTGAGAGCATTGTTTGCATGGTAAGTGTATCGTTTTGTTGAGTCGGGCCAATAGATAGATACCTTTGATGAAGAACATTCAAATGAAGCGATATTTTGCTTTGACCCTATAATATAGTTCTGACCAGATGCATGTTTTATTTCCCTTAAAAATGTTTCAGCTTCTCCAAATGTTTCTTTATCCAAAACACCCCTTACAACACAACAAACCGGAAGGCCGTCTGAAGAGTTTTTTAAATCCATAAGTGAATTTACATTAACGCCAATGTATTTATTTAATCCATTAACACCAATTATTCCAGGAACAGTTAGAACATAGTTGTGCATCTTGGTTGCTTCGTTCTCAATATCTAATAATACTTTGTACTTGTGATAGAATGGAGTAACATCAATATTCTGTGCAATGTAATTTACTTTACCATTATTTTTTCTGTTATTAATACCAATTGAAGAACAGTGATGAGCTTCAAATATTATTCCACCATTATTCCACATTTCGTCAACGAGTTGAAATACAAGAATTTTTTCAAAATCTATTTCAGAGCCCTTACCAATCCCTCTAATTTCTTCAAGTAATTGAGGGGTCCATTTTGTTATTGCTGCCGTATAGTTTGTTGATTGAAGGAATTTTTGAATAAACTCATTTGCAGGAATTTTGAAATTCAACTCAATGTCAGCTTCCCATAATGAAACTAAATCGTGTATTTCTGGTTTTAATATTTCACCATGTTTAAAGCCAATTTCAAAGGGTGTTCCACTAAGTTCTATTAAACGAATGGTATCTTTCTTTATTGTTTCAATTACTACTTCTTGAGTAGTAGTAGTGTTCGACTTATCTTCACATCCAAGAATTAATAATATACAGGTAACTATGATTATCGGTTTTATCATTTTTGAATTTCTTTTAAACAATACTAACTCTTACTTTCTTCTTTTTAAGACGAGTATTATGAACTAAGGGAATCAATTGATCTATTTTAGATGATTTAACAGAAACATAAGAACAATTGCTTTGTAGCTCAATGTTCCCAATATCATCATTACTCAATTTTCCTTGCTTACAGAATAGTCCAGCAATATCTCCTTTAGAGATTTTATCTTTTCTTCCTCCAGTTATAAACAATGTTTCCCATCCTGTAGGAGATGGAATAGGAGCGTTCTGTATTTTTTGAACATCAGGAGCATTTACATACTTTGGAATATTACCATCCCAAACTAAAACGTAAGCAGTTCCTTCTGCATTCATTCTTGCAGTTCTTCCATTACGGTGTGTAAATTCTTCAACTCTACTTGGTAACTGAAAGTGAATAATGAATTTCATTTCCGGAATATCTATTCCTCTGGCAGCCAAATCTGTAGCTATTATTATTTGATGTGTTCCATTACGGAACTTTATCAATGTTTTTTCTCTGTCAATTTGCTCCATACCGCCATAAAAGCAGCCGTGACTAATTTTGTTTTCCCATAAATATTCACTTACTTGGTTTATGGTATCTTTAAAATTACAGAAGATAATTCCTGGTTGATTACCAATATGACATAAGGTATCAACCAAAGTCTTTAGCTTGGTCTTATCAGAAGCAACTACCGTTTTTAAGGCCAATTGAGAAGATTCTTTTTCTAAATAATCTATGGTAATAGGATTATCTAGGTCTAAAAATCTAGGTATTTCAACGCCAAAAGTAGCTGAAGTCAATATTCGCTTATTAACTTTTGGTAACTCGCGTAATATTTCTTTCATATCCACTTCAAAGCCAACTTCTAAAGATTTATCAAATTCATCTAATACTAAGGTTTTAATATCCTCTGTAGAGAAACTTTCTTTGTAAAAGTGAGCTGCAATTCTTCCAGGAGTTCCAATTAGTACAGCTGGACGATGTTTTAATTCTAATTTATCTTTTGAACCAGCTCTTCCTCCATATACAGCATTTACTTTGTATCCAGAACCCATTTTACGCATTACTTGCTCAATCTGAATGGCTAGTTCTCTAGAAGGAACTAGAATCATTGCCTGAATTTCGTTACACTCAGGATCTAATTGTTGAATGATAGGGAGTAAGAAAGCTACTGTTTTTCCAGAGCCTGTAGGGGATAATAGTACGGTGTTGGGTGATTTTGGAATAGTATTCATAGCTTCGTGCTGCATTGCATTTAGCTTAGTTATTCCAAGTTTACCTAAGATTTGTTGTTGGTTAAATTTTGACATTTGGCAAAGGTAGTTATTCTAATGGTTTTTAGTGAATAGTGTTTGGTTTATGGTTTATAGTTAATAGTCAAAAAAACTGTCAGTTCGAGTGTCTCGATTTTTAGGAGGTTTATTGAAAACCAGTTTTATAATTATGGGTCTTTTCTTGATAAATCGGAGATCCAGAAGTGAGATATACTTATTTATGAAGTTTTTTATTTGAAAGAGAAAATATATTATATCGATTGAAGCCGAGGTATCTTTTTGACTGTTTAGTCCAAATTTCAAAATATTGAATCACTCCGTCTCTTTTTCTAACTGATTATGTAAACTTAGGTTTCTCTGTTTTGTTCCTATATCACTTCAATGGAAATTTCATTTTAGGGTAGTATTGCGTTAAGGATAGGAGTGGTATCCTTTTTTTACTAGAGAGTTTCACTTTAATTTATAATTACTTCGACATATTCCGTATGAAAAATTATTGCTCAAAAATGATAAAAAAAAAGATATAACGGATAGCCTGTTAAAACGCCTAAAGAATTGAGATAAACATTGTAACTTCGCAGAGTGTCAGTAAAAACGCTATTAATAACTCCTCCATTTACGCAGTTAAATACTCCGTATCCAGCCACAGCTTACTTAAAAGGTTTTTTGGATAGTAAAGGTATAGATTCTGTTCAGTGTGATTTGAGTATAGCATTATTTAATAAGGTATTTGAAACTGATTTTATAGCTAGAGTTTTTCAGGAGGCTGAGGAATTTGAAGGTTTTGAATTTCCGTTGGTTCGTAAACAAAAAAATTTATACATTGAAAGGGTTGATGTTATAACCAGTTTTTTAAGGAATCAAGATATTATTACTGCTCAGCAAATATTAGAAGAAGGGTTTTTACCAAAGGCACATAGAGGGAATTTAGATTTAGATGTTGCTTACTTTGATTTGGATGAAATAGACCAAGCCAAACATTTAGGGACACTTTTTATTGAGGAACTAGGTGATTTTATTACAGCTAATGTTGATGAGTTTTTCTCTTTTACACGTTATGCTGAGCAACTATCAACTTCGGCAAGTAGTTTTGATCAGTTAGCAGAATATTTAAGTTATACTACCACTCTAATAGAGGATCAGCTTTTACTTTTGTTAGTAAATAAGATTGAAGAGGAGCAACCTCATTTAATTTGTTTTACGGTTCCTTTTCCAGGTAACTTATTTGCGGCATTGCGTTGCGGACAATTTATTAAGAAAAATTATAGACATATTAAAGTTGCTTTTGGTGGAGGATATTGCAATACAGAATTACGTTCGCTAACCGATCCAAGAATTTTTAAATACATAGATTATATTACATTAGATGATGGTGAAGGCCCGTTGTTAAGGCTTACTCAATATTTAGGAAAAGAGATAGAAGAGAGTCAACTGGAGCGTACCTTTCTCTTAAAAAAGAAAAAGGTTGTTTATCAGAATAAAACTCCAAATACAATATTTCATCATAAAGATTTACCAGCTCCGAGTTATAATGGATTAGACTTTAAAAGATACATGTCTTTTTTAGATGTAATTAACCCGATGCACCGTTTATGGACTGATGGTAGATGGAATAAACTAACTGTTTCGCACGGATGTTATTGGAAACAATGTTCTTTTTGTGATGTTAATTTAGATTATATAGGGATTTACCAGAATACAACCGCTATCAATTTTGTAGATAAGATTGAGCAGGTAATGGCAGAAACTGGTGTAAATGGTTTTCATTTTGTTGATGAAGCTGCTCCTCCTAAAATGCTCAAATCAATTGCCGAAGAATTGTTAAGTAGGAAGTTGAAAATTACTTGGTGGACTAATATTAGGTTTGAAAAAACCTTTACGGATGGATTGTGTGAGTTATTAGCAATGTCAGGTTGTATTGCAGTTACAGGAGGATTAGAAGTTGCTTCAGATAGGTTGTTGGTTAAAATGAAAAAAGGGGTTGATATTGCTCAAGTTGCTCGAGTAACTAATTCGTTTTCTAAATATGGAGTAATGGTTCATGCTTATTTGATGTATGGATTTCCAACAGAAACAGAGCAAGAAACAATAGATTCTTTAGAAGTTGTTCGTCAACTATTCGAAAACAATTGTATTCAGTCAGCCTTTTGGCATAAGTTTACAACTACTATACATAGTCCGATTGGTAAGGATCCTGAGCAGTTTGATATTAAAATTACTGGGCCAAAATTTAAAGGGTTTGCTCAAAACGATTTAATACATAAAGATCCAACAGGGGCAAAGCATCAGATTTATACTAAAGGTTTAAACAGAGCCCTTAATAGTTATTTAAATGGTAAAGACTTTGATGTTGAGTTAGGCGAGTGGTTTGGTTTTGATACTCTTTCTACATCCATGAATAAAACTATGATTCAAGAATCATTGGTTTAATCTTTTTTAATTACTAAGGTCTTGGCAATTTTATCATGAAAACCTTGGTGTCGTTTGTCATAAACCAAGCTTCCCAAAATTACAAGAAAAATAAAAAAGTAAACTGTATTAGCATTTTCTACTGGTGTTGAGACAGAAAGTGCTTCCATATTGAAAATACTATTCATTTTATAGAAGGCTTCTGTTTGAAAAATGTAATAATAGGAAATTAAAGAAAGAACGTGATTTATTATCCAAGGAATAGATCTACCAAAAGCTTGATCGATAGTGAGGAATTCTTGATTCTCATTAACAACTTTAATTTTACAGACCATTTTACCTAAAGTAGCTTTATATCTCCACTCCATTAATGGTTTATATAAAACAATTAAAATGGTAGTGAATATTACAAGTGGAAAGGATTTAACAATAAGAAGATTGTAGATGACTAAACCTCCAATTGGAGCAGTAACAATCCCGTCAAATAATGAAGCTTTAGTTCTAATCCAGGCTCCAGCATATTCAATTTTAATCTTTTGCTCGTGCTTATCATTTGCTAATACATCATCTAAAGATTCTTTGTTCATTCTGTTTGAATTTAATATGTTCCAAATTTAGTCGCATTAATTCATTTGTGAAAGGAATTACTATTTATCATGGTTTCTTATCCAACATAGTAATTACTAATAAGCTACATGTTTTATCGATAAAACTCTTTTATTTACGATTAAAGTTGATCTTTTATACTCTTTAATGAGTAAATATGAATATTTTATTTTACGTCAGATCCTTTTGTTTATAGGATGATTAAGGGTTTTTACTATATTGAATTAAAAAAATACTTAGTAAATTGTAACTTACTTATAATCATAGCGTTTACTTAAAGTGATTCCGATCAAATATTATTTCTTCACAGATTAATTTTCTAATTCCCTGAAGTTGTCGAAATTAAAATTACCAAATCAATTAAAATGAGAAATTTAAAACATGGCATAATTATCTTCAATTTTTTGTTAATGGGAGCAGCAGTTTTTAGTCAGAATACTGAAGAAAAAAAACAGCTTACAATTTCAGGAACCTTACTTTCTCAAAAAGATTTGGTAAGTGATGAAAAAATACTATTGTATGAAGGAGATAACGCTATTAGCTCAACGGTATCAAATGATCTTGGTTTTTTCGAGTTCGAATTGGAGTATGATAAATTATACAATATAGTAATAGGTAGTGAAAATTACAAAATGAAGTGGTTAACTATTGGTACAAAAATTCCGAAAGCAGATAGAGCAAATAATCACATAGCAAATATCATTGTAAATATTGACCCTCGCCAAGAAAATGTGAAGTATACAATAATTAAGAAATTAGCCCAGAAATAAATATTAAAAACAAATTAGTAGTAATACTTAGTTTAGTTCAATATTTTTTTAACCCTCCCAACAATACCATCTTCAAGCATCACTTTTATTCCGTGGGGATGAGAAGGTGAATTTGTTAATAGTTTAGCTACAATACCTTCAGTAAGTTCACCTGATCTTTGATGGTTTTTTTGAACTACTTCAACTTCTGTACCTATTTGGATGTCTTTTCTGTTTGTTCCGTTTGACATATTATGTTTTTTTAACATATCTAGTTATGATAACAATTTGTTGTCCATCTACTTTACCTTCAATATATTCAGCATTTTCATGATCTAAAGAAATTCTTCTAACAGCTGTTCCTCTTTTAGCAATCATACTAGATCCTTTAACAGGTAAATCTTTAATTAATACGACAGAATCTCCAGCTTGTAAAGTAACACCGTTGCTATCTTTGTGTACTATTTTTACTGAATCTTCATCACCTTCACCAGTAGCTTCTGCCCATTTTTTAGCATCACCTTCAAAATAGATCATATCCATTAGGTCTTGAGATTTTTGTCTAGCCAGCATTCTCCAAGCCATAACTTTTACAGCATCATGTTCGCTCCACATACTATCATTTAAACAGTGCCAGTGATTAGCATCCATTTTTTCAGGATCTTCTATTTGATCTAAACAAGTTGCACAAGCATTAATATTTCCATAAGCACCCTGATTCATAGGCGGCTGAACTTCGTAAACTTTTAAGTCCTTTGTAGAACTACATAATTCACATTTATGACCACTTCTTTCTTGTACTTCGTTAATTAAGTTCATATGATTATATCCTTTTAAAACTGCAAAATACAAAATTTTGCATCGTGTTGAAAGGTGTTGGATGATTATAGTTAATACATTTATATAATGTAAAATCATTCTGAAAACACTTTTTTAAGGTAGTCTTAGAATATCTTGTAATTTCTATTCCACTACACTTTAAAGGGCCATCATCAGAAAAAGTTCCTATAATGAGATTTGCATTGCTGTTTAATGATTTTTTTGCATTAATAACATAGCTATTAATATCATTAGGTTTGGTTAAAAAATGAAATGCAGCTCTGTCGTGCCATATATCATATTTTTTTTGGTCAACAAATTTGGTAATATCAGAAACAATCCATTTTACCTGAGTAGCTCTAATTCCTAATCTTGATTTAGCACGTTCAATTGCTTTTGTAGAAATATCTAAAATAGTAATATCAGTGAAACCTAAATCCAATAAATGATCAACTAAAAAGCTATCACCACCTCCAATATCAATAATTTTAGAATTCTTTGATGGTTTATCCTGTGTAATTAAGTCTATAGAATTTTGAGGTGCTGATTCATACCAACTGACTTCATCTAAGTTTTTTGTTTCATAAATATTCTCCCAATGTTTTTTTTTGTCAAAATCAGTCATAACTATGATGCATCTTCTGTTTTGCTAGAATCTGATATTGATGTTTGTATTTCATTTAGTTCTTTAGAAGTAAAGGAGCGATATTCTCCGACTTTAATATTTTTAAGAGAGATATTCATAATACGAACACGCTTTAATGTCTGTACTTGATACCCTAAGTAATCACACATTCTTCTTATTTGTCTATTTAAACCCTGTGTTAAAACAATATTAAAGGTAGTATCATTAATTCGTGTAACCTTACATTTATCAGTAACAGTATCTAAAATAGGGATTCCATTTCCCATTTTCCGTATAAAGTCATCTGTAAGTCTTCTGCTAACAGTAACAACATATTCCTTTTGATGACTATTTTTTGATCGGAGTATTTTATTCACGATATCTCCATCATTAGTCATAAAAATTAAACCTTCGCTGGGCTTATCTAATCTTCCAATAGGAAAGATTCGTTCAGGGTAGTTTATGTAATCTATAATGTTTCCTTCAATCTGTCTTTCTGTGGTACAGGTAATTCCAACAGGTTTATTAAAAGCTAAATAAATGTTCTCAACTTCTTTAGTCACAATAGTTCCATTAACACTAATAACATCATTAGCAGTTACTTTTGTTCCTAGTTCTGGGATTTTACCATTTACTTTAACTTTTCCTTCTTCAATTAATTTATCAGCACCTCTACGAGAGCAGTAACCTGTTTCTGAAATTGCTTTATTAAGTCTCTTAGTCTCCAATTCTCTAATAATTTAATCAAAGTTAAGCATCTTAATGTGCCTTTAAATAATTCATATATAAATCTTAAGTATAAATAATTTATCTTTGACTAGACCAAAATTTACATTATGAGATTTTTTTTTACGTTCGTTGTCCTATTTACATTTTTAAGTACAAAAGCTCAAACAAGTTTAAATATGACTAAAGTTTATCAGTGGAGTGATTCAACACTAATACCTTCTGCTGATCATATTAACACATATAGTGAAATTTGGGGATATGAAAAAGATGGAAAAGAATATGCAATAATTGGATCGACTCAAGGGACACATATTTTTGATATTACAGATGTTAATAATGTAGATACATTAGCATTTATTCCTGGGAAATTTCAAGGAGATCAAGTTATACATAGGGATTATGATACTTATCAAGATTATTTATATATTGTTTGTGATGAAGGACAAAGTTCTCTTCAAATAGCAGATTTATCTTTTCTTCCAGATTCAGCTCCAGTTGTTTACGATAGTGACGTTTTGATTATTACTTCTCACAACTTATTTATCGATACTGTTGCAGGTTATTTGTACTCTTGTGGAGGAGCAACTAATTTAGGTGCAAATTTTCTTTCTGTATATTCATTAACTAATCCTACTAGTCCTCAATTACTTGTTAATTGTGCCAATGATGTTCCCTTTTGGAATGGTACTATTGGGTATGTACATGATATTTTTGTAGAGAATGATACAGCTTATTGTAACGCTGGTGATAATGGATTGTTTGTTGTTGATTTTTCTAATATAGGAAATGTTCAAGGGTTAGGCTCTCTAACTAGTTATACGCAGCAAGGATATAATCATTCTGGTTGGCTTCATAAAAGTGGAGATTATTATGCCTTGGCAGATGAAAACCATGGCTTGGATATTAAAATATTAGATGTTACTGATTTATCAGATATTACTTTTATAGATACTGTAGGAGCAAATACGGTTCAATCCTTATCGATACCTCATAATCTTATATTCAAAGATGATAACCTTTATGTGAGTCATTATTTTGATGGGATTTATGTTTTTAACACATCAGATTTGAATAACATTAGTTTAGCAGGGTATTATAACACATCAATTAGTATTCATGCTGATGCAGTGTATCAAGGATGTTGGGGTATTTATCCATTCTTATCATCTGGTAAAATTTTGGCATCAGATATGCAAGAAGGTCTATTTGTTTTTGACACTGACTTTGCTATAGGAATAGAGGATAGTAGTGATGATAATTTTGCTTTTATAGTTTATCCCAATCCAACAAAAAATAATATTACGGTAACTACAACTTTATTTAATGATGTGTTGGAGTATTCTATTATTGATTTAGCCGGAAAAAATGTGAGAGTAGGAAAATTGTCAAAAGCTCAAACTAGAATTAATGTCGAGAATATTGCTTCTGGAGTTTACGTATTTAGTATTTTAAAAAGTGATGGAATAAGGGTGGTTAAGAAGTTTATTAAAGAATAGAAATATCAAATAGTTATTTGTTATTCAAATAATACTTATCCAGTTCTTTAATAAAGTCTTCCTTTTTGTTTTCTTTTAAGAAAGAATACTTAAAAGAGTTTTTAGCTAATTGATGAAGATCTTTCTTAGTAAGATTTAATGCTTTTTGAGTGTCGATGTAATTTTGATTGACTTGTCCACCAAAGTAAGTTGGGTCATCTGAATTAATTGTAATTTGAAGTCCTAAATCCATCATTTTCTTTAAGGAATGATCTTTCAAATCTGAAACAACTTGTAAAGCTGTATTAGAAAGAGGGCAAACTGTTAAAGCGAGATCTCTCTTGATTATTTCTTTAACCAAAATCTCATCTTGTAAACAATTATTTCCGTGGTCAATTCTTTTAATTTTAAGAATGTCCAGTGCTACCCAAATATAATCAGCGCCACCTTCTTCTCCTGCATGCACTATAGGAATGTATCCTGCAGCAAAAGTCTTGCAAATTAAGAAGGTAGATTTCCTTTCTCTGAAGAATCCAATCCAACAGCAGTAATTTTATATTTATATGGAATTGATTTTTCTAATATTTTAAATGCAGATTTCTCAGATAAATGCCTTAAATAGCTAATAATAAGTATGGTAGATATATTTAGATCTTTCTTAGCATCTTCAACAGCTTTATTTATTCCATTTATTACAGTTTTAAAAGCTATACCTCTTTCTGTGTGAGTTTGAGGATCAAACATTATTTATGTTTGTAGAACATTTTGTTTCGCACACTTTTCTAAATAACTATATGTTAACTCATGAAAATCTTATTCATTTATTAATACAGCTTCAGCTCCTAGGTAGTAAATGTCTAAGAAATCTTGTAAGCAATCAAAAGAGTAGGCTTCCTTTAAAGCTTCTACAGTAGCATGTTTTAGAGCTACATTATTTCGCTGAGCTATTTTAAATAGTAATTCAGGATCAAAAGTTCCTTCAATATGTAAATGAAGTTCTGCCTTAGGAAGGTTCTGAATAAAATAATGGATAATTAATTACTTGAATAAAAAAAAGGGGAAGCAAAATGCTTCCCCTTTTTTAATATAATTATAACTCTATTTTTTTAAGCTATCAGCTACTGCTTTAAAAGCATCAGGATGATTCATAGCCAAATCAGCTAAAACTTTTCTGTTTAATTTGATGTCGTTTTTTGCAACTTCACCCATAAACTTAGAATAAGACATTCCGTGTAGTCTAGATGCTGCATTGATTCTTTGAATCCAAAGCGCTCTAAAGTTTCTTTTCTTTTGTTTACGACCAGTATAAGCATAAACACCAGCTTTTTCAACTGCGTTTTTTGCTACTGTCCATACATTTTTTCTTCTACCAAAGTAACCTCTGGCTTGCTTCATGATTTTTTTTCTTCTTGCTCTTGAAGCTACTGAATTTGTTGATCTAGGCATTTCATTCTACGTTTTTTGAAATTTAGTGTCCTTTCGAATCTTTAAACTAAACCCCTGGTTATAAACTTTTTTAACTTTACGTTAACCGATTTAAGGCAACATGTTTAGGAATTATATTCCTAATTGTAATTTAATACTTTTAACATCAACTTTAGCTACTAAACCTGATTTAGTTAAATTACGCTTTCTTTTAGTCGATTTCTTAGTTAAGATGTGACTTTTGAAAGCATGTTTCCTTTTAATTTTTCCGGATCCAGTTAATCGGAATCTTTTCTTAGCACTGGAGCCAGTTTTCATTTTAGGCATACTATATATATATTAATTTATTACTACTTTTTTTTCTTTGGACTTAAATACATAAACATTCGCTTACCGTCCATTTTTGGCAAAGCTTCAACAACTGCAATATCTTCTAATTCAGTTGCCATTTTTAATAATAGAATTTGACCTCTATCTTTAAAAATAATTGTTCTTCCCTTAAAGAAAACGAATGCTTTTACTTTACATCCTTCTTCTAAAAACTTACGGGCATGTTTTGTTTTAAATTCAAAATCATGATCATCCGTATTAGGTCCAAATCTTATTTCTTTCAAAACAATTTTTTGGGCCTTTGCTTTTATTTCCTTTTGTTTTTTCTTTTGATCATAAAGAAATTTCTTATAATCAATAATTTTACAAACAGGTGGTTTAGCATTAGGAGAAATCTCTACTAAATCCAATTCTTGTTCTTCAGCAAACTTTAATGCCTGTTCAATAGGGTATACATCTGGCTCTACACCATCAGCAATTACACGAACTTCTTTGGCAAAAATTCTACCATTTATCTTGTGAGGGTCTTCTTTCTTAACGAACTTTCTTCTGCCTCTATGTGAAAATCTCTTAGCGATGTCTTCTCTGTTTTAATTGTTAATTATCTATTTTTTAAGTTCCCAAATCAAGTTTGGGATTAATTCTACTAAATCTTAATTTTTAATTAAGATGGTATTATCAATTTTTCAACTTCTTGATTTACTAAATCTGCAAAGTCTTTTTCCGTAAACTCACCTATGTCTCCTTTTCCGTGTCGTCTTACTGCTAATGAGCCAGATTCAACTTCCTTCTCTCCAATAATTAGCATGTAAGGCACTTTTTTAACCTCTGCATCTCTAATCTTTCTACCGATTTTCTCATTACGGTCATCTACGAAGCCGCGAATATCGTAATTATTTAGCGAATTTAAAATGTTTTTACACGATTCATTGTATTTTTCACTAATTGGTAAAATTGCAACCTGATCTGGAGTTAACCAAAGTGGGAAATTTCCGGCACAATGTTCAATCAAAACAGCAATAAATCTTTCCATAGAACCAAATGGCGCACGGTGAATCATTACAGGCCTGTGCATCTCGTTATCACTGCCTTTATATTCTAATTCGAAGCGTTCTGGTAAATTATAATCTACTTGAATGGTTCCCAATTGCCATTTTCTACCAATAGCATCTTTTACCATAAAGTCCAATTTAGGTCCATAAAAAGCAGCTTCACCAGTTTCTATAACTGTATCTAAACCTTTTTCTGCAGAAGTTTTAATAATTGCTTGTTCTGCCTTCTCCCAATTTTCATCAGTACCAATATATTTTTCTTTGTTCTCAGGATCTCTTAAAGAAATCTGAGCAGTAAATTCTTCAAAACCTAATGCTTTAAATACATATAGGACTAAATCAATTACTTTTTTAAATTCATCTTCTAATTGATCTGGTCTACAAAATAGATGCGCATCATCCTGAGTAAAACCTCTAACTCGTGTTAAACCATGTAATTCTCCACTTTGCTCATAACGGTAAACTGTTCCGAATTCAGCATATCTAACAGGTAAATCTTTGTATGATTTTGGAGATGTTTTATAAATCTCACAGTGGTGAGGACAGTTCATAGGTTTCAATAAAAACTCTTCACCTTCGTGTGGAGTTAATATTGGTTGAAATGAATCTGCGCCATATTTTTCGTAATGACCTGAACAAACATAAAGTTCTTTATTCCCAATATGAGGAGTAATAACCGGTAAATATCCAGCTTTAAGTTGTGCTTTCTTTAAGAATTGTTCTAAACGCTCTCTTAGCATTGCTCCAGCAGGTAGCCATAATGGTAAACCATGACCAACTTTTTGAGAAAAAGCAAATAATCCTAACTCTTTACCTAGTTTTCTGTGATCACGTTTTTTAGCTTCTTCTAAAAGTTCTAAATATTCAGTAAGTAGTTTTTGTTTTGGAAAACTAATTCCATATACACGAACTAATTGATTTTTTGTTTGATCTGCTCTCCAGTATGCTCCAGCAACACTCATTACCTTAAAAGCTTTAACAATGCCTGTATTAGGAATGTGTCCACCTCTACATAAATCAGTGAAATCTGAATGGTCACAGAAAGTAATTTCTCCGTCAGCTAAGTTTTCTATTAATTCAACTTTATATTCGTTTCCTTCAGCTTTATATTTAGCTAAGGCATCAGCTTTAGAAACATCTCTTAAACTAAAATCAACTTTTTGACGAGCCAACTCTAAAAACTTATCTTCAATTTTTTTAAAATCAGCTTCATGAATTGTTTCTTCTCCAGTATCTACATCATAGTAAAAACCATTTTCAATAGCTGGCCCAATAGTTAATTTAACACCAGGATATAATTTTTCTAACGCTTGGGCTAAAATATGAGCAGAAGAATGCCAAAAAGCTTTCTTTCCATCTGTGTCATTAAATGTATACAAGGTAACATTTGCATCGGTGGTAATAGGAGTTGTTACTTCAACAGTATTGTCGTTAACTTTTGCAGAAATTACATTTCTTGCAAATCCTTCACTAATACTTTTGGCAACATCCATAGGAGTACTTCCTTTTGGAAGTTCTTTTACAGCGCCATCGGGTAATGTTATCTTAATCATCTATTCAAAATTTTGAAAGCAAAGTTAAACTAATAAATGGTGAATTGTAATGGCTAACATGTTAAATTTAGGTAGTAAAATAAATAGGTTAGATTTAGGTTATTAAATTAGTCCAAGAATATGAATATAAGTTTCTTTATTTTACCCAAAGAGACGCTTTAGAATTATGTGATATTTTTAAAAAAGAGCATATATTAGAAGTTCATTTAGAAGAGAACAATCAGCTCCCTTAGGGTTATCTTTTTTCAGAATAGGAATCAAAAGGCTTTCACCCCTCTAAACGTGTTCAATATTTTCCATTAAGGGAAAAGTCACTTTATTTATTTATACAAAACAGGGTTTGCTGCAAGAAGAGTAATCCTAAAATAACAATGAAAAAGGTCTACTCTTTTGTATCTGAAGGCTCTAAATTAACCAAAGAGATTTCTGATTTTTTTAAAGGTACAGCTAGAGATCGAATAGGTTCGGTAATTAATATCGATAGTTATTATGTTATAAAGGCTATTTAAATAAGTTGTTATTAAAAAAAAAGACTTTAGCGAATTTGAGAACAGAGGTCAAAAAGAGCATTCAGAAGCGTATCTATATTTTAGTGCTAATATGGGTGAGTATCTTAGTTTAGAGGAAGCAAGCTTACCTCAAGGAGAATTGTATACTTATTTTAACAATAACGAAGCTAAGATAGAGTGAGGAAGTTTAATAACAAGTATTAGAGGAACAAAGCAGCTATTAAATCTTTTTTTAATACTCAAATAGTTAGTTACAGATTTTATGTTGTAAAACTTGTTTTAGATTTTGTTCAATATTTAAGAGTATAGTTTATATGGAAGGCTATAGATCAGGAAAATGAAGTTATAAAAAAAGTAAAATAAAATGTAGCACGATTTAAACTAAAATTGTTTGAGGTTACACTCAAACAATTATTAGTAATAAGTAGATTTTTTTAGCAAAAAATGAACTTTACACAAAAATAAACGATAAGATCGACTATTTTATTTCAGTAATTTACAGAATTAAAAAAAGGCTTATGAACATTGTCTTTAACTAAGAAATATCTATAAAAAAACGACCAAAGAAAGAGTAGAAATCCAATTAAATAATTGGATTGAAAAGACTATAGAATTAAAAATAGAGCTATTTTATATAGAGCTATAAATTCAATTAATTATAACAAAGACAATATCTTAAACTTCTTTGAAAATAGAAGTATTAATGCAAGTATAGAATATTTTGATTGTACAAATTAGTACTATTAGCTCTGTTATTACAATAGATTTCAGAATTATTGGAGCCAGCATTGTTAATTTAATCCAATGTACCGTTAAAAGTTATATCACCATTTTAACCAGCATAAATTCTATTGGTTGTAAGAGCTGTATTATTGTTTGTAATTGAAGTTGCTCCAAAAATAGTAACAGCAGAGTTCATATTATTAGCTACTCTCATATCAGAAGTGGTTCCTGTTCCTAAATTAACTATAGTAACTGTTCCGTTAGCTGTAATATTACCTTGATCACCTAAATAAGTATATAATGTATTTTCTGTACCATTTTGAGTTAAAGTTATATTACCATTAATGGATAGGTAGAAGTATTACCAGAATCGATATTGATACCTGAAGTTCCTGTGCCAGAATTTGAAGTATTAAAGTCTCTAGCAACTGAATGGTCTGAACCATTGTATGCAATATATATATGTCGAGAACCAGTATTTTTTAAAGTAACATTAACTGAATAAGTATCAAAGTTTCCATTTCCTAATCTTAAATAACCACTACCGCTATTTGTAAAATCGGCATTCATTGTAAAAGTGTTTCCACCAACTGAATTATCATCTGAAGCTATATTTGCCATGTATAATCTTCCTGTGTTACTTACAATTAAAGTTAAATCTCCATTAAAAGTATCAGGATTTGTTTGTGCAAAATATATTATACTAGTTACATTATTTATTATTGGTACTGTTGAAGCAAATGTATTACCTCCATAACTACCATCATTTCCAGCACCTGAATTTGTTAGTTTAAGGGTGCCATTAAATGTGTTTTGACGAACTAAAACTCTTGGTGCGTCAAAGTTTATATTTCCATTCCAAGTAGAATTTTATTCTAAATAGAGAGTGGAAGATCCTGTTAAATTAATTGCTTGAGCTGTAGCTCCAGTTTGTGTGAATCTTCTTATTCTTAACGTTTCTGAAGAGAACCCACTAACTCCAATAGAAATTGTTTTGATTGCTGCTAAAGTATTTGTACAGCTAACTCCTTAACCGAATCTTATTCCAGTTCCTAAGGTTGGATTTAGAATTATATTTCCATTAAATTGATTTCCAGAACTATTATGTGCTATGTAAATTAAACTTGTTGCAGTATTATTAATCGTTAATTCGTCATTAAAAGTGTCAGGGTTAGTATTTCCTAATAAAAAGTACGAAGTTCAAGAATTGGTTAATGAGATAGTTGAATTGAAAGTATTAAATCCAGTGCTAGATTCATTTCCTCCTCCATTTTTTGTGAAAGTACATGCTCCATTAAAAATACTTCCGTTTAAATATAATCTTGAAGATGATGCATTAACAATAGCTCCAAAAGTAGTTCCTGAAAATCTTGTTCTAGCAGTAGAGTTTATGGTTATGGAGCTTGTTCTTGGAGTATCATTAATTATTCCTCCAGCAAATTCATTGTTAGTTGATCCAATAATATTAAATGATTTTCCATTAATATCAATTATTCCTGAATAGGTAGCGGCTATATTTATTGAGTTGATTGTTGTAGCAATATCAAATACACAATTTGTTAAACCATTATTAGTAAAAAAATACATCATTGGTAACTAAAGGAACTGAAGCTCCATCCGCTCCTCCATTAGTAGTCGACTAATTTGTTATATCGTTCCAGTTACTTGAAGTGCCAGTAATCAAATAACGTTTGGCTGCTTGAATTTTAGTAGTAATAAGTATAAAAAGTAAGAGGAGGATTTGACTTTTTTTAATCATAAGGGTCTCTGTTATTAAAACATCACAAGTATATTTATCAGGAAATAGGCAGTTAAAAATATATTTAACAGAAGTATTTATACTTAGATTAGCTCTCGTAAATACAAAAAATAGTACAGTGTTCTAATAAAACTGACAAATGGATTAATAAGTATGGTTGAAGTACACTCTATGATCGAAATATTACTTTCTTAGGATTTCTATATCACCATTTATACCTAGTTTCATTAAAGATGACGGTTTTCTGTTGCCTGAGTCAAACGATTTATTTACAATAAAATCTACACCATCTTTAATTTCTTTTGAAATTTCATTAAATTTAGTTGGAGTTGGAGATCCACTAATATTAGCAGATGTAGAAACAATTGGCTTTCTGAAATTAAAAGCCATTTGATGAGAAAAACCTTCTTTTATCATTCGTATAGCAATTGTATTATCTTCTGGCATTACATTTTCGGCTAAGTTTTTACCATCTTGATAAATGATTGTTGTTGGTTTACTAGCAATATCAATAATATCCCAAGCTAATTCAGGCACATCTTTAACATGATAATTAAGCATTCTATCATTTGCTACAATAACGATAAGACTTTTAGAATCGGTTCTTTTTTTTAAATCATAGATTTTTTGAACAGCTTCTTTGTTGGTTGCGTCACACCCAATTCCCCACACAGTATCGGAAGGGTAAAGGATGATTCCTCCAGCTTTTAATACTTCAATGCATTTTTGGATTTCTTCTTTCATCTGATTCGTATTTTGTGTTTAGTCTTTTGTGTCTAGTATCATCAAGGAAATCCGACTAAACACAAGAAGCCAAATACTATAAACTATTTTTTCGTAAACAAAGCAACGGCTTCAATATGTGCTGTATGAGGGAATTGATCAACCAAACTAATCTTCTTTAACTCATAATTTGCTTCAAACAAAACCTCCATATCTCTTGCTTGTGTAGATGGATTACAACTTACATAAACAATTTGTTTAGCTCCAAGTTCAACAACTCGGTTTAGTGCTTTTTTAGATATTCCTGCTCGTGGAGGATCTAATATTATTGTTCCTATTTTGTTTTGATATTCAGGAAACTCAATTAGAAACTTATTGACATCTGCGGCATAGAATTCTACGTTTTCGATGTTGTTTGTTTTTGCATTCTCTTTAGCATTCTCAATTGCTTCTTCAACAATATCAACCCCAATAACTTTACTGTTTGTTTTAGAAGCAACTAATTGACCTATAGTTCCTGTACCACAAAACAAATCTAAAACAACAGAATCATCTATGTTGTTATCATCAAATACATAATCAATGGCCTTGGTATAAAGAAGTTCAGCAGATTTTGGATTGGTCTGAAAAAAGCTTTGCATACTAATTTCAAAAGTCATTCCGAGTAACTCTTCTTTAATGGTGTTTTCTCCAAAAAGAATAGTTTCATGTCCATGTCTAGTTTGGGCATTGTCTCCAATATCATCATTAATCGTATGAAGTAAACCTGCAACTCTATCACCCAAAAGATCTTTTACAAGGCTCGTGAATTCATCAAATTTAAAGTTTTCCATTCCATCACTACTTGTAACTAACTTAATTAGGAACTGATTAGTTAAGAAACTTTTTCTAACAACTAAATATCTAAAGAAACCTACTTTCTGTGGTGGATGCCAAGCTGCTAAACCGGAATTTTCACAAAACTGTCTTATTTCTTTTAACTTATTTTCAAATTCTGCATCAAATAAACCGCTATCTTTATCTAGGTTTTCGACTTTCCACCAAGTTCCTCTTCGTTTAAAACCAAAAGCAAACCCATCATACTCTTCATTCGTTTCTAAGTTATGACCAATAGCACTAAATGAATATTCCATTTTGTTTCTATAGTGCCATGTTAAAGGAGATTGAATGTACTCATCAAAAATAGTATCAATATCTTCCACTTTTCCAATACGAGTGTATTGATCTAGCGTTTGAATTTTTTTTTGTTCTGCTTGAATTTCAATAGGTAAACGGGCAAAAGGAGCTCCAGAAATAGGTTGGTAAGGAAGTTCAACTTCATCTTTAGATCTTTCTAAAACATCAACCAATTTACATTCAGCATAATTGTTTTTTCGTTTTACAACTCTTCCTGTAACTTTTTGCCCTTTTATTGTATTGGGTACAAACATTATGTAGTCTCCTTGATCAGTAGGAATCTTTGCAATCCCTTTTCCTCCATAAGCAGCATCAACTATTTCTAACTCTACTACTTGGTTTTTTTTGAATGTACTTTTGCTCATGAATTATGTTAGTTGAATTGTAAATTTTGATCCATTAGTATTTTCATACTTAAATGTGGCATCAATCTGGTCGGTTAGGTCTTTGATAAGAGATATTCCTAATGAATTTTCATTAATATTTTCTGAATCAAAACCAGGTCCATTATCTTGTATTGTTATTGTTGCATTTTCTTTATCTAAACTGATATGTAATGCGCCTTGTTCATTTTGTGAAAAAGCGTGTTTAAATGAGTTTGTTAAAACCTCATTAATAATTAAACATAGTGGCGTTGCTTTAGATATTTCAATAGAATAGCTTTCCATGTCTATAGAAATATGAATTTCCATGCCAGAAATGCCATAAGATCTTTTTAAACCTCCACACAAATCATTTATAAATGGCTTAAAATCTAAATTATCTAAGTTTTCTGGATCATAAAGCGTGTTGTGAAGTGTTGCTACTGCATCAATACGGTTTTTGAAATCGGAAACCAATTGCTGCCCATTAGTATCTAAAATTTCGTGATTTTGTAAACTGATTATTCCTTTAATAATAGAAAGATTATTTTTAACTCTGTGATGTAGCTCTTTGATTAAAAGCTCCTTTTCTGCAATAATTTTTTTTAATGTTCTCTCGTTTTCTAACTCAATAGAAATGTCTTTACTGTTAGATGCAAATCCTATAGGGTTGCCTTCTTCATCCATAATTAACTGAACAGAAAGTAAAGAATCAAAGTTTACTTTATTTTTTGTTTGTTGAATAATTTCTCCAAACCAATATCCTTGTTCTTTAATACTTTTTATAATGTCATCTGTGTTGTGGGATAGGTTGCTATTAAATATATCAGTTGTTTTGCCTATTAATTCAGACTCTTTATAACCATATAGACGACATGCTGCGGGGTTAACATATTCAATAATATTATTCATATTAGCAAATACAATAGCGAGCCAATTGTTGCTAACCATGTTCATAAATAATCGCTTATCAAGC
>CEWR01037146.1_pt1 | contig 25350 bp, 23 predicted proteins | sample 356321 | NCBI WGS metagenome assembly CEWR01 (sample SAMEA2621551, study PRJEB7988) | marine metagenome | biome: marine biome (ENVO:00000447); feature: mesopelagic zone (ENVO:00000213); material: "saline water (ENVO:00002010), including plankton (ENVO:xxxxxxxx)" | depth 790 m
GTCGGCCTTCGATTTCCACCATGCAAAGCCTGCACGAGCCAAACGCGTCGAGGCTGTCGGTTGAGCAAAGTTTCGGAACCATGATGCCGGCTTCTCGAGCGGCTCGCATGATGGACGTGCCTTCGGCGACGGTTAACGGTGTCCCATCGATCGTTAACGACACCGTGGCGTTGTCCGTGCCTTGCGGGGCCGGTGTGCCCAGATCGTCTTCGGATCGCCTCATACCCTCGTCCCTTGGCGGAAGTCACCCGGAAATCGCTCCATCGCGCTGCGCACGGGGATTGGCGTCATGCCGCCCATCTGGCACAGGCTCGTGCGATCCATGACCTCGCATAGATCGTCAATCATATTGAATTCTTGGTCGCTTGCGCGACCGCTAATTATTTGTTCCATGGTCTCTTTGCCTCGAACCGATCCGATTCGACAAGGCGTGCACTTACCGCAGGATTCCAGCTCACAAAATTCGAATGCGTAGCGCGCTTGTTCAGCCAGGTCTACGGTGTCGTCGAAGATCACCAGTCCACCGTGGCCAATGCCCGCGCCGATATCTGCCATGGCTTCATACGTGAGCTCAATGTCGAGTTCCCGTTGGGAAAGGTAGGCGCCTAAAGGACCGCCGATTTGAAGCGTTTTAAATGGTCGACCGGAGAGTGTCCCGTGACCATATCCCTCCACCATTTCACGAAGTGTTATTCCAAAAGGTACTTCGATAAGACCGCCGCGTTTGATGTTGCCCGCAAGTTGAAAGCTCATGGTGCCGGACGATGGGGCAACGCCTAGGTCCCGATATACGTCGCCGCCTAAACGCACAATGGCGGGAACCGATGCAAAGCTAATGACGTTATGGACTAGCGTTGGCATTGAAAGCAGGCCGCTGATGGCGGGCACAGGCGGTTTGACTCGTATTTGACCGCGTCGACCCTCGAGGCTTTCGAGCAGCGAGGTTTCCTCGCCACAGATATATGCCCCTGCGCCTACGAATAATTCGAGATCAAAGTCGAAATCGGAACCGAGGACGTTGGGTCCTATAAGGTTGTGTTCGCGCGCGACCTCGAGCGCTTGTTCAAATATGGTTTCGGCGATTGGGTATTCGGAGCGGAGGTAGACCACGCCGTGGTTGGCCCCTGTTGCGTATCCGGCGATCACCATGCCCTCAATCAAGCGGAACGGATCGCCTTCAAGCAGTAACCGATCCGCAAAAGTACCCGAGTCGCCTTCGTCGGCATTGCAGACAAGGTATTTACTCGGAGCTTCTGTTTCCCTGACTGTTCGCCATTTGATGTGGGCTGGAAAGCCGGCACCGCCTCGACCCCGTAACCCCGATGTTTCAATCATATCGATGAGGACATCGGGCGGCGTCGCAAGCGCTTGAAGCACATCGGTGAGATCTGGGATACCGAGCGGCGAGTCATGGCCGATACGGTCAAATACGAGCCTGTGTTGTGATTTCAGAAAATCGTGGTTATCGATCGGCCCCCGACACAGCGGATGCCGGGTCACTTGGTGGTGCAGAACGCCGTCGGTGATGAGGTCGGCGACCGTGTCTGTCGATATCGGGCCGTAGGCGATGCGCTCGTTATCATTTTCGACTTCAATGAGAGGTTCGAGCCACGCAAGACCGCGCGAACCGTTTCGAACAACGGTGACTCCCGCCTGCATTAATTGTTCTGCAATCGCATCCGCATCCATCGCGACGGCGACCGAATCGAGAGGTACGTACGCGGTAGTCATTCGGGTACCTGCAGCTTCTCAGCGCTTGCTTTGGCAATTAGCCGACCGTTGACTTGGGCGGCGGGACCCGTGGCACACAGTCCGAGGCAGTACACGGCTTCAAGCTCAATATCGTTCCCCCGACGCCCCAGTTTTGTTTGATAGGTTGTTTCCAATTCCTTGGTTAATTCGCGGCTTCCGACGGCTTGGCAGGCTTCTGCTTGGCAAATTCGGATGGTCGTGGCTGCCGGTGGATGGGTTTTGAAGTCCTCGTAGAAACTGACGATGCCTCGGACCTCGGCGACGCTAATGTTGAAGACGTCGGCGACGACTGGCAGATGTTCAGGGTGGATATAACCGTAAGCGCGCATCAACTGATGGAGAGCGTGGATGGTCCCACCAAGCTTGTGTTGATGGGGAGCTACTTGCGTTCGAATATCGTCTTCGGTCATCGAAATAAGATTTTTTTCGGCCAGGGACTATAACAAAATCAAGTGCTTAGCGTTATTTAACGAGATCGAGCTGACACTTTCTTGGACGGTGTCTTTGACCGCGTGGGTCGATGTCATTCGGATTCGATGGCACGCATGCGGAAAACGCGTGATCACGGTAGGCTATCGAAACGTGTCGTTTTGGAGGTTTTATGGAATTTGGAGCGCAGGTTGGATGTTATCGGAACACCTGGGACAGTATCCGCGCGGTGGTCGAACTTCTAGAGGCTGGACCATGGAGCAGCGTTTGGTTTGCCGATCACTACCTGCCCCCACCGGGGCGCCGAGAAGAAGAACACCTGACGGCACACGAGGCATTTACCTTAATCGCGGCCGTCGCGGGGTTTACCGAGCGGTTGCGATTGGGGCACTTGGTATTGGGTAACACCTATCGTAATCCGGCGCTGGTTGCAAAAATGGCGACAACACTCGACCAAATTTCTCACGGACGGTTCACGCTGGGTATCGGTGCGTCTTGGTTTAAGCGTGAGCATGAGGCTTACGGTTGGGATTTTCCCTCGATGCGCGAGCGACAAGATCGTTTCGAAGAAGCGGTTGAACTTATTCGTGCGCTCTTTACGCAGGAAGGTCCGGTCTCGTTCAACGGACGCTACTACCACTTGGACGAAGCGCCGATGGCACCGGGTTGTTTTCAAGAACCCCACATCCCGATATTAGTTGGTGGCACCGGTGAGCGACGAACGCTGAGAACGCTGGCCCAAAGCGGCGACATCATGAATCTTGATGGCTGGGCGGGCGGTCCGATGTCGGCCGAGTACTTTCATCACAAAGTAGGGGTAGTGGAGAAGCACTGCGAAACCGTCGGTCGGGATCCTGCTGAGATTCGCTACACTGTGTTGATGCCGACCATGGTCACTGACGACAGCAGTGCAGTTGCCGAATTCATGGCGAACAGACGCTTGGGCGAGGGATCGGCTGCGGGCCCAAAAAATTACGTGATTGAGCGCATCGGTGAAATCGTTGACGCGGGGGCTTCTGAAATTATGATTGGCGGTGTTCTGACGGATGACCTCGAGCAGTATCAGCTGATTGCTGAGGAAATCATTCCGGTGTTTGCTTAAGCCCAAAGGGCCGACGCCGCGGTTCTGGCACCCAACGCACGAGAATTACAAGCCCTACCAACTGCAGCACGATGGTGGTGATAAATAACGCTTGGTAGGAGAGTGTCCAAACGATGAGTCCACCGAGTAGCGGTCCAATTGCTCCCACGAAATTTACCGTGCTGCCGGAGGCCGCGAGTCGTATAGGGATATCCTTGGTATCGCCAAATTCCAGCACCATGTTTTGTCCCGATTGGTTAAATCCGCCGGAGGGAATGCCCATGACGATGAAAAACGCGATGATTCCTGATAACGATTCCACGAATAGCAATTGCACGTGCGAAAGAGTCCATATCGCTAACGTCGCGATCATGACGATGCGGTAGCCACGCCGGTCAGCAAGGAGCCCCCAGAACAAGTTGGATGTGCTGGACGTGATCATCCATACGGTGGTGAGAAGTCCGAGCACGGTTCCGGTTAGTTCCATCCGCGTACCGGCATAGAGGATGTAAAAAGGCAGCGCCATACGACCGCAGGAGCCGAGGGCGCGCGCTATAAAGAACTTGGCGAATTCTGGATTATCGCGGAGTAGTCCCGGAATCGCCCTTAACGCTTCACCGGTGGATTCTCTCGGGCGCACGGCTCTTGTGTCGGTTTCGCGGGTGAGAGCAAGCGCGCCGAGGCCGAGAGTCGCTATTCCGAAGGCGATGAGGAACACGGTGCCGTAACCGTTACCTAATAGATTATTTTCGAGAACGTACGCGCCCGCGACGTAGGACACACCGGCCGACGTGAATCCCGCTAGAAAGTTCCTTGCGCCGCTGACCAATCCACGTCGATGCACGGGGATGACCCTTGCTCGAAGTGTGTTCATGGTGACTTGGGCCATTCCTTGGAAGAACCCCATTAAGGTCAAAAAAACGATGATGGCTGGAAGCAGCGCGCGCTGGCCGAGGAAGAACCCGGCCAGTGCAAGTCCGAGGATTTGTATCCGCATCATCGCTGCTGTAACGAGCGTGGTACTTAGCACTCGTTGACGGTGCCCGATGGTACTGGCGCCGATGATGGGTGATATCACTGTACCGGCGGCTTGCAACGCCCGGGTCAAGCCAACGACAAATTCTGAGCCGGATAACGCAAACAAATAGGCAGGCATAAAGGTCGGCGCGGAGACCAGGCGCATCCCGGTCTGCCCAAACATCCCATGACCTAGCTGTGCGACGATATTACGACGCAGGTGAGGCGGGTCCTCCTGTTTATTCAGAGTTGGTAAACCCGTGTGGCGGTTCCGCTGAAGAGATCATTTTTTTCGGTTTCCGAGAATGCGGCAGTGATTTTCTTGAGACCATTCCATAGCACGTGATACGAAATTGAAAATCGATCAACAGGAAAATTACTTTCCAGCATGCATCGATCAGTACCGAAGCTCTCGATGGCGTGGAGGTAGTAGGGCGCGTGTGCAAGCTGCAATTCGTCGGACGTTGCAGGCGTTCGACGAGTATGCCAATCGAATCCGTTGTCTGGCATTGCGAGACCACCTAATTTGGCGACCACGTTAGGACATTGCGCGAGTTCCGCGAAATCGACTTTCCATTGGTCAAAAACTTCCTTACGCCGACCAGCAAAACGGCCCACCCCAATGGGGGTGCTGAAGTGATCAATTACCATGATGGTGTCCGGGCATGAGCGGGCTAGTTCCGTCAACTCGGACAATTGATAGTGGTATTGCCAGGTATCGTAGGTGAGGCCGAGTCGACCCAGAGTCCGGACACCCTCATGGAATCCCTCGGATTGGTACAAGCCTTCGGGCGCTCGACCCGGAATCATCAGTTCTTCGGGTACCACGGCACGTGCGCCGGCATGGCGAATACCCCGAAAAAGGCCGCGGCCTGCCTCGGTATGGGCGATCAGCACTTCTTCGACCGCCTCACCTAGGGTTAAGTCGGCATGGCCGACGATGCCGGCGATGGTTGCGCCGGCTCCGGACGCGCTCGCTTCGGCAATCTCGGCGACGAAGCGGGTTTCGCCCAGCGGACGCATGCGCTCCGGCCCATCCGTTCGATAGGCCGAGTGACATTCAACGAATACTGTTTTCTGAACGTTGTGACCGGATTCAGTATCGCTCCACAACTCATCGAGCATGTAGGTTGAGCCTGGTCGCTGCCAGAGATGGTGGTGTGGATCGACAATGGGCCGGGCTGGGTCGACGATGTCTTCTCGGACTAGCGCAAGCCACTCGTCGGATCCGGGATTTGGCTCAGTCACCTTTGCTCCTTGTTTGGACACGCCCATTCATCGTGCAATCCAACAACCCGCAGGTCAAACGCACAGGCGTTTCAAGCTCGATGGGGTTAACTGACGATATCGCTGGTGGCGTCGCGGTATCGTTTAATCGCGTCAATATGTTGTTGAGCGCCGACGAGCCCCGCGTTCATGGTGACTACCGCCGAGTGCGTGACGCCGATGTCACGGAGTTTTTTTAACTGGTCTCTCGCGTGTTCCCTGTCGTCGGTTAACGGAGCCATGCATTCGATACCGATCGTCGCCGGGTCTCGACCCGCCGATTCAGCCGATCGATGGACCTCCTTTAGCTGCTCACCCAGGTTGGGATTAAAGAACGGGAACCATCCGTCGGCGATTCGGCCGACGCGATCAATGACTTGAGGCGCCATGCCTCCAAGCCATACGGGTATTTGTCGTGCTTCCGGTAATGGGTTGATTCCGGCGTCTTCGATCCGATGCCATTCGCCATTAAACGTTATCGTTTCGTCAGCCCAGAGTTTTCTGAGTATGTCGATTTGTTCTTCGGAACGACGCCCCCGGTTGGAAAAATCCTCGTTGAGCGCTTCGTATTCGACGGCGTTCCAGCCGGTGCCAATACCGAGACGCAGCCGTCCGCGCGATATGACGTCGACGCATGCAGCCTGTTTTGCAACCAATGCTGTTTGACGTTGCGGCAAAATAATGACGGCAGTGACGAGTTCGAGTGTCTCGGTGATCCCGGCTAAGTAACCGAAAAGTACGAAAGGCTCGTGGAACATGCTTTCTGACGTGTAAGGACCTTGCCAATCAGGGCGACTGGCGGTACTTGCCCCGAGCACATGATCGTAGGCGATCAGGTGGTCGTACCCGAGTTCTTCTGCCGTGGTGGCAAATCGCGCCACGTCATCCGGATCGGACCCGATTTCGGTTTGCGGAAAGACGACGCCTAGTTTCATGTTTGTGCTCCTCGAAATGCCGACCCCATGAGGTCTTCGAAATTTGCCCGAAAAAAACGGTCGCGATCAGATTCCACTAGTTCGGCCGTTGACTTATCAAACCTACCTAGCGGATTACGACCACCCTCGAGATGAGGGTAATCGGTGGAAAACATGCATACGTCCGGGGACGTTTGGGAGATGATCCATCCGGTCGGCTCGGTTGGGTAGGGGGTAATTCGCACTTGGCGCGTGACGAATTCGCTCGGCTTTAGAGAAAGTTTTTGCAGCCGGTCTTCGTGTCGGGCGAATGCTTCAAATGCCGAGTCGAGTTGCCGCATAAATCCGGGAAGCCACACTGCACCCAGTTCAATGACGCCAAATTTTAGCGCAGGAAATCGGTCCAGAACGCCATCGAGAATCAGCATAGATAACGCTTGAACAGGCCCTTGAGAGATCGCCATGTACGAAATTGAACGAAAGTTCTCTTCACCCCCGTGAAAGTCTGCAACCGGCGGAAGACCATTGTTTGCGTGCGCAGCCGGTAGGACACGATCGGCCGCGCCGACATGGAATAGGATTGGCACATCGGCTTCTTCGGCGCGCGACCATAGGGCGTCGAGTGCGATGTGACTGGTCGCATGGTTTTTTGGACAGGCCCAAGGAATCAATAACGCTTTGGCACCGAGAGACATCGCGCTTTCTGTTGCGTGCGCGGTTCTTTCAAGGTCGGCGAGTGGAACGTAACCGACGGGGAAAAGTCTAGGGTCATTAGCGCAAAAACCCGTCTGTGCGCGATTCGTGGCTTCGGCTACTTGGTAAAGCAGATCGATATCGTCGCCGTGTTCAAGTTGTTCGAGCCAGACGTTGGGGCTGGTCGGAAAAACTAATTGGGTCGCAACTCCCATGTGGTCGACCGCCTCGGAGCGGTCGACTCGATCGAAGGCACCGAGGGCCTGATAATTCTTTCGAGACATGATCTCCGCTTCATTCCGTGATCGATATTTGGGACTTTTATGAAGCGTCGGTAATTCTTGTAGATCGATGCCGTACTTGAAGCGGTGGTTAAATGCTTTTTTGACTTTGTCGGTTCCGAATTCACTGAACCAGTCTGGTAGTTCCATTGCATGCGAGTCCGCGTCATGCACAACACGATCCGTGATGTACGGCATTGGTCTTGCCCCTCTTATTTTTTCCACACTACAGTGAACGTGACGTGTTGCAAATACGGCGGTAGTTAATTGACCCTATATACATCTCTGCTTGGTAGTACGATGTGGTAGGTGCCCTGGTGTCACGAATGGGAGGGAGAGGCATGAGCGACGAATCAATGCCGACCGAGGCCCGGGGCGACGATAGACCGCAAGAGATTGGCGGCCTCTATGCGCATTACGTTCTCATGGTGTTGGTTTTCGTCTACGTCTTCAATTTTATTGATCGGCAAATCCTGTCGATATTGGCTGAGAGCATTAAGGCGGATCTCGGCGTCAGCGACGCTCAGATTGGTTTTTTGTATGGGACCGTGTTTGCCGTCTTTTATGCCGTCTTCGGAATTCCGTTGGCACGTTTTGCCGACGTTTGGGTGCGTCGTAGTCTCATTTCGGCGGGCCTTTTTTTCTGGAGCGCAATGACGGCGCTGTCAGGAACTGCCCGCTCATTTTCTGTTCTCGCGCTCTACCGTATTGGGGTTGGCATCGGGGAAGCGAGCGCTTCACCCGCAGCGTATTCGATGCTTTCGGATTACTACTCGCCGAAACGGCGGGCGACCGTCATCGCCATCTACTCGTCGGGCGTATATATCGGAGCTGGCATCGGCCTCGTCTTAGGCGGTTGGATACTTGATCAGTGGACTGCATCGTTTCCGGTCAACCCCCCGTTGGGTCTGAAGGGTTGGCACGTGGCCTTTATGGCCGTCGGTCTGCCTGGTTTACTGATGGCGGCGTGGGTACGCACGTTGCGGGAACCTATCCGTGGTTTAAGTGAGGGTCTCGTGACAAAACCACATCCCGCGCCATACAAGGTGCTTGGAACGGAGATGGCGGCTGTCATTCCCCCGTTCAACATCGTGGCGATCGTTCGGACCGGCGCGTCATTGCGGTTCAACCTGATTGCTCTTGTGGGCATTGCCATTGTTGCGGTGTTGTTGATCACCCTCACGGGTTCCGTCGCGCAATGGGTGGCCACAGGGATCGGCGTGTACGTGACGATTTCGTGGGCACAGTCGCTCAAATCCAGAGATCCAGCGACATTTGGGATGATCTTTGGATCGAAGGCCATGATCTACACCATGATTGCTTTCCCCACCATCGCGTTTGTCGCATACGGAGTCGGTTTTTGGACGGCGCCGTATTTGATGCGCGCACACGGTGCGACGGCCACAGAGGTGGGTATTTGGCTCGGTCTTGGGGGCGCCGCGGGCGGCTTCTTGGGTGTCACGATTGGTGGTATCGCCGCCGATTGGCTCAAGACTAAGTATCCGAGCGGTCGGCTGGTACTTGGATATGTCGCGATTGCGGGGATGGTGCCGACGATCCTGGCTTTGATATATGCAGAGAGCTTATACGTTGCATTTTGGATTAATTTTTTCGCCATGCTCGTGGGCGCATGTTGGCCGGGTGTTCCGCCAAGTACGGCCAATGATTTGGTTATGCCGCGAATGCGGGCCGTGGCGGGGGCGTATTACATCCTTGTGAACACGTTTATTGGGTTGGCATTGGGCCCATACGTGATCGGCCAAATTAGCGACGTCTTTGTGGCGAACGGGTCCGGATCCGCCGAGGCATTACGTAATGCCATGGCCTGTTCGATGTTGATTTTTGTGGTCAGTATTTTCTGTCTGATCATGGCCCAACGTCATCTGCCAAAGGACGAATCCAGTCGACTCGATCGTGCCCGAGCCATGGGCGAGTCCTTCGACGGATCGGGTTCGACGTAGGGGCGCTGCGAGTTAACCAAGATGTTGCGATTCGGAAAAAGCTCTTGAGTAAGTGGTTTTTACCTGCCGCAACGATCCAGACCAGTCGTGCCACATATCTTTCCGTGGTGCGTGCATTCTGGAGTGGTCAAGATCGTTGCGGGTAAAGTCGTAAAGAACGGCTTGTCGAATCTTGTCGGAGTAGTTGTGTCCTGCCATGTGGGCGGTTCGATGGTGCCAAAGCACGACATCGCCTTCGGAGCCCCAACAGTCAACGGCTGGCGTGTCGTCGTTAATCTTTTTGATTTCCGCTAAGTACTCTGGGGTGTGCAGTATCCCCTTGTAGCTTGGTAAGTGAGGGTAGTAGGGGATTCGAGGTTGGTCGTAACTCATTTGGAAGGTCGAGTAGAGACGACGATGCGAACCGGGCCATACTTTAAAGCCGCCTCCGTCGCGGGGTACCGCGTCAATAAGACCCACCATACCGAGATTAAATGGATGTCCATCGGTATGGCAACGGTCTGTTTCGCGCGGCCTGTCACCGTACGGAAGCGTGGCGTAGATTCCGCGAGCGCCTTGGTTATCGGCCGGATCAACGGGGCCATCCGGCCATGCCGCACCTTGTGTACCCATTGGCCTCCCACCTACTTGAGGTGGGTGCAGCATGTTGTCGCCTAACAACTGGGTTGCGATTGCTTGGAGCGCTTGTGAAAACACCAGATCGATCAGTAGTGGTTCAGTGCCCACCGAGCGCAATTGCCATCGGTACCCCTGGCGGAGGTCGAGATGATCCGTTTTGACGTCGCGCTTATCAAAGGGGCCGATATGCGTGGTTGGATCGTTCCTTTTTATTTTGCTCGTCGCAGGTAATGAGTTCCATAGGCGATCCCGAGCCTTCGCGCACAATTGCCGGTCCATGACGCCGGCCACAATGAGGTAGCCGTTGTCCTTGAAGAATCCGAGTTGCTCGGTTGTTAGTTGCATGGTTTCGCGGTCGAGTTTAAGCCCTATTGAAGGGGAGGTAATAAAATGAGGAACTTTTTCCACATTGTTAGTCCTCGTCGACAATTGAGTTGATCGCGCGGCGCAATGGACTATCGCTGGCAGGCGTGTCACGGCGTCTCCCGATTGTCAGGCCACCGTCCACGACCAACGCGTGTCCCGTAATAAAACTCGATTCGTCGCTCGCTAAAAACAACGCTGCGTTGGCAATGTCGTTCGGTTCTCCCGCACGTGGAATGGGTTGGATGCTGCTAAACACGGGGCGAAGGACCTCTTCTAGCGACTCGTTGGATCCGCTTTTAGGGCTGCGGTCGCCGAGAAAAATAGGAGTCATGATTCCGCCAGGACAAATGGCGTTGACGCGTACGGAGTCTTTTGCCAATTCCACGGCGACGGATTGAGTGAGCCCAATGACGGCCGCCTTTAGCGCACTGTAGACGTGCGGCCCCATGCTACCTCGCATACCCGCTACGCTGGCCGTTGAAATAATGCTGCCTTCTTGTTGCTCGCGCATGATAGGAGCCGCGTGCTTCATTCCAAGAATGGGGCCTGTCAACAAACCCGCCACCGTTCGTTCGTATGCGGCACCCATATCGGTCTCGTGTATTTCGCCACCCACACCGCCGAAGCCGGCATTATTGAATAGACAATCGAGTCGGCCATGTCGAGATGAAGCGACGTCAATCATGGCGATTACATCGGCTTCGCGACCGACGTCGGTCGCGATGAATGTGGCGTTGTTGCCGAGCGACGCGGCGAGTTCATTGCCCTTGTCGACCTGCAAGTCGGCGATGATCACATGTGCGCCTTCGTCGACGAACCGTTTTGCTGTGGCTGCGCCCATGCCACTTGCGCCGCCGGTAATGATCGCGACCTTATTACTCAGTCTTCCCACGGATGCTCTCCTTACTCAATTCAGCGCGGCGTTAGTTGCAAAGCAGTTGTGCCAAGTGGCGGTAGTTTTCGGCAATGATATCGAAACTAGAAGTTTCTCCTTGGCTTCCCATTTCATCTAGTTTCGGCAGGACGTAGGCTGTCTTTAGTCCCGCACGCTGAGCGGCGAGTAGGTCGGGTGGATGGACGGCAACCATCATGGTTTCTTCAGGGGTCGCGTTGAGCAATCTTGCGGCATATTGATAGGCCTCTGGCTCCGGCTTGTACGTACCAAGGAATTCGCACGACAGATAAGCATCCCAGTTAATGCCGGCATGTTTTGAGCTATCGACCACAATGGATAACGACAGAACCGTCAAAATTGCGACGATGTAGTGGTTGCGGAGTTCGCCGAGTGCGGCTGGCACGTCCTCCCACACATCCATCTTGTGCCACGCCCGATTCAACTCATCGCGGTCGTCGGTCGAGAGTCCCAGCGCCGGATATCTTTCTGCCAGTTCGTCGAGAACGTCTCGATGAATTTGATCGGCGTTACGCCAGGAAAGAGCGCCCGAACGTACCTCGCCGAGCGTTTCAAACATCCGTCGTCGCCAGTCGAATGCAAATGCACGATCATCGACCTCAACGTCTCTGGATTTCGCGAGTGTCGCGACGGCCGTTCGCGTTGCCGTTTGCCAGTCGAAGATGCTTCCTCCGACATCAAACACCAGCGCTTTAACTTGCCCCTTTATCATTTAAGCGATGCCTTGTTACGTTTTAATTTGGGCCAGTTATCGTATCAGCGTTCGACAATGTCTTTGGCCCATCGGTAGTCTGCTTTGCCGCTAGGACTGCGTACGATGGCTTCTAAAAAAATGAATGCCTTAGGTAGTTTATATCGCGCGATGTGGCGCTCGCACTCTGCTAGCAAACCTTCTTCAGTCGCCGCGACGCCTTCTTTTAGCTGCACAATTGCAACCACTTCGTTGCCCCAGCGTTCAGACCTCCTGCCGGTGACGACCGCGTCGAACACTGCCGAGTGGTGTTTGACGGCTTGTTCCACTTCTTCGGCAAATATTTTTTCGCCGCCCGAGTTGATAGTGGTGGAATCTCTGCCGTGCAGCTCAAGTGTGCCATCCGATAAGAGCCGGACTTTGTCCCCGGGAACGGAGTATTTAATACCGTTGACCGTTGGAAATGTTTCTCGCGTTTTTGCTTCGTCATCCAAGTAGCCTAAGGGGATGTTGCCGCTGCGGGCCCACCAACCCAGTTCCTTGTGACCCGGGGCCAATACTTGCGACAAATCTTGGGCTAATACCGCATTGTTCGGGGTGAGGGTAAAACGACCGGTTTCTGCACCTGCTTTGGCGTTACTCACGTGCGACGCCTGGCCACCAGTTTCTGATGAGCCCGCCGAATCGATAATGTTCACTTGCGGGATGAGTTCGATCAGCTCTCTCTTGACGTTAGCGGTCATAATGGCGCCGCCCGTAATGATGTTTCGAAGTGACGAGACGTTGTGAGGGTTATTGGCGAGTTCATCTGCTAAGGGGCGGCCGAAGGCATCACCAACGATCAGCAAGGTAGTGACTTCTTCCCGGGCGATAATTTCAAGAACGTTTTTCGGATCGAATCGGAACACATTGTCTTGAATGACCACGGTTCCACCTGCGTTAAGCATTTGTAGCGCGTTCCAATGCCCGGCGCCGTGCATGAAGGGCGGTGCCGGGAGCGACTTCCTACCCATGCCTCGTGCGCGGTTAACGTATTCGTCAAGACTTCCAAGAACATGTCCGTTGGCTCGACGACCGCCCAAGGTCGCAATAAGGACGTCGCTATGCCGCCACAACACACCCTTTGGCATGCCCGTAGTCCCGCCCGTATAGAGGATGTAAAGGTCGTCGGGGTCCCATTCCACCTCGGGTCGTCGTTCGTCCGATTCGGATAGAGCCGTTTCATAGTCCAACGCGCCCGGTAGTAGATCGCTCTCGTCGTCGGTGACTTGCACAAGTAGTTCCATGGATGGAACGCGGTCGCGAATTGCCCGTACACGATCCGCGAGAGAGCTGTGATACAGAAGGGCACGAGTCTTAGCGTTATTAAGTAGGTAAACCAATTCTTCATCGACGTACCGGTAGTTAATGTTGAATGGAGCGAGGCGGGCTTTGAACGCTCCCAACATGCCTTCAAGGTATTCGTTACCGTTGTACAGATAGATGCCGAGGTGATCCTGGCCCGATTCCCAATCCGGAAGTTGATTGCGGGGCGTTCGCATGCCAAGTCCGCGGTCAAGAAGCAGGTTCGCGAGTCGTCGCGATCGGTCCCGCAAGGTTCCGTACGTGATGCGACGGTCTTTAAATATAATGGCCTCACGATCTGGAACGACGTCCGCAACGGCTTCGCTAATGGTTGCCAAGTTGAAATACACCAATGCCTCCTAATTGTCGGGATATCGCCAGGGAGCTTCTTGTTTGATCTCGGTGTCGAGCGTCCACAGCGGAATCGCCATGCTGTCGCCAATCGATTTAAAGACGACGCGCAGACGACTGCCAATCCCAACGGTAGCGACTAGTTCAGGCTTGGCCATTTCCCCGGATGCGTCAGCTAGGTTGCCGTTTATACGTAACCCGTCGAAACGGTTCGGGAGGTCGCGTTGCTCATCCAGTTCAACGAGTAGGATGAGGTACGGGGTGAATTGTTGAAAGGTTGGTTGGATCGCGTGGTGTACTTCGCCATACGAGTACAACGTTCCCTTCCCCGATACCGGCGTCCATACGTACTCAGACTCTGCACACCAGGGACAAGCAGTCGTCGTCGGGTAACGAAGTAGCGTGCACTTCACGCATGACTGCAGGTGCAGCACCCCCTGTCCACAGTGGGTATAAAACTCCTGATTCGGTCGATCGACGTCCGGTATGGCAACCGACATGCCGAGATATTCGCCTTGAAGCGGCATCATCGTTCTCCTTTTGCCATGACGAGCGCCGACCCTGTACCAGGCATCGCCCAACCGAGATTGGCAGTGATTTCCGGATCACGAACTTGGCGGCAACCCCCGGTTGAGTAATCGTATGTGTGTTGACGCTTGCCATTCGTATCGGTGGGACAACTATCGTCAATCTCCCCTCGAAGCTGACGAACGTTCTCGATCACCATGTTCATGCCGTGCGTATATCCTTCGCAGAGATGTCCGCCGCTGGTGTTGTTGGGTCGTGCACCGCCAAGGCGCATGATTCCGGAGCTCACGTATTCGCCGCCATCGCCTTTTTCGCAGAAACCATAGTCCTCAAGCTGCAACATGGTGGTGAACGTAAAGGCGTCGTACGAACCGGTTAGGTCGACGTCGTCGGGACCGACACCCGCATTCGGCCATAGAATTTCTTTGGCGTAATGACCGGCCACGGTCGAGATCGGGCCGGCTTGATAATGGTTGTCGATTCGGGGTTTGCAGCATCGTCCAACGACCGACAGGATGGTTGCCGGCATATGTTTGCAGTCGCGGGCGCGATCCATCCGCGTCACCACGATTGCCGTCGCATTGTCGGTTTCAACGCAGCAATCCAGCAGGTGGAGAGGCTTTACGATCATTCGACTCGAAAGGACGTCGTCAACGGTGACCCGGTGCTTGTAGTACGCTTTCGGGTTGTTTGACGCGTGTTCCGAGTGAATCGCTTTCACATGAGCTATTTGTTCGGGCGTGGTCCCGTAGTCGTACATATGTCGCATAAAGGTTTGTGCGAATGCTTGCGCGGCGCTTGATTGACCATAGGCGCGACCAAATAGACCGTCACCGCTGAGGTTGGAAGCTCCAGATCCTCGTCCGGTTCCCCCGATTCGTATTTGTGAGTACCCGTTCATTGAACGGAAAATGACAACGGTCTTACACATCCCGGCCTCGATCACGCCCATCGCGATACCGATAAGGGCTTCGGTGCTTGATCCGCCACCCATGACGTCCATGTAGAAATTGAGTCGAATACCAAGATCGCCAGCGACTGCGGTTGACGGTATCGAATCGTTGCCGCTGTAGGAGAGCATGCCGTCGATATCGTCCATCCGAAGTCCGGCGTCTTCAATGGCACGTCTTACCGCGTAGGTACCAAGGGCCCGCGTTGTCGTCCCAGATCCCCTCGTGTATGGCGTCTCGCCGACGCCCACGATGGCGTACTTGCCGCGTAGAAATTTCTCCGATGTGGCGTCGATTTCTGCGTTCATCGGGCACCCCTCTCCCAAACGAACCAGAATACCAGAGGCGTGTTGTGTTGGAAGGGATTCGGTTGACGCACCGCGGTAATTGACCGGAAACGGTGGGCTTCGTCGGAAACCGGTGCTCAAATTTATGGGTTAATTAAGCACCACGTAACCGCGGTTGCGAAGACAATTCCTTACGACCTTGTTGCTTTCGTTCATCGCTCGCATGCCACCGCGGGCGCCTCCGTACGTAGCGCCTGCACCCGCAGATCGTTTGGCCCGATCACCATTGCCAATTGAGGCCCCCATCAGTCCGCCTACAGCTGCACCAGCCGCGGCGCCGATCGCCACTTGTTTGCCCGTTTCGACCTCTTTCGCGTACTCATTGCATTCGGCGAGGTCTGCCTCGTAGGCCGCTATATTGACTCCTTTCATGTCTACGATCGGACGGCCTGGCAAGCTAGATGACGTGCACCCAACGAAGGTCGTCAAGAAACCTAAACAAAGGATCAATCGACATCGGCCCATCGTGTTTTCCAGCAAATGAATGTTGTTTCCTTTTATACGCTTGTGACGTTGAGAACCGTCGTTGGTAATTCGTCTAACCAATTGGTCGAGTCTCCAGTTCAAGCACGCTAAATTTCTCTATTGCGTCGTCAAAGTTTGTTCCGCAGAAAGCCAATTCGGGTGCGAACCGTCGACAAATATCGGGACGCTCGGGACTTTCGTATAGCGTGCATCGACGATCTTCGCTCAAATGAAGGCAGCGGACGCCGGCAGGTTTTCCGTGAGGCATGCCCGGCATGGGTATGTTTATTGACGGTGCAATACAGCAGGCACCGCATCCAACTCGGCAGTCCATGGGCGGTTCGATTACGCGTCCACGAATGCCAACTTTCTAGGCTAACGCCACGACTGCATGCCCTGGACAGGTGGATTGGTCGTCATCTGTGACGACGTTGATATCGAGATACACCCTTTGTTCACCTTCCTCGGTTTTTTTGTCGGTTACTGTTCCAGTTACGGTTAAGACATCGTCTTTTTGATTGATTGCGCGATACTGACAAGCAACTTCGTGGATACGTGCTTCGTCGCCAATCCAGGTATGCAACGCATTCACGATGTACGCGTAGCGAAGGTTGCCCATTCCGAACGCGCCTTGTTCGTTGCCAGCGCGTCGACCGGCTTCGTCGTCCATGTGAAATGGTACAAATTCATCGTTGACTGCCGCGTAGCGGTTCCACTCGGCAAAGGAGGTGCGACGCGACCAATGCGGCAGACTATCTCCAATTTCAATTTCCGAAAATTTGATGGACATAGTCCCTCCTTAGTAACGGATGCCGATCGACATCCGTGTTTTAACGTGTTCGTCGTTTTGATTGCGCCATTCAATTTCAGTGGTTGTATAAAGCGTCCAGCCGAGCCGGCCGTCGCGTTCGTGCCAATCAGACAGACGCGAACGAGCTGTAATGACGTCACCGGATCGCATTGGTGCGCCGTAGGTGTCGGTCTGGCCACCGTTCATCCCGGTAAATCGTGAACCATCCGTTTTTCGAGGCTGCGGTATGTCGGCCCGCGCGATTCGTTCAACGGGCCAGGCAAAAGGGTTGAAATCTGGGGGCGCGAGAATGCCACCCCACCGAGTGCCCTCGGCGTATGGTTCGTCCCAGTAAATACGTGGCGGTTGCTCGGGCCAATACGTTGCGATCGCCCATTTTCGAATATCGGACATTGAAATGGGAGGCGATGTTCGTTCATCGATCCAGACACCTTTCAGTTTATGCATGTCGTCGGTGACGTAAGTAATGGCGGACTCGGTCATCTTGCCTCCTGGATCGATGCGCCTGGCACTTGCGTATCGGGCACACTATCCTCCGCGCCGTGGCCCTTGTCGATGGTCTTGAGTTCGGGATAAACGAAGCCGAGAAGAGCCATTGTGGCTGCAAGCAAGAAAGCGCTTACTAACAACGCTATGTCAATGCTGACGACTTCAGCGAGCCAACTGATGGGGATAATGCCGATGGGCATGAGCCCGTGCGCCATCCACATGATGGCCATCACCCGACCTCGAATTTCAGGCCGTATAGCAAGCTGTACGACGCTCATGTTGAGCGAACCCATCACGGACCCGAAGAGTCCGGTGAAAAGACCGAACAACATCGCCAGCCAAAGCGTCTGAGAAATCGCGAACATCACTAGGAAAGCCGCCCAGAGGTAGGACGTTACAAACAGGACGCGACCTTTACTGCCTATATCCCCGAGTCGTGCTAGGGCCAATGAACCGGCTAAGGCGCCCACGCCCATGGCGGCCACTAGAAAACTGAGATCGTCGGGACCGCCACCAATGACGTCGGCATTAAATACGGGCAACAAGAACATCGCGGTAAAACCAAAGGTCATGGGTAGGAACCCCATGATCAATAATCCAAGGATGATTCGTTCGTGGCGCATGTATCGAAAACCTTCTAAGACGTCGTCGATCATGCCGGTAGGTTCGGTCCGCGAGGGTTTCCCCGTGTAACGTAAGAGACCGGTCGCAACGACCGACACGATATAGAGCAGTGCAATGAGGTAGAAGACGATGCCGACCCCGAGCGTGGACGACGTATTACCGCCCCCCAGGTACGCCATGAGTCCGCCGGCAGCTACCGGGCCCAGGATTCGCGCTAGGTTGAAAGTAGCGCTTTGTAGCGCCATGGCATTAACGACCGAATCCCGGCCTACGATTTCTGGAATGACGGCCGAACGTGCCGGCATGCTGAACGACAGCACGGTGCCATTAAAGAGGCCAAAATAGATAAAGTGCGCAAAGGTCACGTCGCCGTTATAGATAATAGTGGCGAGCAGTACGGTGGCGACGGTATTCAGCAACTGCGAGGTCACCATGATCGGCTTCTTTCGCATCCGATCGGCGATAACGCCACCCGCCAGGGAGAAGACGAGGGACGGCAGCATAAAGGCGAGCATCACCCACGTCAGGTCGAGCGGCGATCCGGTCATGTCATAAATCAACCAGCCGCGCGCAACCATCTGCATTTGCATGGCGAACGATGCGGCCAAGTTCGAGATCCACAAAAGCTTGAAGTCCCGAATTCGTAACGACGAGAACATGCCCGATCGAAACCCACTTGCATCGGGCGTCATGACCCCATCGGTTGTTTGACGCATACAAACCCTAACTACGGCAAACGTCGATCTTATCAGGAAGGTACGATCTCGGGTCTGGCGCCGACTAAGGGGAAGCCACGATCGAATTGGTCAAAGAGTCCCGCGAAGGTCAATAAAACAGAGGCATCGCCATCGACGGACAGCTCACCGGCGCCGATGAGTGCAGCGGCGTCCGTTAATCCGAGCATGAGTCTCTTAAAGTTCAAGGTCGTCAATACGAGCGAAGCGTCCGGCGACGGGACCTCTTTGTTCGAGTGCGCGTGCAAGACACCGTTTTCGACGGTCACCAGCCATGGGGTCTCAATATCCAGAAAATTGAGCGCAAGCTGAATGCGATGAGCGGCTGCCTTGGGGCCGTTGAGACGCACGGCAATCGTCCTAAAAAGATTTGAAAGTGGTATGCCACTGGCCATCGCTTCGCTGGCAGAAAAGTTCGATCTTTTTCTTACTCCCTCACGTAACTCTTTGGTTCCGCTAAGAAAAAAATTTCTCCAGGGTGCGGATTCAGCTTGGTATCCGAGCTGCTCGAGAGCGTCGGCTAATAAATTGCGTGCCGGTTCGTGTGTGGGATCAGCAACGGCCACGTGATCGAGGACTTCGGCAACCCAGCGGTAGTCTCCTGTCTCAAACGACTCGGTCGCTTGGGCGACGATGGCATCTGCGCCACCCATGAATCGAACGTAACGGTGGGCGGCCTCCGCAGGTGGCAGTTGATACAAGTGGGAGGGATTGCCATCAAAGTAACCTAGGTACTTAACGTAAACCGCCCGCGCGTTATGGTGAACGGTGCCGTAGTAATCCCGGTTGTAGAATTCTTTGCTTAGCGATTCCGGTAGCTTGACCTGTTCCGCGATTTCCTCCATGCGGTAGCCATGGTTTGCCAAGCGCAGTGATTGATCGTGGATGTACTTATACATATCCCGTTGCTTTCGGAGGAACTCCAGCGCTTTTTCACGACCCCAGATCGGCCAATGATGACTCGCGAATTGAAGTTCGAGGCGGTCGCCAAATAGCTCGATGGACTCATTAATTTGCGCTGCCCATGCCAGCGCATCGCGCACCTGGGCACCTCGGGGGGTATAAACATTGTGAAGATGGTGCGACGTGATCTCCGACATGCAGAGCGCATTGAACTGCGGAAAGTAAAACACCATTTCAGCGGGCGCTTCGGTTCCCATTGTCATTTGGAATTCAAACTCGACACCGTCAATAGTTCGAGTCTCCCCCGTGGTCCTGATGATTTCTGTTGGCGGGATAAATCCGGTCGATCCCATCGATAAGGCAGCTCCCAGTCCCGCGGTTACGAATCCTGTGGCCGAGGGTTCGAGCAAGTTGCCGTACATATAGGTTGCACGTCGATTCATGACGTTACCCGCCAGCACATTTTCATCGAGTGCCTCGTCGACGTAATCTACCGGTGCAAAGATCGGGATCTTTCCCGACGCGACATCGCTTGGATCGACGACACCCAATATCCCCGCAAAGTGATCGGCGTGGCTGTGGGTATGAACCACGGCAACGACCTCTCGGTGTCCGAGGTGTTTGTTTGCGAGTGCGAGAGCGGCGCTCGATGTTTCGCTCGAGGTTAGCGGATCGATCACGATCCAACCGGTGTCGCCCCGAATTAATGTCATGTTGGCAAGATCAAATGATCTGACCTGGTAAATGCCATCCACAACCTCGAATAGTCCATGGTGTTGGGCATTTAACTGCGCTTGGCGCCATAAACTCGGATTTACGGTGTCGGGTGCTTGGTGTTCCAGAAACTCTGTGGAGCTGAGGTCGAATACCAATCGATCGGCTTCATTGTGCGCGATCTTGATGGGGTCGATGGTTGCGATGAAACCGCGTTGAGCATTCTCAAAGCTCGCTGTATCGGTGAAATCAAGTTCTTCGAGGACGTGGCGATTCGCTGCAATTGTGGCATCGGTTGCGGGTTTGCTGTCGACCATGATGGGCGCCTCTGACGTGGGTAGAAAACATGTTACCAACCAAGTAAAGAAGACCGGAATTTGCTAGCGAGCGGTGAATCCTCCGTCGACGACCAGCTCGGTTCCGGTAATAAAACTGGCATCGTCGCTCGCTAGAAATAGGATCGCATCGGCGACTTCTCGGGCACGGCCCAGGCGACCCATCGGAATAGTCTTGGCTCGAACTTGAACGACCTTCTCCACGCCGTATTTCGCTTTGTCAGCATCCAGTATGGGGGTGTCGATTGAACCCGGATGGACGGAATTGCAACGCACGTTATAGTGCATTCGCGCGCAGTGAAGGGCGACCGACTTGGTGACGTTTCGGACACCAGCCTTAGCGGCTCCGTACGAGGTGTACTCGCTCGCGCCAACTATACCGGCGACTGATGACACGTTAACGATTGCACCACAGGTACTCTTTTTCAGTAGAGGTAGCGTGTGCTTGCATCCCAACATGACACCATCGAGAACGACGCCGCGGATAGTGTCCCATGTCGCCATGTCTAGATTTTCGATGTTGTCGTGGGGAGAGATCCCCGCGTTATTCACGACAATGTCGATGTGTTCATGTTCGATAGAATCGATGAAGCTACACCAATCTGATGCTTTCGAGACATCGAGTTTATGGTGATTACCATCGGCGATGTCGGTCCGTATAACGACGGCACCTTCGGCCTCAAAAAGATCCGCGGTCGCTTTACCGATACCCGAGGCGGCGCCGGTGATCAGGGCAATACGGTTTTTGATGCGAACGGTCACGCGTGTTCGGGCATAGTAAAAAGACTGTGGTGGCGCCCTTAGATTTGTTTTCGAGCGACGACAGCGGCGACATCTTCTTGCGTATGGTAGCGTTCCGGGATCGGGAACTTAAAGATTCGGGCCGCGTTCAACCCAAGAACGTTGGCACGTTCATGATCCGATAGATGCCCCATGGTCCGTTCGATTGCCTCGGCGGAGTGTGGCCATGTCCCTTCATGATGGGGGTAATCATTGGCCCACATAAAATTGTCGATGAGTCCATGTTCGCGTGCGAGATCGAGCCCGGGCTTATCTTCTTGGAACGTGGCGAAGCCATTGCTTCGAAAGAAATCACTCGGCAACTTAGACAATGTGGGTCGAACCCACATGTGATGCTTTCGGTAGGCTTCGTCGAGCGCCCAAATGGCCCAAGGAACCCAGCCAATCCCTGCTTCGACACTGCCGAAACGTAAGTTCGGAAATCGATCGAGTGCGCCCGACGCGCAAAGGTTGGCAATCGGTTCCATGGTCGGTGCGAGTGAGTGGACGGCATAATTGATTACGGCGCCACCGTTTCCCCTCGACGTCCGCGGATCGCGTCCGGTGGAAACGTGGAACGTGACCGGAAGTTCGACCTCTTGGATCGCGGCCCACAAGGAATCGAATTCCGGTAAGTTGTAATTCAAATGTTCGTGATCTGGTGCACCCCAAACGGGTTTACACGGTAGAGAGAGTCCTCGAAACCCAAGTTCGGCGCAACGCTGTATTTCCTGAATGGCACCGGGTATGTCGGCGGATGCCACGCATGCCATGGGTGATAGACGATCGTTGTAGCTTCCGAAGACTTCCCATGCCCACTCGTTCCATACACGACACATCGCTTGACTGAAAGCTGGGTCGGGGGTTGCCCAGACGGTGAGGCCTTTGTTTGGAAAAAGGATTTCGGCATCGACACCGTCGGCCGCCAAGTCTCGAATCCGATCCTCCGGTAGGGCACCCGACTGATTGCGCAGCAAGTCCTCCCCCTGGAACTCAATGTTGCGAATACGCAGCGGCCTAAAGCCTTCCGTTTTCTGAAATTTCTTACCTTTGGCGTCGACGGCGACTCCTGGTAATCGCTCTCGGAATTTTTTGTCTATGCGCGTTCGCCAAAGGTCTGCGGGTTCTTGCACATGTCCGTCCGTCGAAACCATGAAGTATTTGTCGGGATCATCCGGTCGCGCTGTTCTGGACCAGCCTTCGATGCCCGGGGTTTCTAGCCGCCAGACGTTGTTTGCATCGGGTTGCGGGATTGTCATGGGCATCACGCTTCCATACCGTGTGTGACGCGATAGTAGCGCACCCGGCGGCGTAGTGGATCCGGAACGTCTCGAAACCCGGACACGGGATTCCGAGCGAAGAATGACAACACTCTCGTGCTTCTGATGCGCGAGCGGCGGTGTTGGTTAAGGTAACGGTGCGCCTGTAGTGGGTCCGCGTTAGGTACAATAGTACGATGTCTGAAGACGCGCACGAGCCGGTCGACGTGATTGCGTACTGGCTTGGTGACACCGAATCCGATCCCGCTGCTGCCCATGCGCGTAACCGTTTTTGGTATCGAGCAACGATCCAAATTGACTGCGCCATCAAAGATCGATTCGAAGACGTGCATGCGTCGATTCGGAACGGGCGGCTTTTGCATTGGGGCGAGGGCGCCGAGGGCGCGTTGGCCGTGGTCATTGTGTTGGATCAATTTTCTAGAAACATGTTTCGGGGTCAGCGGGAGGCATTCGGACAGGACAGTCTGGCGCGGGCGATTACGGTGCGAGCGCTCGACCGAGAATTTGACGACCAATTGTCGGTTCCGGGAAAAGTTTTTCTTTGTCATCCGTTCACCCATAGCGAAAGTCCAATTGATCAAGATCGGGCCGTCAATACTTATGAGCTGATGGTCGACCGTGTATCAGACGACTGGAAACCGTTTGTGCAATCGTTCGTCAACCATGCCAAAGGCCATCGTGATTTGATCCAACGCTTTGGACGATTCCCGCATCGAAATGCGGCCATGCTGCGGCAGTCAACTACGGAGGAGGAATCGTATCTACGATCGGCACCCCGGTACGGGCAATAACCTTGCTCGGATTGGCATAGTTTGGATGGTAGGCGGCCGGGCGACTATCTTGGTGCGCGGATAGAGTGGTCTTGCTGCGCCGATGAAAATCGTACAAGTCGTGCCACGGTTAGAAAGCGGGGGTGTTGAACGCGGTAGCATCGAGGTCGCTACCGCGCTGGTAGCGTCGGGTCACGAAGCGGTCTTGATATCTCAAGGTGGACGCCTTGTAGACGAAGTGGAACGCGTCGGGGCACGCCACGTTGTTATGTCGGTGGCGGATAAATCAATTAAAACGCTCGGCTCGTTGGCAACGTTAAAACGTTGGTTGGAAATCGAACGTCCCGATGTCATCCATCCACGATCCCGTCTACCTGCATGGCTCTGTTGGCACATCTGGAAGAAGATGCCGGTAGGGAGTCGGCCCAGACTCGTTACCAGCGTGCACGGCTTACATAGTGTCAATCGATACAGTGCAGTGGTATCTCGCGGCGAGCGTGTCGAGGTGGTCTCGCGTACCGCACGTCAATACTTGGAAGATCACTATGTCGTTGATCCGCCAGACAAGGTGCGCGTCATACAACGCGGCATTGATCCCAACGTTTACTTTCCGGGATATCGACCCCGTCAAGCGTGGCTCGACACATGGAATCGAGCCTGGGGTTCGACGCCACGTGCGCCGACTCTGGTATTGCCAGGTCGACTGACACGCCTGAAAGGACACGAAGCGCTCTTCCCTTTAGTCCGGTCGCTGGTGGGCAATGGGCGTGATGTACGAGTCGCAGTAGTCGGTGGTGCCGACCCCAAACGACGCCGATACGCTCGTGGGATCCAGAGTACGGTTCGAAACGACCCGGTATTGAGCAAACACATTGTCTTTTTAGGTCATCGTTCGGATCTTCGAGAGATTATGTCGGTTGCCGATATTGTGCTTTCGCTTTCGACGCGGCCAGAATCGTTTGGCCGTACCGTGCTGGAAGCGCTTTCGTTAGGGACGCCCGTAGTGGGCTATAGACACGGTGGTGTTGGCGAAATTCTTAACGAAGTATGCCCTGACGGGGCGGTAGATCCGGATAAGCCGAGGGATGTCGTAGCGCGGATTGAATCGTTCTTGGAGAGCCCACCATTGATCGCTAACCACGAATTCACTTTGCAAAACATGTGCCGGCAAACTATCGCTATGTATCAAGAATTGTCTTCATGACGACCGTTGTCGCGATCGCGGCGTGTGTGGCCCTGATCTGGGGCTCGCTTCGATATGCGTGGTGGAGGAGAAAAGTTGCTGACATTATGCCGCGGGTGCTGATGTACCACATGATTGCTGTTTCAGTTCCTAGAGCTCGATTCAACAAATTACGCGTCCATCCGAAATCATTCGAGCGGCAGATCAAGTGGTTACGAGATGATGGTTGGACGTTCATTCTTGTTTCTGATCTGTTGCAACGCTGTGCGCCAAAATCGGTTGCGATCACATTTGACGACGGTTATCTCGACAATTACACCCGTGTCCACGCCATTCTCGAAAAGTACGATGCGAAAGCAACCTTGTACCTCGTCGTCGACCGTCACGGGCGCGACTGGTCGGCAGACAAAAATCCAAACCATCGAGATGGTGAACTCGGGCGTGAAGACAAATTGACGGACGAACACGTGAGGACGATGTTGGACTCGGGTCGTTGGGAGCTTGGAGCGCACACTGAAACACACGCCTATCTGCCGGGCCTGCCGGATGAGCTAAAGCGGGAAGAAATCGCAGGCAGTAAACGGCGGTTGGCCGAGACATTTTCGGCCGTGGTTAACAGTTTCGCGTACCCGTTTGGGCCCTACGATCCAGGCGATGTAGACCTGGTCCGTGAGGCTGGATTTACTACAGCCGTTACGACTGAGCCCGGTATAACGTTGGATATCACAAATACGCCATTTGAATTGAAACGGATCAAAGT
>CEWR01012735.1_pt1 | contig 25307 bp, 18 predicted proteins | sample 356321 | NCBI WGS metagenome assembly CEWR01 (sample SAMEA2621551, study PRJEB7988) | marine metagenome | biome: marine biome (ENVO:00000447); feature: mesopelagic zone (ENVO:00000213); material: "saline water (ENVO:00002010), including plankton (ENVO:xxxxxxxx)" | depth 790 m
AAAGCCATTGCAATTTGCAATGGCTTTTTTTATTGTATATTTTTTGTATTAATATTATTTAATTTTATTGGAGTTTAATAAAAAAACTGCATTCGCTAAGAAAAGCTTACCGTTTTCCCAAAATGATCTAAATAGAGGATTGTCTACCATGTAAACAATACTTCCTCTTCCTTTTTGTTCTTCTCCAAATAACAAAGATTCAGGTATGTTATTTAAAGTTTTACTTCCTGCAAAACCAGAAACATTTTTGGTTTCTTTATCAAAATAAGCAACATTTACACCATTTTTTAAATAGTTATAACTTGTTCCATTTAACTTTAAAGAAAAATAATCGCTTTTATACCCAAAAGCTAAAGGATGCGTTACATCGACCTTACTTTTAAAAATTGCGCCAGTAATCATGTTTTTAATGTTGTTTCTTTCTTGATCGGCATAAGGTGTTAAGTTGTATTTAGTGGAATCTTTTTTAGATTCTTTGCTCTTTAAAGCATATCCTTTTTTATCAGCAAAGCTATTTAAAGCATTTCCAATAGCAATTAATGTGCCTCCAGAACTTACAAAAGTTGATAATTTATCTAAAGTATTCTTTTTTAAAATGCTACTGTAATATCCATTAGGAATAATAATCACATCATATTTAGAAAAGTTAGCATCGCTAAAATAATCTGAATTTAAAAGTGTCAGTGGGTATTTTAATTCGGTTTCAAAAAAGTGCCAAATTTCTCCAAAACTTAAGGATGAAGTTCCTTTTCCAGAAAGTAAAGCAATCTTTTGCTTGTTAATTGGCTTTACACTATAAGATCCGAAATCTAATCCTGCATCTACAAAACCAGTGTTAACAGATTGAATGTTTCTATTATTTTGATTTGCGATTTCAACTAATTTTTTATCAAAGTTAGCAGTTCTATTATCATTTCTTAAAATAATTAATGTTCCTCTATCGTACGATTTTCCTTCTATAGAAAATGCTTTTTCAGAAAAACGAGGAGTTATGTTCTGTTGTAACAAAGCTCCTAAAAAAGTAGCATCCTCTATACTATTCCATTTAGAAATGTAAGCATACGCAGTTTTATCAATGGTGTTAGTCTTATTTTTTGTAGATATTAATTTAGAAGAGCTTATGTTACTTTTAGAAGCAACTGCGTCAAAACCGTGCGCATATGGTAAAGACCAGGCGGTTATATCATACGTTAAAGAATCTGATAGTTTTGCTTTAGGTTCAAACAATGCTTTTACCATTTTTCCTTTTGGTTGATTTGTATGAATTACTATATCACCATCAGAAGTAGTGAGTTTTTCCTCTTTTTGAGTATTAAAACGATATCCTTTTACGATTCCTTTCGAAGCATATTCGTATTTAATTTCATGTGTATCTAATAAGTTTGTTAAACGATTTGTTTTATCCGTATTCTCATGCTTTAAAATAAAACTTTTATAAATAAAATTTTTATTTTCAAAGAATATTTTGAACTCAGAATTTAATTTTTCGGCATTTTTTGATGAAATTTCTACTGTAGACAAACCTGTTGTCATGTGGTGTATTGCTCTGTCTTTCAGTGTCAAAATTTCACCTTCATCCGTTTTAATTCCTAAACCAGCCATTCCTCCACCGGCTTGTTCAAATGTCATGCCAATGGCACCCATGAAAGTGGGGTAGGTATCTCCATAACTAGGATACAGTAAATCAAAACTTTCTTTTGTAAAATATAACCAACCTTCTTTATCAAAATATTTTGCATGATTTTTCCCTATTTGAGTCTGAAAGTTACGTTGCCAATCTGAAATAACTTCGTGAAAAGGTTCTGCAGCAGGTGCAAAATAATAAGGACTATTAATACCTTGCTCATGAAAATCTACATGAATATGTGGCATCCATTTGTTGTACATTTTTATTCTTTGCTGAGACTCAATTTGTGTAGCCCAAGCCCAATCTCTATTTAAATCAAATAAATAATGGTTTGCTCTTCCTCCAGGCCAAGGCTCGTCATGTTCTTTTGCATCTTGCGCATTACTATATGGCGAACTTTTTACCTGATTATACCAATTAACATACCGGTCCCTTCCATCAGGATTTATACAAGGATCTATTATAACAACAGTATTTTCTAACCAAGCTTTTTTAGTAGTAACTAGGTTATAAATCGTTAACATTGATGCTTCTGTACTAGAAGCTTCATTTCCATGAACGTTATAACTTAACCAAACAATAGCAACTTTATTATCAGAATTTCCTTTTAAAATTCCAGTTTGAGAAAGATTGTCTTTTCTAATATTTTCTAAATTAGTAATGTTTTTTTGAGAGGAGATATAGCTTAAATACAAAGGTCTATGTTCATTAGTTTCTCCGTATTTTTCTAGTTTAACATTAGATAATGTGTTACTTACGTATTTAAAATAATCGACTACTTTATGGTGTCTTGTAAATCGACTACCAATTTCATAACCTAAAAACTCTGAAGGAGATTTTATATTTTGAGAAAAAATGCTTCCAAAAGTTAGAAAAGCAACTAATAAAAATGGTTTAATATTCATGAATTATATTTTAGTTATTATCAAAAGTAAGAAATAAATTTTACTATTTAAAGTTGATATTCCTTACACACGTTAAAAATTTGTTAGATTAGATTTGATGTAACAAAGTACCGTCAAAATTTAGTATTTTTGAAGTATGGCAATAAGTAAAAGTGATTGTGAAATTACAGAAGCAATGATAGATTATTAAAAACATTGGAACAATGCTTAATAGTAAGAGAGAGAGGTTAAGTTGGTATGAAGAAAAATCAGAACAGCCCTTATCACTTATTCATGAAATAAAATTGCCAGAGAATGCAGCAATTTTAAATATTGGCTTTTGATTTTCTATTTTAATTGATAATTTTATCATAAGAAGGTTTTTTTAATATTATTGCTAATGATTTATCAGATGAATCTTTAAAGCATAAGTATTGTAAAAGTGACAAAATTAAATTTATTGTTGATGATTTTTTAAATCTATCAAAATTAAAATATTTATTTATGGAATTAAATGGCCATGTATTTATGTGTTATTTTAAAGAAAAAAATTAGAATGAAAACGATACAAATTCCTTTTCTAAAAACGGGCTTTTTCTCAAAAACGATACATCAGTATTTAGAGAGAAATAGAAATATACAACCCTTTTATAACAATTTTCCTGATATTACTGGATTTCATAATCAAATTGAAGAAAAACAAAAATCGTATCAATTACAATCCAGATTAACCCTCGTGGAAGCTTTAAAAAACCAATATAAATCGGTTAAAACTTCAGAAAAAACGATTAAAAATATTGAGTTGTTAAAAGAACAAAATACGTTTACAATAACAACAGGACATCAATTAAATTTGTTTACTGGACCTTTATATTTTCTGTACAAAATAATTTCTACTATTAATTTATGTGAAGATTTATCAGATAAATTTCCCGAACAAAATTTTGTTCCCATTTATTGGATGGCAACAGAAGATCATGATTTTGATGAAATTAATTATTTTAATTTTGCAGGAAAGAAAGTAAGTTGGAATCGCAAAGATGGAGGTGCCGTTGGGCGTTTTTCTACGGATGGTTTAGAAGATGTATTCGAAGTTTTTTCTAATCATTTAGGGAGTTCTAAAAATGCAAAGTACTTAAAGAGTTTATTTTCTGATGCCTATATAAACCATGATAATTTAGCAGATGCAACACGTTTTATTGCAAACTCTTTATTTAGTAATTTTGGTTTGGTAATCATAGATGGTGATGACACGAATTTAAAACAGTTATTTAATCCCTTTGTTAAAGATGAATTAGAAAACAACACTTCATTTACTGAAGTTTCTAAAACGATTCTTGAGCTTGAAAAAAACTATAAAATTCAGGTAAACCCTAGAGAGATTAATTTGTTTTATTTAGGGGATAACTTTAGAGAACGTATTATTTTTGAAGATAATTTATACAAAGTTAACAATACTGACATCACTTTTTCAAAAGCTGAAATTTTAACAGAAGTTGATAATAATCCAAAAGCATTTTCTCCTAATGTTATTATGAGACCTTTGTATCAAGAAGTAATTTTACCTAATCTTTGCTATATTGGAGGAGGAGGAGAAATGGCGTATTGGTTTGAATTAAAAGCATATTTTGAAAAAGTATCGATTCCTTTTCCCATTTTGTTGTTGCGTAACTCTGTGCAATTTGTCTCAGAAAAACAATCAAAAAAAATGAAAAAGTTAAATATTTCATTTGAAGAAATGTTTTTAAGTCAGCATGCTCTATTGTCTAAAAAGATAACTGAGAATTTTGAAATAAAAGCTGATTTTCGTGAGAAAATTAAATTTTTACAAAATCAATTTTTAGAATTAAAACAGGTTGCTCAAAAAACAGATGTTTCTTTTGTAAATGCAGTAAATGCTCAAGAAAGGAAACAAGTTAAAGGTTTAGAAAACCTTGAAAAACGTTTATTAAAAGCAGAAAAAAGAAGACAAAAAGATTTGGTTGATAGAATTACAGTACTTCAAAATGAAATTTTACCAAACCAAAGTTTAGAAGAAAGACAGCGTAATTTTTCTGAATATTATTTAGAATACGGTTCGTCATTCTTACCTATATTAAAGGGCGCTTTAGTACCTTTGCAGTTAGAGTTTACAATAATAGAATTATAATGAAAGAAAAAAATCTTCACCCTAGAAATAAATTTAATAAGGGTTATAATTTTGATGAATTAATCAAAATAAACCCCAAGTTGGAAACATACGTTGCAAAGAATCAATTTGATGTAATTACCATTGATTTTTCTATTCCTGAGGCCGTAAAAGAGCTTAATAAGGCATTATTATTTTCTTATGATAAAATCTCAGTTTGGGACTTTTCTGATAAAAACTTATGTCCGCCAATTCCAGGTCGTTTAGATTATATACATTACTTATCAGATTTAATTGCAACTGATTCAACTATAAAAATTTTAGATATAGGAACTGGAGCAACATGTATTTACCCAATTTTAGGAGTTGCCGAATATGATTGGAACTTTGTTGCCTCAGATATTGATTTAGATTCTTTAGACACAGCACAAGATATTATAGAAGATAATAATTTAGGAAGTAAGATAGAATTGCGTCAACAAACTGATGAGAATAATATTTTAAAAGGGATTTTAAAAGCTGAGGATTCTTTTTCTGCAGTAATGTGTAATCCTCCATTTTTTAAATCAGGAGAAGAAGCACAAGGAGCAAACAAACGTAAAAATAGAAATTTAGGAAATAATCCAGTTAGAAATTTCTCTGGAAACAATAATGAATTGTGGTATGTTGGTGGAGAAAAAGCGTTTCTTCATAACTATTTATATGAAAGCTCTTTATTTAAAGAGAAAAGTAAATGGTTTACAAGTTTAGTTTCTAAAAAAGAAAATATAGTTAGTTTACAAAAATCATCAGCAAAATTAGGAGCTATTGAGTTTAAAGTAATTCCTATGCATCAAGGAAATAAAGTGACTAGAATTGTTTGTTGGAGATTTTAATTAAAAACAATGTCATTAATTTTATATTTTTTACATGTAAAGTGTAAAATAGTATAAACCAACATATGCACAAAAACTAAACAAATAAAAGCATATAAAGGAACTCCAAATATTTGAAAAGGCCAATAATAGGTCCAAACCCCTAAATAAATGGTTATAACTTCACCAAAAGCAGGTAGTATTAAAGCAAGAACAATTGCTAATACTATCTTGTTTTTTTGTGTTTGATTTGATAAAAGAGGAATTAAGTTTCTTTCCAATTTATACAAATAATGGAAAGCGAGCATCCATGCAAAAGGGAGCCACAATGGTAATCTTCTTACAACTTCGTGATACTCCCAATACCCATTTGTAACTCCCCAAGTTTCGCCAACAATTCCTCCAAACCCAGTAAGTAGCATTCCAATTAAAAGCATCCAATTCTTATTGATTTTTTGACTAATGATTTCTTTATAAATATTATGAAGGACTTTAAGGATTAAAATACCTGCAATTATAGCATCATATTGTTTTAAAACTCCAATTAGAATTCCTGCAATGATTAATTTTATAATTGCTTTTATAATTTCTATTAAAAATTGTTTTTTGTTAGTTATCAAGTTTTTGATAGTGGTTTTTAGTTTTAATGTTATGGTATAATGAATTGTTAGTTTATAATATAAAACAACTTATTATCTGAGTCTAACTCTATTTTATTAATTTTTATGTATTCAAAAATATTCATTTTTTTTGGTTTGATTTTCAAAGTTTGAATAAATATTCTCTTAAGATACCCCTTATTAAAGGTGTCAATTACAAGTTTTAAATCGGATGCTTTTAAATTTTTATCAGGAATTAAAACATAATTTATAAATGGAATCTCTGAATCAGAAACAGAGTTTTCTAGGTGCTTTATAATGGAGTCAATTTTATCGACAGTATTTATTCTATTAAAAAATTCAATTCTTATAGATTTATTTTTTTCTGAGTAATCAATATTTATGTATTGATTTAATCCTTCATTTTCTATAGAACCTTTCGGTTTATAATGTAGTCTTTGATTCTTTATTATCAAATAATCAATATCTAATAATGTTGTAAAATCATTAAATCTGTCGCATTCATCATCTTGTTTTTCTGCTATGAAATTTTCAGATAAATAACTTTTTAAATATATTTTATTGTTTTTATATTCATAATTGAAATGAAACATACCACATTGTGCGGGGAAAAATAGTTGTTTTTTTTCTGGATAATATCCCCCTTTTATTGGTTTTCCTGATAATGAAGAGTATAGATAACAGTCTTTATTTTTTAAAATATCAATACTCAGCATTGAAGGTTTTCCTTCTAAATTTTTCAAATGCCAATGACCGCTTAAATTCTTTTCACAACTAAATATTAAAGGAATCAATATTAAGAAGAGCAACTTTTTCATAAATTAAAGATATAAAAAATCCGAAACAATTTGTTTCGGTTCTTTGTTTTGTTTTATGTGTTGTAAAAAGTTAGAATAATTAAATTTTTGACTTAGAATAATTAATTTCTTTTTAAGTTTTACAAAATTGTAAAACTCTTTTTTCATTTTTTACTATATTTTTCTTTTTGATTTTTCTCTTTACTAAGTAATAAGTCTACCTAACAGTTTTACTTTCTTCTGGTACATCATAACCTTGTTGTGTTAGATCTCCCTCTATTCCTTCCGCTAATTTAGCCTTTCTTCTATCTAAATATATTTCTTCATAATCTTTCGTATAATGAGGAGATGTAACGACATTTAAATCGAATTTTAAAACATTGAAAACATCTTTTTCGGTATTTGCAACAATTGTAATGTAGAATTCTACGTACCCTATATTCTTAGCACTATCATAATCTACTGTGATAAAACCAAAATCATTTTTACCAATAGAATTAGACGGAAAATTTACATCTATACAGCCACAAGACGCTTGTACATCATAAATAATTAAAGGTTGATTTCCTCTGTTGTAAAACTTATATGATGATGTTAATTCTGAGCCACGAAGAATTGGGTAATAATGACGCACAGGATCTACAATTTCCATTTTAGTTCTTTGTACGGTATCAATACTTGGTTTTCTTAAATTACAAGAAAAAGAAATTAGTGCTATTAAAAGAAGACAATATTTGTTTTTCATCTATATAAATTTAAACTTTTTTAATTAAATATAATTTCATCGCATGCTAAAGTGTTTTTACCACGAATATTACGTCTGTTAATTTTAAGTATAAAAGTGTCAGGTAATTGTTCATCATCAAATTTTGAAGGTATTTTAACTGTTACTTCTTTTGTTGCTAAACTGCTTCTATCGAATCGTATATTTAATTTTTTAATTAACTTGTAATCGGTGTCTAAAATTTCAATAACATTAGGGTAATAAATATCATGTTTTATATCTTGTAAAAAAGTAAAGGTTATTTTTTTTGAATTTTTAATGTATTTTTTCTCGATTTTTAAAGCTAAATCATCAATAGAACAGATGAGCCAATTAGTATTATAACCATTTAATCCAAAAGCGCCATCATTTAAAACAGAGCTGTCTTTATAGCCTTCATCTAAGTTTGATAATACTTCAAAAGGTTTTTTATAGAAATAATGTTTTCTTTTGTGATATTTATAAATAGTTTGTCTCCATCTTTTAATATAACTATCTATCTTATATTTTACTTCATTATATGAGGTTAGGTTGGCTGATTTGCTAAAAGCAGTTAATCTATCCAGTAAAATTGCGGCTTCGTTTTTTATAATAATTTCTTCATCTTTATTTATGGTTGCAAATCCGTATTTTCCTATTCCGTAATCTCTCATAATCTCTAATTTTAAAAAAGTAAGAGCCGTAGCAATTTTCAGAAAGTCTTTATCATATTTGTTTTTTTCCGTATTGGCATCAAATTCAGTATAAAAACTAAAAAACACTTTTGGGTCTAAATATTTTTTTACAGATTCATCAATTCCACTGTAAATGCCTAACTCTTCTTTATTAATGAAAAAAGAATCGTTTATAAAGGAATAATAATTTGTTAGAATACTAGCTAACTTTTTCGGAAACTTTTTATTAAAATACTGAGAAATTTCATCATTAATATTAATATTTGTATCCCATAATAGTTTTGCAAATATGGTAGATTTTAGGTCTTGAAAAGTACTGTATTGGTATTCACTTCCATGCAAGAACACGCCATTAATTCCTAGCTTTTTATATAGTTTTAAATTTTTCTGAGTAACTTTTAATGATGGATAAATATCAAAATAGTTGTCAAAATTAACAGTATAATCCCAAATGTATACGTTTTCTACATATTTTCTCCATCGTCTTATATCGTATTCGAAATCTTTAAAATATTTACTATCTTCTAGGGGTATCCCTTTTTGGATGGCAATTGTACTATAAAAAAGACCAACGTTATTTTCTGCTTTAAAAGGTGGGATTTCTTTAACAGTAACATATGCAGTTGTGAAAAATGATAGCCTTTTATGATTTTTCGCCAAGCTATTTAAAAAATTAAAGACTGCAGGAGCCGCATCTTTAGTTGTATTTCCAATAGATTTACAATTAGTACAAGTACAAACAATAGTATTATCATTTGGTAAAATCATGTATTTGTTAAGTCCATGGTCACTTTTATAAATAGTGCCTACTTTTTCATTTACGAACTTAAATAAACTATCGCTTGTAAAACAATATTGACTCTTAACTCTTCTATTACCAACTTTAGCATAAGCAGATTCAGGTAGATTATATTCTTTAAGAACCTTAGAAATATTATGCCCCCAGATTCCCCATTCTAATTCAAGATAATTAGTTTTGTTCCATGCTCTAAAATTAGAATCAAAATTAGAAGAGAAATAGGGTTCTCGGTATTCAAAATCTGGTGAAGAACAATGGCTAAATGTATTAGGGATTTTAAGTTCGTTTAGAATTACCTTTTCTTTTCCTTTTTTAATTTTTATATTAAAATCTAAAACTGTATATTTTTTAAAGAAAGCATTAATTCCATATACTAAATTCTGATTATTGGTTGCCTGAATCGTAATATTTCTGTCTTTCTTTAAAATACAATAACTTTCTTTTTGAGTAGGGTTTACTCTTAAAATAATATAATTATAGTTTTTATTCAATCCATTACTTCGTTCAATCTTTAAGTATTGGCCTGAAATGTTTCTAAAGTTATTATTAAACTCATTTGCAGCATTACTTAAAAGAATGTCTGCAGATAGTGGAATGCTTATCCTAGGATATATTTTGTTTTTTTGTGAGTATAATGTTGTTGTTTTTTGGGCATAAGAAAAAAGACTAAAAAAAATTATAAATATGTATGTACATCTTTTAAATATCATTAGAGGAATCTTTATAAATACTTACTAAAACTTAGTTATAAGTGAAACAGATAAGTTGTATTGGTTTGTGAAATTAACTTCTTGAATAACATTATCCTTGATAGATTGATTACTTTGAAAGTTAATCCAAGTTCCATCTACCACGATAGCTGTTCTTGGAGACATTGTATATTTATAACCAGCACCAATCATTACATTAGAAAAACCTAGAAATGTATTTGTTTGATATTGTAATTGCTGATCAAAAGGAGCACTACCCCCTGAAACAATTAGAGAAAAATAATCTTTTCTTTCATTTATATTTATTCGTGCCTGAACCATTAAGTTTGTATAGATAAAGTTTTCATTATTTGTCGGTTTTAAGTTACCATTAGCATCAAGTACAAAAAGACCATCAGTAGGATCAGTTTCATAAAATTGAACGCTAGTATTCATAATAGACAACTTAGCATTAACAAAAATGTCTTCCCAAGTTTTATTTGCACCTAATTTTAATGCAAAATAATTTTGATCATTCTGTAACCTATTATAGCTTATGCCAACATTTGCTTCATAACCATCTTTTAAAACTTTATATCCATTTGCATAGAATTTAAATTTTGGGAAGAATTTAGAGCCAAGAAAGAAACCAGCATCTGCATATAATTTTTCTGTAAAAATCCTAGATAAATTAAGACCTCCTTGAATTCCAACACCGGATCTCCTAGCTGCATAATTTACATCTGCACCATAAGTATTTTTACCCTCAATTTTTCTATAGGTTATACTCGCCAAAGAAGTATTAAAGGCGACAGAATCTGAAGTTGCTTTTAAATAAGTAACTGCAAGTTCGTTTTTTAGTTCCCCAGCTTTAATAGATTCTAATGTGTTTTTCCATTCAATTTCTTCATAAGGATTATCTAACTCTCTAAACTTTTGATAATAGTAAGCAGAATCATATTGCTTTAATAATTGAAAAACAACACCTTTCTTAAATTTCAAGAAATTATCATTCGGGTTTTTTATAATATTTTCACTTATAAACTCTAAGGATTCATCGTAAGTTTTTTCATTAATATGTAAGTTAATCATCCTCATTAAAGAGCCTTCGTCCTCAGAATTTAATTCATATGCAGCTTCATAATTTATTAAAGCCTCCTCTACTAAACCTTCTTCTTCTTGATCTTTAGCTTTATAAAATAAAATAACCCCTTCCGCATTTTTGATTTTTCGGTCATATACATATGTTTTCTTCAAAGAATCTAAAATAACTAGCGCTTTATCAAATTCTTTGTTTTTTGTATATAAATCTGTTAGTTTAAGTTTAAAGTTTTTATTTTTAGGATAAAAGCTTAAAGCACTTTTACTATAGTTTATACCTTTTTGAAAATCAGGTATTGCTGAGGAAGCATTGATAGCCATGTCTAATAACCTTTTGTTATTGTTTTCTCTAATTAAACCATCTTCCAGAATAGGTAATACTTTACTATATCTTTTTTCTTTCATTAAAAAGGTACCATAAGCTTCTATTTGATTTACATAAATTGAAGGATACTTTAAACTTAGAGGGTACTTTTGTTCAAGACTTCGTGTAATATCTAGAGCATCATCATATAATTGCATTTTTTGATATAATGTGGATTTTCTCAATAAATAATCTGGATTTTCAGCATCTAACCCAATTAATTTGTCAATTTGATCTGTCGCTTCGTCATATCTTTCTAGGGCTAAAAGAATACCAAATATCTGTTGTTCTGATGCTTCTATAAAATCAGGAAAAGAAGCTAGTTCTATAAAAATAGGAAGTGCAAGATCATATTGTTTATTATTTGAATACAACTTTGCTCTATCATACATAATTTTATTATACTGATAGGTGATATCATCGTCATTTGGGAATTTTTCATGATTCAATAATACTTTTTGTTGAAACCTTTCTTTATCTTTTATAGGTTTGTATAGCTCCATCTCTTGAATCAATAATTTTTTATTATTAGGATTCTTCTTTATCGCTTTCTTTAAAAAATATTCTGCATCTATATTATAACCTTTTCCCAAAGCATTTTTAATAACATAGTCTTGAGATTCTGAGTTGCCATTTAGTTCAACTAACTTTTTGTTTACTTCATAAGAATCATTGTATTCATTAAATCCTGCAGATTGTTGCATTAAATAAGGTAATGTTCTAGTACGGATGTCCTGTAGTCTGTCTGTAAAATTCTCTTCTTTTAATGTATTTATGTATGCAATTGCTTGTGCATGCCTTCCCAATTCTTCTAATAAACCAATCTTTTTTTCTACTAATTGAATATCATTAGGCATCTCTAATAAAGATCTATTGGTATATTGTAAAGCAGCATCTGGATTTCCTTTTAACAGTTCGTTTTTAATAATACCTAGATAGGCATCTTTATTTGAAGGATTTTCATCAATAATTGTCTTATAAATTTTATTGGCATTCTCATAGTTCTTTCCCTTAAGAGCTTCGCTAGCATCGTCAAGTCGAATAAAATTAAATTGTTCTTTTATTTCTGTATCATTTGGGTATAGTTCATATAATCTTTTTAAAGATCTTTCTGCTTCTTCAAAATTCCCCATTTCTTTATAAATGGTAATTTTACGCAGCCACCAAGCCCTACTGTACGGAGTTAATTCTAAAAGCTCATTTACAAAACAGATTGCATCAGAATATCTTTTTGTTGATTGCTCTATATTCACTAAAAACTTTAAGACACTAATATTCTTTCTGTTTTTTAAATATACTTGTTTCAAAACATATCTAGCGGTATCATACCTACCCAATTGTAAATTTGCTTTTCCTAAAAGAGTCTTTAAATCTATGTCTTCAGGAGATATTTGTAAACCTCTCCAGCTCATTTTTGCAGCTTTGGTGAAATTTTGTTCAGCAATATCTTTTTTTGCTTCTTCGAAATATAAATCTGAAGAAGGAAATACCTGAGAATACATTTTAAATTGCGAAAAGAAGATTACAATAAGAATGTAAAATTTTTTATTTATTTTCATAATTAATAACTGGGGTTATTTTATGTTTTAAAAGGCTTAAAATTACCTGTATCTTTTTTCTTTTTTAATCTTTCAAATATGCTAATTTTTTTTTCTTTAGTATCGTTACCAGAGTTATTACCATCATTCTTATCTATGTTTTTCTTCGTTTTTTCTTCATTATCAAACCCTTGTCTAGTCATAGTTCCCCATGCTAGTTCTCTAGATGTTATAAAACTAAAATATCCTTTTAGAGAAAAGAACACAATTAATGGATGATAAAGAATAGGCTCTATAAATGCGGTAAGAAACAGCGTTAAAACTTCTCTAGTTGTGTTGTAATATTTAAACGTCATTTGATCCCAAATAATTACGATTGAAGAGATCATGATTGCGAAAGTGTAAGAATATATAAAAATTAAAGGAGCAAAACTCCAATTTACATGATTATTAAGTAATAAAAAAACAGAGAAAAGAAGACCAAAAGCTTCAATAATTGGGGCTAAAAATTCAAAAATAAAGATATAGGGAAACGTAATTAAGCCTAATCTTTTGTAACTTGGATTAAATAGAATCTTTCTGTGCTCACTAAACATTTGGAATAAACCACTGGCCCACCTTGTTCGCTGACGTCCTAAAATTTGAATGTTTGGAGGCCCTTCTGTCCAGCAACAAGAAAGAGGTATATATCCAATTTTATATTCCATCCTATTATTCATCATGTAAGCAGCCATCCTTGTTAACATATCCATGTCTTCAGCATGAGAATCTGCTCCATATCCACCTGCTTTAATAGCGATCTCTTTATCAAACATCCCTAAACCACCAGAAACATTTGGTACCGAATTGATAAACTCCCATCCCATCTTTCCTAAAAGATAAGATCTAATATATTCTAATTCTTGAAAACGTGGAATTAATGCTTTTGGAGGTCTAACTCTCGTAATAACTCCTTCTTCAATTTCACAATTATTAGACATTCTCAAAGTAGCACCAACTGCAATTACAGTTACTTTAGAGTTTAAAATGGGTTTAATCATTTTAGTTAGTGTATTTCTCGCTAGAATACAATCTACATCTGTGTTTAAGTAATATGGAAATACCGATGCATTTAATCCGGCATTAAAGGCATCTGCTTTTGTACCACCATTTTCTTTATCAATTATCGTTAAAATTTCGTATTTCGGATTTTGTGATTTAAAAGTTCTTTTATAAGGTTGTGTTTTTATTTTCTCAACATAAGCAAAAGGAGCTTCAATCAAATCAAACTCTTCAATTAAAAGCTCTAAAGTTTTATCTTTACTACCATCATTTATAATAATTACCTCAAAAAGAGGGTAGTTTAAAGTTAATAGAGATTTGACGTTTATAATAATGGTTTTTTCTTCATTATAGGCAGGTGCAATTACTGAGATACCAGGAGCTAAATTTGAATTTAATAACTCTTCATCATCAATATCTGTATTATAACTTTTATATTTAGTGATGGCTATAAATGAAAATATAGCAAGAACTATGTAACTTATAATTAATGAAGTTGCATAGAAGAATATAAAATATTCATAAACTTTTACGAAAATTTCAAACATTTATTTAAATTTAATTAAAGGGGTTTCAATATGTTTTAAAATTGTAAGATCGAAACCTTTCAATGAATTTTTTAAATTTTGAAAAGCGATTCTTCCTTCATAACTATAATTTAATATTGCTTCAGCAATAATCTTTTTTGAATCTGTATTGTTTGAGTCTTTAAATATTTCTTCTAAAAAACCTAAAGATTTACCAGTATTAAACTTTCTTATTGTTCTTACAATTGCTACTTGGCAAATTTCTGGCTCAGTATAATATCGGTCAATAAGGGTTTGTTCTGTTTCTTTAATGTTTAATTTTCCTAGAGTTAATATTGCTTCTGCTCTTACATTTGCATTATTATCATCTAGTTTTTCTAATAAAATTTCATCGATTCCTTTTTGGTTGAAAAATCCAACCATTTTTATTAGAAAAACAACTAAAGAATCATTTTTAGAATAGTTTATCCATTTTCCTAAACCCGCGAGGTTACCTCTTGTATTTTGAAGTTTAAGATATTGCATTAATTCGATTTCATCCCATTTTGTAAGAGATCCATCAAATTCATCAAAAAAACGATAAGGATCATTTGAACTTAAAGCGAGATAAGAGTTTCGCGCTTCACTTCTAATTCTTTTATTTTTACTATAAGCGTAAATCAACACTTTTGAATCGAATTTATTTAATTCTAAAACGAAAGCTTCTTGAAATGCATCCATTTTTTCACTGTTAGAACGAGAATCAAATTTTCTTTCTAAATGTTCTACAATATTTAATGCGGAAATTAAAAAAGGATATCTTTCTGATTGCTTATCTTCATTTTTAAATTCTACTAAAACATCAATACCGATATTTAAAGACTCTCTATTTACATCTCCTACAATATTTTTAAACCTATCGTAAATTTCTTTTTCTGAAAATTTTTTATCTGTAAATAAAACGTCTTCAAATAATGATTTTATATCAGGAACACTGGTTTTAAGCCTTTTCTGAAGCCTATTATGTTTTCGTCTTATGGTGTAGATTGCTATTACAAGAGCAAAAGTTGCAATTATAAAAGCCAATGTCAATACAATTGTAAGTTGTATAACTAGAGGAAAAGTCTTTATCATATAGACAAAGGAAAGAAACCACTCAACGATACTCATTTATGTGTTTTTGGTATTAAATCGTTTAAGTGAGGGATAGATTGTATATTGATTTACAAAAGTAATGAAAAATATATCAAATGTTCTTTATTTTCTGTGAATAGCTCTCTTTTATAGGTGAATTACTTCATCATATGCGTCTGCAACTGCCTCCATAACGGCTTCGCTCATTGTTGGGTGTGGATGAATCGTCTTTAAAACTTCATGTCCAGTGGTTTCTAATTTACGTCCTAAAACTGCTTCAGCAATCATATCTGTAACTCCAGCACCAATCATATGACAACCTAACCATTCACCATATTTTGCATCAAAAATAACTTTTACAAAACCATCAGGCGTTCCTGCTGCTGTTGCTTTTCCAGATGCAGAAAAAGGAAATTTACCTACTTTTAATTCGTAACCTGCTTCTTTTGCTTTAGCTTCTGTCATTCCAACAGAGGCGATTTCTGGAGTTGCATAGGTGCAACCAGGAACATTACCATAATCGATAGGCTCTGTATGTAAACCTGCTAATTTCTCGACACAAGTAATTCCTTCTGCAGAAGCAACGTGAGCTAAAGCTTGTCCAGGAACTACATCTCCAATGGCATAATACCCAGGAATATTTGTTTGGTAAAAATCATTGACTAAAATTTTATCTCTATCAACTATAATTCCAACATCTTCTAAACCAATGTTTTCGATGTTCGATTTAATTCCAACAGCCGATAATAATATATCTGCTTTTAAAGTTACTTCACCTTTCTTTGTTTTTACAGTTGCTACAACGCCTTCACCAGAAGTATCTACAGATTCTACAGAAGCATTCGTCATTACAGTGATGCCTGCTTTTTTGAAAGAGCGTTCAAATTGTTTTGAGACATCTATGTCTTCCACAGGAACTAAGTTCGGTAAATATTCTACGATAGTAACCTCAGTTCCCATCGTGTTATAAAAATGTGCAAACTCAACACCAATTGCTCCAGAACCTACAACTATCATTGATTTTGGTTGATTGGGTAAGGTCATTGCTTTTCTGTATTCAATTACTTTTACACCATCTTGAGGTAAGTTTGGCAATTCTCTAGAACGAGAACCTGTTGCAATAATAATATTGTCGGCACTGTATTCAGTTACTTTTCCATCTTCAGTAGTAACTTCCACTTTTTTGCCCGTTTTAATTTTACCAAAACCGTCAATAATATCGATTTTGTTTTTCTTCATCAAGAAAGCAACGCCTTTGCTCATTCCGTTTGCAATTCCACGACTTCTTTTAATTACAGCTCCAAAATCTTTATCAATTGCTTCTGCTTTTAAACCATATTGGTCTACATGTTTTAAATAATCATAAACCTGTGCAGATTTTAATAAGGCTTTTGTAGGGATACATCCCCAGTTCAAGCAAATTCCGCCCAAAGCTTCTTTTTCTACAATGGCAACTTTAAAACCTAACTGAGAAGCTCTAATCCCAGTTACGTATCCTCCAGGTCCACTTCCAATGATAATGATATCGTATTTCATAATTATTTTTTTTTATCTTTTATTTCTTTATTTCTGACTTCGAGTGTGCTTTCCGTTTTATCTTTTGCTTTGCTATCGATACAAATTTGCTTATTCTTCGTAAATTCACTCGAACTTAAGCAATAAGATGTCACTTTAATTCCTAACGCAGGCCAATTTACTAACTTTAGTTTTTATGACCAACTATTTTACATTCTCTCAGGAACATTGATTCCTAATAACAAAAATGCAGATTTTATGGTTTCTGCAACTTTGTTTGCTAGTTGTACTCTAAATATTTTTTTATCTTGATTCTCTTCTCCTAAAATAGATACATTTTGATAAAAAGAATTAAATTCCTTTACCAAGTCATACGTGTAATTCGCAACAATGGCTGGCGAATAATTTGCAGCTGCTTGTTGTATCGTATCAGGATACAATTCTAATTGTTTTAATAATTCTTTTTCTTTTTCATGTAGTTTAATCGTTACTGATTTTGAATAATCAAAATCTGCTTTTCTAACAATAGATTGAATTCTAGCATACGTGTATTGAATAAAAGGACCTGTATTTCCTTGAAAATCTACAGAGGATTTAGGATCGAACAAGATTCTCTTTTTAGGATCTACTTTTAAAATAAAATATTTTAATGCACCTAAACCAATTGTTTTATATAATTCGGCTTTCTCTTCTTTAGAATAACCTTCTAATTTTCCTAATTCTTCGGATATTGTTTTGGCTGTATCTGTCATTTCTAACATTAATTCATCAGCATCAACAACTGTTCCTTCTCTCGATTTCATTTTTCCAGAAGGTAAATCTACCATTCCGTAACTTAGATGATGTAATTGTTTAGACCAATCAAAACCAAGCTTTTTCAAAATTAAAAACAATACTTGAAAATGATAATCTTGCTCATTACCAACAGTATAGACCATTCCGCCAACATCAGGGAAATCTTTTACACGCTGAATTGCAGTACCAATGTCTTGCGTCATATAAACTGCTGTTCCATCAGAACGTAAAACGATTTTCTCATCTAAACCATCATCCGTTAAATCACACCAAATAGAACCGTCTTCTTTTTTGTAGAAAACACCTTTCTTTATTCCTTGTGCAACCACATCTTTTCCTAATAAATAGGTATTACTTTCATAATATAGAGTATCAAAGTCGACCCCCATATTTTTATAGGTTACCTCAAACCCATCATACACCCAAGAGTTCATTTCTTTCCAAAGAGAAACAACTTGTTCATCACCAGCTTCCCATTTTAGTAACATTTGTTGTGCTTCTAATAAAAGTGGCGCTTCTTTTTTTGCTTCTTCTTCTGTTTTTCCTTCTGAAATTGACTGAGAAATTTCTTTTTTATATTCTTGGTCGAATTTTACGTAGTAATTTCCAACCAACTTATCACCTTTTAAACCTGATGAAGTTGGCGTTTCTCCGTTACCGAATTTTTCCCAAGCCAACATCGATTTACAAATATGAATTCCTCTGTCGTTAATAATCTGAGTTTTATATACTTTTTTACCTGCAGCTTTTATAATTTCTGCAACAGAATATCCTAATAAATTATTACGAACATGACCTAAATGTAAAGGTTTGTTCGTGTTTGGTGATGAATATTCTACCATCATCGCTTTTTCATCTGCGATTGGTGAAACATAACCATAAGACGAATCTAAGTAGATTGAATTGAAGAATTTTGTATAGAAGCCATCATCAATTACTAAATTTAAAAAGCCTTTAACAACGTTGTAACTAGTTATTTCAGTAACATTTTCTAAAACATATTTTCCTAAATCTTCACCGATTTGAACAGGGTTGCCTTTTTTGTAGCGTAATAAAGGGAATACAACAAGGGTAATGTCGCCCTCGAACTCTTTTCTGGTTGCTTGAAATTCTACTGATGGAATTTCTATATTGTATAAAGCTAAAAAACCTTCTTTTACTTTGGTTTCTATGATGTTTTTGATGCTCATTTAGTCTTGAAAATTGAAATGCAAAATTACATATTTTTATTTGTTTTTTTGAATGATTTTTGGTCAAGAATAATTGTAGTTTTGTAGGATGGAAAAACGTTTGGAACAACTCCCGAAATTAGCAGAGGAAGCAAAAAAAGAAAACAAAAAATATTTTATAAATCTAAAGAAAAGAACACCCAAAAATTTAGATTATGTAATGCAAGAATTGCACGATGCTGAGTTTGCTAAAACCGATTGTTTAGACTGTGGGAACTGTTGCAAAACATCAAGTCCAATATTTATTGACAAAGATATTGCGCGTATTTCCAAACACTTAAAAATGAAAGTTGCTGATTTTACAAGCACTTATTTAGAGAGAGATTCTGATGATTTTATGGTCTTAAAAACAGCGCCATGTTCTTTTTTAGACCTTTCTGATAATAGTTGTACTATATACGATGTTCGTCCAAAAGCTTGTGCTGAATATCCACATACAAATAGACGTAAGTTTATACAAATAACAGATTTAACTATTGAGAACACAGCTATTTGTCCTGCTACTTATAATATTGTGGAAGCTTTAAAAAAGCGTTTACCTTATGAATATAATGAGAAAAAGAGAAGGAGTTAGATTTTGAAATAAGGGTTTCCTTGTCATTCTTTCTCTAATTATTCTAGTTCAGTAGAAACTATAGGAGTGACAAAACACCAATCTTGATGGAACTATTACATCAGTTTTTTAAGAATTAAATGTATAAATTTTTCAAATTAGTTTAATCTACCGTTAGAAATAATACCTCATTACCATTTACAAAAGTATTTAGTATTTTAATATTTGATAAATCACTGGTATTAATCGTTAATGGGTTTTTATCTACAATAATGAAATCAGCGTATTTACCTTTTTCTAAAGAACCTATTTTGTCTTCTTTATGAATTTGCCAAGCAGCATTAATCGTCATTGATTTTAAGGCAGAAAGTATATTTATACGGTGCTTTTTGCCTAAATAATTACCTTCTTTTGTTTTTCTTTCTATAGCAGTTTGAATTAAACGAAATGGATTACTTTCAAACATAGGCTGGTCTGCATGCAATGAAAATTTTATATTGAGACTATCTGCATGTCGAATTGGAAGCATAGCATTACTTCTTTCAGAACCAATAATATCGTCGTTAAGTTTTTGTCCATAATAATATAAATGATTGATATGAAAACTTGGAGTGATATTTAATTTTTTCATCTTCTCAATACTTTCTACAGAACTTAGCAAACAATGTTCTAGCCTTGGTCTTAATTTAGTAAATAAATCCTTTTCATTAATTTTCTCATAAACATTTAAAACATCTTCAACAGCTTTATCTCCTTGTGTATGTATTGCAATTTGCCATCCTTTTTTACTGTAAGTATTAATAAATTTAGTTAATTCCTGTTTTTGAATTAAAGGTTTTCCTGTATGTCCATTTTTGATATGTAATTTAGAAATAGACAAATCAGAATTTAAATAAGGTTCTTTTAAATACATAGAACCTGTGTATGGAGAACCATCATACCAATGTTTTATTCCAATAATTCCATAAAAATCAGTGTTTAAAGGTTTCGTTTCCGGAAGCATGAATAATCGATCGTGTCTTATATAAAGCAAGTGTCTAGGCAAAGCTTGTCTTTTAGGTAAAAAACCAAGGCTACTTAAAAGTTGGTTTGTAAAGCCCGTTTTTTCTGAAGATAAATGTTCATATAAACGCAAAGGTTTTTTATCATTAATAGTAATCCCAGCAGAAACAATAGTGGTATTACCATTTTTAGCATATTTTTTAAAGGTAGAAATAGTATATTTAATAAGGTTTTTAGAGCTTAAGAAGCTCTTATTTAAATGATCAGAAAATTGTAGAAAAGCTTTCTGTTCTACAATAGCTCCTGTTAATTCACCAAGAGCATCTTTCTCGTAATAGCTGTTTTTAGAAGGGTTTTTTGTGTTTTTATTGATGCCTACTTTTTTAAAAGCAAGGGTGTTTCCCCAATAATTATGTAAACTTTGTGAAATTAAAAGAATAGGGTTTTTAGGAGAGATACTGTCTAAAAAGTGAATGTTAGGAATCTTTAAATCTTCCACTAAAATAGGATCAATCCCTTTGCAAACAATCCATTCTCCTTCTTTTTTTGTTTTTAATTGTTGCGCTAAATAAGTCCATATTTCTTCATTAGACTTATGCGTAAATCCAGATAAATCGATCATAGCATCTAAAAAAGAAGAAAGTGCAACATGAGAATGACTATCAATGAAACCTGGTAAAATAGTAGCACCTTTTAAATCTATAACTTTTATCTTTTTTGGATATTCTTTAATTTCTCCAATAGAAATTATTTTACCATCCTTGACATGCATTCTAGAAGCAATAAAATTTTCACTATTAAGTGTAATTATTTTTCCGTTTATATAAATTGTTTCTGGTGTTTTTTCGTAATCCTTTTGAATAAAGAAGACACAAATTAGAATAAAAAGAAAAAGTATTATAATTATTACCCATGATTTTTTCATATTACTTATTTATATATTAGGTAAAAATTTCTAGTTATCTTAAATTCATTCAAATCTTTCTCCCAAGTTTCTCTAATTTCTTTTTCGGATAAATGGTCTTCAATTTGTTGTTGTAGTTTTTTTGTTCCTGCTAATTTGGTAAAGAAACTATTAAAGAATTCTTTAGAAGAATCTAGTTTGTAAGCTTTTATTAAATAGGATAAATCTATTTTATTTAAGTTGTCAGCTTTTTGTAAATTTTCACCAAAACAAAGTTTGTTCTCATACTTTGGATATTTAGCACCCTCGTTTGGTTGTGGTGTAAAAGTATAATCACTTTTTGATAAAAATGGCGAACCATAAATTTGAAATTGCATTTCAGTTCCTCTTCCTGCAGAAACATTCGTTCCTTCAAAAAAACAGAGACTAGGGTAGAGGTTGATGCTTTTATCATTAGGTAAATTGGGTGATGGCTTTACAGGTAAACGATATGCTTTACTATGATTGTAGTTTTTTAAAGGAATTACTTTTAAATCACACTGAATTCCATTTTTCAACCACTTTTCTCCGTTAATCATTTGTCCGTATTCGCCAATGGTCATTCCATAAACCACAGGTACTTTGTGCATGCCAACAAAACTTTTATGTTCCAATTCTAAAACGGGTCCGTCAATATAATGACCATTTGGGTTTGGTCTGTCTAAAATTATAACAGGAATTTCGGCTTCTGCACAAGCTTCCATCACATAATGTAAAGAAGAAATGTAGGTGTAAAAACGAGCGCCAACATCTTGAATGTCAAAAACGACAACATCAATATTTTTTAATTGTTCGGCAGACGGTTTTTTATTTTCCCCATATAAGGATATAATTGGCAAACCTGTTTTAGTGTCAAATCCGTCTTTTATAACCTCGCCAGCATCTGCTTTTCCTCTAAAACCGTGTTCAGGTGCAAATACTTTCTTTACAATTATTCCTAAGGAAAGTAAACTGTCAACTAAATGAACAAGCTCACATTCTTCTATCTTCTCCTTTCTTTTTTCTAGAACAGAGGTTTGATTCGCAACAACTGCAATATTTTTTCCTTCTAATAAATCAAGATACAAACCCATTCTTTCTGCGCCAGTTTTTATAATAGTTGTTTTTGTAATTTCATGTTTAATTGTCTCCAGTGGTTTCTGAGCACAAGAAATCAGCTGAAAATTCAGTAACAGAAACAAGAATAAATATGTACTTTTGAAAGGTTTAAAAATAATCATCAATTTGAATTACGAGTTATTTATTGCAAAACGCATTATCGCTGGCAAAAAGTATAAAAATAGCATTTCATCGCCAATAATAAAAATTGCAATCACAGCAATTGCGTTAGGAATCATTATTATGCTAATTGCTGTGGCAACAGGTGCAGGATTGCAGTATAAAATTCGTGATAAAATGGCCGGATTTAAAGGGCATATTCAAATTGTAAATTACGATGCTAATAATTCAGATGTTTCTACAACCGCAATAAAAAAGAATCAAGATTTTTATCCTAAGTTTAAAAATATAGAAGGTATTAGAAATGTGCAAATTTTTGCAAATAAAGCGGGTATTTTAAGAACTAAAACTGATTTTGAAGGCATTATTTTTAAAGGAGTTTCTACAGATTATGATTGGTCTTTCTTTAAAGAATATTTGGTTGAAGGGGTAGTTCCTGATTTTAATCAACCAAGAACAAGAGAGGTGTTATTGTCAGAAACAATAATAAATCGTTTGCAATTAAAATTGAATGATACCATTTTAGCCACTTTTATAAAAACGGTGAATAGCAAATTACCTTCTAATAAAAAATATATTATCTCCGGAATTTACAGTACTGGCTTTTTACAGTTCGATAAAAGCATGATGATTGGTGACATTAGAGAGGTTCAAAAATTAAATAAATGGACAGAAAATGAAGTTGGTGGTTTTGAGGTTTTATTAGATAATTTTGAGGAGGTTGATGAAAAAGGAGAAGCCGTTTACAATAGTATTAGTGCAACTTTAAATAGTAAAACGATTGTTAATGCATATCCAAATGTGTTTGATTGGATTGAACTTTTTGACAATAATGTGTGGTTTATTATTGCAATTATGATTTTAATTGCAGGTATAAACATGATCACTGCTTTACTCGTTTTAATTTTAGAACGTGTACAAATGATTGGTGTTTTAAAAGCACTAGGAAGCAATAATACAAGTATCAGAAAAATATTTTTGTACAACGCTACTTACCTTATTTTAAAAGGACTTTTTTGGGGAAATATTATTGGTTTATTTATTATTTTTATCCAGCATTATTTTAAAATAATTACCTTAAACCCTGAAACGTATTATGTGTCAACAATGCCTGTTTACATATCTTTTACTGCAATTTTACTTTTGAATATTGGAACTTTAATTTTATGTTTTTTAATGTTAATAATCCCTTCTATTATCATCACAAAAATTAGCCCTTCAAAATCAATTAAGTTTGCTTAAAGTATCTTTTATTCTTTGTTAATTCTGTGGTTTTCTTTATCCTTAATACATTCAGTCCAAAAGTTGCGTTTTCTATTTTATTGTTTTTTGTTCCTTAAAAGGGAAGTCTTTGCAATCGCTATCGCAAATTACCTATAAACTTATAGTTTTGTGTAAAGTAGGTGAACTTTTTGTTTTAGCAATTGAATGGCGAGTTTGAGCTCTTTTTTACTGTTCGTTAGTGTTAATTTATTTTTTTGCAAACTTGTAACTAGATCTCACTAAAAAAAGCGAGTAATGAAACCGCTACCTTATTTAGGTAACGCCCAAAAAATAATTATCTTTGCAGTTGTAAAATTAAGTCATGAAATACGCTAAAAATATATTAGAAACGATCGGTAATACACCTTTAGTTCGATTAAATACTGTAACAAAAGAGATTGATGCTTTAGTATTAGCAAAGGTTGAAACCTTTAATCCAGGAAATTCTATAAAAGATAGAATGGCATTAAAAATGGTAGAGGATGCAGAAGCAGATGGACGTCTAAAGACTGGAGGAACAATTATAGAGGGTACTTCTGGAAATACAGGAATGGGTTTAGCATTGGCTGCAATTATTAAAGGGTACAAATGTATTTTTGTAATGTCAGACAAGCAATCTAAAGAGAAAATGGACATTTTACGCGCTGTTGGTGCAGAGGTAATTGTGTGTCCAACAAACGTAGAACCTACTGATCCAAGATCTTACTATTCAGTTTCTAAACGTCTAGGTGCAGAAACTCCAAATTCTTGGTATGTAAATCAATATGACAATCCAAGTAATGCTTTAACACATTACGAGCAAACAGGACCAGAAATTTGGGAACAAACGGATGGGAAAATCACTCATTTTATAGTTGGTGTTGGAACTGGAGGAACTATTTCTGGAACAGCAAAATACTTGAAAGAGCAAAATCCAAATATTAAAATTTGGGGAATAGATACCTATGGTTCTGTGTTTAAGAAATACCATGAAACAGGTGTTTTTGATGAAAATGAAATCTATCCATACATAACAGAAGGAATTGGGGAAGATATTTTACCTGAAAATGTTGATTTTTCTTTAATTGATGGTTTTACAAAAGTAACTGATAAGGATGCTGCTGTTTACACTAGAAAAATCGCAAAAGAAGAAGGTATTTTTGTTGGTAATTCTGCAGGATCTGCCATTAAAGGATTATTGCAATTAAAAGAGCATTTTACAAAAGATGATGTCATTGTTGTCTTATTTCATGATCATGGAAGTAGGTATGTTGGTAAAATGTTTAATGAT
>CEWR01002637.1_pt1 | contig 25190 bp, 21 predicted proteins | sample 356321 | NCBI WGS metagenome assembly CEWR01 (sample SAMEA2621551, study PRJEB7988) | marine metagenome | biome: marine biome (ENVO:00000447); feature: mesopelagic zone (ENVO:00000213); material: "saline water (ENVO:00002010), including plankton (ENVO:xxxxxxxx)" | depth 790 m
TAAGCATCGACAACGCTGTCGAGATGGCCAACGAAATCGGATTTCCCGTCGTCCTAAAAATTGCATCCGCCGACATCCTCCATAAAACCGACGCCGGAGGGGTAATCACCGACATCGAGGATGTCGACGCCGTGAGAAAAGCGTATGCCGCTATCCTCGATAACGCCAAGGCATACAACTCGGACGCCAAGATCAACGGCGTGCAAGTCCAAGCACAAGTGCAGGACGGGCTCGAGGTGATCGTCGGCGCGACGACGGATCCCGTATTCGGAAAACTTGTGGCCTTCGGATTAGGCGGGACGCTGGTCGAAGTTCTTCAAGACATAACGTTTCGTCTTGCCCCGACCGAGAGTGCTGACGCGCATGCAATGCTTAACGACATTTCTGGTAGCAAGATTCTCGATGGTGTCAGAGGTCAAGCAGGCATTGATCGAACCGCGCTCGCCCGGACCATTGAACACGTCAGCCGCTTGGTCAACGACTTTCCTGAGATAAGTGAACTCGATCTGAACCCCGTCTTCGCATCTGCTGACGGTGCCGTCGCTGCAGACGTTAGGGTGTTACTGAGCCCTGACGCCGCTCCGGAACGCTACCAGCACACGCCGGACGAGATCTTAGCTGCGATGAAGTGCATCATGGAACCCTCCGCTGTTGCCGTCATCGGTGCGTCGGCCGAGGATGGAAAAATTGGCAACTCGGTCATGCGTAACCTAATCGACGGCGGTTACGAGGGAGACCTGTACCCGGTGCACCCCAAAGCGGACCAGATCCTTGGTCACCAGTGCTATCCCTCGATCGTCGATATACCTGGAAACGTTGATATAGCGATCTTCTGCATACCGGCCCAGTTTGTCGCCGGTGTCATCGCTGAGTGCGGTGAAAAACGCGTATCCGGCGCCATACTCATCCCGTCCGGATTTGCTGAAATTGGAGAACACGAACTTCAGGAAGAAATCGTGCAGGTCGCTCGGGAAGCGAAAGTGCGCCTCATGGGCCCGAATATTTACGGGTTCTATTACACCCACAAGAACCTTTGCGCGACATTTTGCACGCCCTACAACGAAAAAGGGTCGGTCGCACTATCGTCGCAAAGCGGCGGCGTAGGTATGGCAATCATTGGCTTTAGTCGGTCTGCCAAAATGGGCGTTTCCGCCATCGTCGGACTTGGCAACAAATCCGATATCGATGAAGACGATCTGTTGACCTATTTCGAACAGGATCCAAACACGTCGGTGATCGCGATGCATGTGGAAGATTTGAAGGACGGTCGTGCATTTGCGAGCGTCGCCAAACGCGTGTCAAAGACGAAACCCATCGTCGTTCTCAAGGCGGGTCGTACAAGCCTTGGGGCAAAAGCTGCCAAATCGCACACTGGCGCGCTGGCCGGTGACGATCGCGTATATGACGCGGTGTTACGACAAAGTGGGGTCATACGTGCCAAGACCCTGAACGACATGCTCGAATTTGCACGAGGCTTGGCGGTGTTACCCACACCCAAAGGAGAAAACGTCCTCATCCTCACCGGGGCCGGGGGATCGGGCGTTCTATTGTCCGATGCATGCGTCGATAACGATCTTTCCCTCATGGCGATGCCCAGCGATCTCGACGCCGCGTTCCGAGAATTCATCCCGCCCTTTGGAGCCGCCGGGAACCCCGTCGATATAACTGGAGGAGAACCTCCAACGACCTACCGTGCAACCATCGATCTCGCCCTTGGTGATGAGCGAATCCACTCACTTGTGCTTGGCTACTGGCACACAATCATTACTCCGCCCATGGTATTTGCAGAATTGTTGGGGGAGGCCGTGTCCAATGCGCGTGCTGAAGGTAACGACAAACCCGTGGTCTGTTCGCTTGTTGGCGATGTTGAAATTGAGCAGGCCGCCGAGTATTTGATGGAGCGCAATATTCTGGCGTACCCCTATACCGCCGAGAAACCGGTCGCCGTACTCGGCGCAAAATACCGGTGGGCTAGAACCGCCGGGCTGATCTAGTAACGGTCACCGACCCGCCGAATTCAATGCCATCTGTTTGATGACTCCCTGCGTCGTCAGATCGTCCAATTCCGTTTGGGTCAACCCCAGATCATCATTTAACACTTCCTTGGAATGCTGCCCAAGCAATGGCGCAGCTTCGATTTCGACCGAGCTTTCCGACATGCGCACCGGCCAGCCGAGGAGCTTTACCGCACCGTGCCGCGGATGTTCAACCTCGTGGACAAAGCCTCTCTCGACTAGGTGTGGATTGTTGTATAGGTCGCTCGTGTCGAGGACGGCGCTCGCGGGAACGCCTCCTTCGGCAAGCTCACGCATGGCTTGATATTTATCACGCATCAGGGCCCACGTGCCAATGATCCCTCGCAGTTCGTCACGGTTGTGGTATCGATCTGCCTGCCGGCTAAATTGCGGATGTTGAACGAGATCCTCTCGATCGATCACACGACAGAGGGCTACCCACATCTTTGGGGTAACTGCCATCACGTATACATAATCATTCGGCCCGCCACCGGCACAAGGGTATAGAGACATCGTGGGGAGTAGTCCGTTTCCAGATCGATTCGCCGCGTGTTCCCCATAATTTCCTGACGAGGTGGCGGTGCGTAGGTAATAGGTCATCGCCTCTTGCATTGACAATTCGATGAGCTGTCCTTTGCCCGTCCGAAGTTTTTGCGCGTAGGCGGCCGCGATCGCGAGCGCCATTTGTATTCCGGTGCCCGCATCTCCCATAGTCGGTCCCGGTCGCATAGGCGGCCCGTCATTCTCGCCAGTAATTGAAAACGCCCCTGCAGCCGCCTGCGCCACCATGTCGTAGCATTTGTAGTCAGACCAAGGACCGTCCACTCCGAAGCCTTTGATGCGCGCATAGATAATGTCCGACTTCACAGCCCTCATTGCCTCGTAACCAATATCCAATCGCTCGATAACGCCGGGGCCATAGTTTTCTACGAAGACGTCATATTTAGGCACCATCCGCATAAACAACGCACGACCGTCCGCGCTCCGCAGATCAATCGCGACACTACGTTTATTCGAGTTCCAGACAACAAAGTACTCAGCGTCGCCACCCGCACCTCGTCCCGGATCTCCACCATCGGGACGCTCGACCTTCACTACGTCTGCGCCCAACCACGCCAATGCTTGGGTACACGATGTCCCCGCTTCGTACTGGGTCATATCCAGTACCCGCAAACCATCCAACGCTGCCATGGACACCCTCTCGTGAATATTGAAAGGGGGGTATCTGTGATACCCCCGATGGGTTAACTCAAATAGCCCTCAAGTTTTACCGCGATCTCTTCAGGCGCCGTCCCTGGTTCGAATCGCTCCACCACGTTGCCATCTCCATCAATAAGGAATTTGGTGAAATTCCACGCGATGTCGGGCTTACCTTCAGGATTCGAAATGGCCGAGGTCAAGAGCTGATAGAGCTCGCACGCCCCATCTCCGTTCACTTCAATCTTGGAAAACATCGGGAAGGTCACGTCGAATTTAGACTGGGCAAACTCTAGGATCTCCTCGTTCGTTCCTGGTTCCTGCGCACCGAACTGATTGCAAGGAAATCCGAGAACGGTAAATCCTTTCTTCGCGTTGTCCTCATGCAATGTACGCAGACCTGCGTACTGTGGCGTGAGTCCTCACTGGCTAGCTAGGTTGACGGCCAGACAGACCTGGCCCTTGAGTTGTTCAAAGCTCTTCGGTTCCCCGGTGATGGACTGCATTGTTAGCTCATGGAATCCCATGGTTTCTCCTTTGTTATGCCTTAAATCATAGCGCGATTAGACGCCTTTGAAATCGGACTCTCTTTTTTCCCGAAACGCAGCCGCGCCCTCACGGGCGTCCGCTGAAAGGCCAACCAAGGGAATCGCAGTTTCCGACCACTGCATGGCCGAATCGAAGTCCATGTGGGCGGTTCGCATCGCGAGTAACTTACCGACCTTCTGCGCAATCGGCGGCCCCGCTTCAATTTCCAATGCGAGTTCCATAGTTTTTTCTTCCAGCTCGTCGGGTCCGACCAGGTAGTTGGAAAACCCAGCAGCATGCGCCTCTTCCGCACTCATGAAGCGTCCCGTCATCATCATCTCCATTGCCTTTCGCCATCCGATGACTCGCGGTAGTGACCAAAATCCACCTAGATCTGCAAAGACACCGCGTTTGACATAGGCAACTTGGAATCGAGCCGCCGTCGAGACCACCGCCATGTCGCAATGACTCGCAAGATCGAAACCGCCGCCGACGCACGGCCCGTTAACCATTGCGATCATCGGGACCTCTATCCTACGTAGCGCAATAAATGTTTCCGTCTCGTGGCGAAAATTCAGGCGGTAGCCTTCGGCGTCAACCTGGCCTGCCTCCAAACCCTCGGGGACGGGGTCGGGGTTGGGGTTAGCCGCCCCGCTAAAATCCATGCCAGCACAAAAACCGCGACCCGCGCCTGTGATAACCATGCAACGTATGGTGCGATCAAAGCGTGCCTCAAACGCAATTTCGCGCAACTCGCGTAACAACGGAAATGTCAGCGCATTGAGTTTCTCGGGTCGATTCAGGGTAAGCCAAAGGATCCCTCCTTGTTGTCCGCGGCGCTCGGTCAGAATCGGATTTTCGTCAGACATAATTAACTCCCTTCGTTTTCATGGATCGTACTCTGTATGCGGCGATGGCTAAAACCTCCTACTTCTGCACACCACATTCACCCCAAGCTTCTGGCACACTTTAGTCATGAACTATCAATACATTACGGTTGAGCCGTTAACCCCGACAATCGGAGCGACCATCCACGGGGTTGACCTATCGCGCCCCCTCGACGACCAGGCCTTCGATGAAATTCATCACGCTTGGATGGAACACTTGGTGGTGTTTTTTCGGGACCAGGAATTAACTCCCGAACAGCACTTAGAATTTGGCCGTCGGTTTGGCCCTCTGCACATTCATCCGGCAGCCCCATACGTTCACGACAATCCTGAATTAATGCAGATACACACGGACCGGCATTCGCAACGAAACAACGGTGCCGGCTGGCACTCCGACGTCTCAGCAGACGACGAACCGCCACTCGGCAGTATCTTGCATCTACACCAAGTGCCCGCCAAAGGGGGAGACACCCTATTCGCCAACATGTATGCGGCCTACGACGCACTATCCGGTCCCATGCAGAACTGGCTCACCGGCTTACAGGCCGTCCATCGAGCAGACTACGCTGGTCTATACGGCGACCACAAACCGCAGCGCGCTTTCCCGCAATCCACCCATCCGGTAATCCGGGCCCATCCCGTCACCGCAAAAAAGGCACTGTACGTGAATTCTGGCTTTACCCGTCGTATCGAGGGCCTATCCGCTGCTGAAAGCCGTGGTTTGCTGCAGTTTCTCTTCGAACACATCCGAAACCCCGCGTTTCAATGTCGATTTCAATGGCAACCAAACTCAATCGCCATGTGGGACAACCGGTGTACGCAACACTTAGCAGTATGGGATTACTTCCCGGACACTCGTAGCGGTATTCGTGTCACCGTCAAGGGTGACCGGCCATTTTGTTGAGTCTTTTTCGCCCGTTTAGCTCCGGTTTCGATCGAGGCTTGCTGTGAAGCGTGCAGTGTTCCTGTGGATAGCGCTTTTGAACGCGGCGACCGGTCACGCAGACGACGTTCTGCTTGGTTTCGGCGTCGACGAAAGCGAGAAACAGCGCGAGCTCGAGGCACGACTCGTGAGCGACATCTCGGCCAACGACCTCCATGAATGGATCGAGGCCCTCGCAGCTAAACCTCATCATGTCGCTTCAACGCAAGGCAAACGGAACGCCGAGTACATTGCCGCGCTGTTTAAGCAATGGGGTTACGACACTCGGCTTGCGACTTACGAGGTTCTTATCCCAGTTCCCAAAGTCCGCGTGCTTGAGATGCTCCAACCGCAATACTTTCAAGCCACCCTCACGGAACGCATCGTCAACTCCGATGCAAGTACGACCATGCGTGACCAGGTACTGCCACCTTACAACGCGTTTTCGCCAGACGGCGACGTGGTCGGCCATCTTGTGTACGTGAACTACGGTACGCGGGAAGACTATGAAATGCTCGATCGATATGGCGTTGACGTCACCGGTGCCATCGTTATTGCCCGATACGGGAAAGTATGGCGTGGAATCAAACCGAAGTTGGCGGCGGAACATGGCGCCATCGGCGCTTTGATTTATTCGGATCCCATCGATGATGGGTATACCCGCGGCAGCGTGTACCCCGACGGACCTTACAAAAACGATTCTGCCGTTCAACGCGGTGCCGTGATGGACTTGCCGTTGCATGCCGGAGACGTACTTACGCCCGGTTGGGCCGCAAAAAAAGGAGCGCGGCGGTTAAGCCGTGATGAGGCTGCCGCCATCGCAAGCATCCCCGTCCTCCCAATCTCTTATGCCGATGCGGAACCATTACTCAGGCAATTGAGCGGGCCGATGGCACCTTCTGATTGGCGGGGCGCGTTGCCACTTTCGTATCACCTCGGTCCCGGACCCGCGCGGGTGCGACTCCAAGTCGAATTCGACTGGCAAACGGTCACTGCCCGAAACGTCATTGCACGTCTGAAAGGATCAAAATTCGCTGACGAATGGGTGATCCGTGGCAACCACCATGACGGTTGGAATCACGGGGCACGAGACCCGGTCTCAGGACTGGTAACGATGCTTGCTGAGGCCCGGGCGATTGCAAGACTCAACGAGCCGATCGCCCGGACCATCGTCTATGCCGCATGGGACGCAGAAGAACCGGGGCTGATGGGGTCAACCGAATGGGTGGAAGAGCATGCACGCGAGCTTAGTCGAAAAGCCGTGGCTTATCTCAATACCGACGGTATGGGGCGCGGTTTCGTCTCTGTCGGGGCGAGTCACACGCTTGAACGCTTTTTTAACCAACTTCTTGATGACGTGGAAGATCCCCAAACAAAGCTTTCCATCGGTGAACGCCGGAGGGCCCGTATTCGAATAAAGGGTGACGAAAAAGCTGTGTCCGAGCTTACTAATCGGCGCGACCTGCGGGTCGCCGCACTAGGGTCTGGATCAGACTACACCGCATTTCTCCATCACCTCGGTATCGCTTCGGCCAATCTTAGCTTCGGCGGCGAGGCGGAGAGCGGTAGTTACCACACCCTCTACGACACGCACGAACATTTCCATCGATTTATTGATCCCGGCAACGTCTACGGCACCGTCCTCGCGGAATTGACTGGTCGCGCGACGTTGCGACTCGCAAACGCCCACGTCGTGCCTTTTGACTTTAGTGGCCTGCTCGACAACATCAAGAAATTTGTCGCTGAAATTGAAGAATTGTCGGGAACACAACGCAAAGAAACAGCGCGGATCAACACGCTCATCGATACCGGCGCTTATACCGCGGCATTGGATCCACGCAAATCTCTCCGCGCACCCCGCCGACACGCCCCTGTGCCACACTTTAATTTCTCGCCCCTCCATAACGCGATCGCGAAGATTGATCGGTCGATCGCGTTACTGGACTCCGTGGACTTGATCAACTTGAAGGCGCGTCAACTCAAAAAAATTAACCGTCTTCTCTACACCAGTGAGCGAATATTCCTTCGAGATCAGGGACTCCCGCGTCGCTCCTGGTACCGTCATCAACTCTATGCCCCGGGGTTTTATACGGGTTACGGGGTAAAAACCTTACCTATGATCCGCGAAGCGATTGAAGAGCGGCGCTACGCGGCTGTCCCGGAAGCCGTAGTCGGCCTAGGTCGGGTGCTGAATGCGCTCGCGGATCGAATTGATGAGATTCACCGCAGCGTTCAACGATGACACTAAAAAGACACCAAATAGCCAATCGAGCCGCTTGGCAAGAGTTTGCGGCGCGATACGTGGAACCCGCCGAAGAGGGTTGGGCAAGTGACAATCCACGGTGGGGAATTTGGCACATACCGGAAAGTGATATTGGCCTATTGCCAAAGAATCTGGCCGGAAAAAGTTGCGTCGAAATTGGCTGTGGTGCGGGCTACGTTTCCTCGTGGATGGCTCGTCGAGGTGCCAATTCGGTGGTTGGCATTGACCCGACCCCCAACCAACTAAAAACAGCGAGGCGGTTAGAAGCGCGATACAAATTGGGCGTCAATTTCATCGAAGGTTTTGGTGAGACGCTACCATTCGGAGACGCTTGTTTTGACTTTGCTATATCTGAATACGGCGCTTCGCTTTGGGCTGATCCCTACCAATGGGTGCCAGAGGCCGCAAGAGTGCTACGTCCCGGAGGGGATCTGGTGTTCATGACAAACCACGCGTTTGCCATTTGTTGCGTGCCTGACGCAGAAGACGAGGATGCCCCTATTGCCGAACAATTACAGCGGCCTTACCTGGGTCTTTATCAGACCGAGTGGCAGTTCTCGTCGAACGAAGTCGAGTTTCATCTCCCCCATGGGGAATGGATTGCGCTGCTAGGAGCGAATGGGTTGACTGTCGAACGGCTGCTCGAACTTGGCGCCCCCACAGCTGTCTCGGACTCAAATTACGGTTGGGCCGACCCGTCTTGGGCCACCAAATGGCCGACCGAAGAAGTCTGGTGCGCGCGCCGCCTGTAATCGTTCTACCCGATCGACTGATTCGACTCAGCGAATATCCTCTTAAAGTTTCCCGCATAAAAGCACTCTTGAACGCGTTCGTCGTATCCGTCCAGGGCCCGTCGAAACCGACCAATCGGATCGCGCCCTCCTTCTGTGTGGGGATAGTCGCTGGAAAATAGGTAGAGTTCGGGTTGGGTTCGATCAATGAGTTCACCGACGTTCTCGTACACGTACGGGGTAAAACCAAACTGTTGCGCCAGTTGTTCAGAAGGTTTGCGCGTCAAACGTTGCAGCGATTGGTCCGTTTTCTTCCAGATCTCGACGGTCCAGTCCAGACGACTCAACATGGAAGGAACCCAACCGGCGCCCAGTTCCACACTCGCCCCTTGGAGCTTCGGAAAACGTTCAAAGACGCCGTCAAGCACCAAGGTACTGATAAAAAGCTCAGCCGCATGGTGAATCGCGGTCATATCTTTCGCGCGCACATTCTCACCACCACCTAACCAGTCCGCAGGTTTGTCGCCACCGTTATTGAGCCAGGCGGGATCTAACTGATACGAAACGCCGCCAATGTGAATCACGAAAGGAATGCCGGCGTCCGACAGACGGTTCCAAAAAGGATCTATCTCCGGATGACCCGGCGAACGGCCGCCACAGGGCCGGTGAGGGATCCATACTGCCCCTACACGACCCTCCATAATGCAGGCGTCAAGTTCTTCGACGGCCGCGTCCGGGCGGTCGAGGGGGACAATGAGTACCGGCAGAAGGCGGTCGTCATGACTGCAAAACGCCTGCATGGCGCGGTTATGCGCCCGGGCCGCGCCGTATTGCAACTCGCCGTCCGTTTTTACTCTCGTGGACATCGGCAATGCCGCCGATAGCGTCGAAAAGACCAATTGTTTTCGAAAACCGAGCATGTCCAAAGCGACGCCTCGATCCACGCCATCAAATGCGCCCAACGCTTGAATCTCCTTAGGTCCTCGAATCATGTCGTCTCCCAGCGCAAGCAACTCTTTTTTGTACGTTTGGGAGTGGCCGTTTTGGTGCATCAGTTCTACTGCCTCTTCCTCGGACACGGCAGACGCGGCATAGCTAATGGCAGGTAATTTTTCCCGAATGCCCGGATCCGCAAACTCCGTGAGAAAATTCGGCAGTTCCATAATGTGGCTATCGGCATCGTAATATTCACGGCCCGTGGCGTACGTCATTGTTTCTTGAGATTGTGGCGACCGCGTTACTATAGCCCGAAGAGCCTAGAGGAGGACCCGTCAATGAATACGAAACTCTACGCCGGAACCGTGGGTTGGGGTGTGTGGGGCAGTGATGATCTTGGTGACACTTGGGATTTCGCCTTTAAAGGCATTTATGCGGAAAATCGAATTTGGGCGCTTTGTAGCCATGATCTTGAACCCGGCGTCATTTTAGCCGGTTCAGACCGTGGTCTCTTACGCCAAAGGGTCGACGGTGGGGCCGAACATGTGCCATCGCCGGCTGATGACAATGGGCGCTGTGTTTGGTCCGTCGCGCAGGCCCCCCATGATCCGAATATCATCCTCATAGGTACCAACCCTGGCGCACTGTTTCGCTCCGATGACGGCGGAAAGAGCTGGCGCAAACTTCCCGTTGATTTAGTTGATAGCTGCCCGTTTATTGGCAAACCACGCGTCACGCGCATTCGATTTGATCCTCTCGAGGCCGATGCAATTTGGGTCAGCGTCGAAATCGACGCGGTCCACCGAAGCCGCGATGGCGGTGATACCTGGGAAAAGCTTGATAACGGCTTTAAGTTCCCCGATATCCATGACATTGCCGTGATCGACGACGGTGGTAGACGCAAACTTTTGGCCGCCACTGCGGTCGGTCTCTACCAAAGCCTGGATGACGGGGCCAGCTGGGAGTGGAAAAAGCTTGATTCACCGTGGCAATACACACGAGGGATCAAGCCGCGCGCCGATCTCGACGGTACCGTATTCCTATGCAACGGTGATGGTCCTCCGGGATCTCAAGGTCGGCTGCTACGAAGTCGAGACTGGGGAGAGTCGTGGGAAGATGCGAATTTACCAGGTCAAACCAATAGCACGCCTTGGATGGTAGCCACCCATCCAGCTAATCCAAGCCTTCTTTTTACCTGCACCAATCTCGGTCAAATGTACCGCAGCAACGACGGCGGCGAGGTCTGGCAGCGTTTGCCCCGTGAATTCGGCGAAATACGCACGCTTCTATGGCACCCCGCAGCCTAACAGGGGAAACAATTCGGGAAACGCAAACACCACTTCGGTTAAAGGGTTGAAAAATCGGGCGGTCTTTTCTCTCGAAACGCTGTCACGGCTTCCAGGTTGGCTGGTCCGCCGCTGAGTCCGGCAAGTTCAGCATTCTCGGCATCAATCACCGCTTTCAGACGCCCAATTTCAGGCCCATTGATTAACCGTTTCGCCGCGGCGATCGGTCCAGGAGGGAGCGCCGCAAGTTTCGCTGCTCGTTGATGAACTTCTTCGGCAAACACATCATCCGGAAATACGTCGAGCACGAGCCCCATGTCTTTGCACTGCTCCGCGCTCATCCAGTCCGAGCTCATCAACATCCACGCCGCCTTTTGCCGACCCATCAACGCCGGAAATGTCATTGTGCTGCCAGCTTCGGCGACCAAGCCGAGCTCAGAAAATGGACATCTCAGCCGCGCGCCCGCGGCCATAAATGCAAAATCCGCGAGTCCACAGACTGTTGCGCCCACCCCAACTCCTAGCCCATTCACCGCAACCACGAAGGGCTTAGGGAACTCCGCAATGATGTGCGCCATGCCACCGAAGCCATGCACAACTTTCGCGGTGCGGCCCGCTTCAGAAAGATCGGCACCTGCGCTGAACGCTCGCCCCGCCCCGGTTAGAACGACAACTCTGACATCATCATCTTCGCGAGCAGCCAGGAAAGCTTCCGCGACTTCATCGAACTGCGGATTGTTGAACGCGTTAAGGGCCTCCGGCCGATTCAACGTGAGTGTGCGAACACGATTCTGATCGTTCGTCTCAAGCATTGTCCGTCTCCTTCAATAGCAACACCGTTCTTCCCACCAAAAACTAATCGCAAGTTTTGGGACCTCGACACCCTCTATCAACACCGCCACCGTTATAAAGGTAAATCCCCCACCGCGTGATTAACCGACCCCGTTTCGTTGTATGAACGAATCACCATGTCAGCAATACGCATCAAATGCACTTCGTCCGAACCATCCGCGATGCGGGCCCAGCGGGCGTTGATAAGCATATTCGCTAGCGGCGAATCATTGGAATATCCAAGAGCTCCATGAACCTGCACGGCTCGATCGACCGTCTTCCACAAAGTGTTAGCGACATGGTGCTTCGCCATCGATACTTCCGCTCGAAAATCCATCTCGTTTTCGATTTTATAGGCGGCATGCAGCACCATCAGCTTCGACGAATAAAGCTCCAACGCACTCTCAGCCATCATCCACTGAATCCCTTGCTTTTCTGAGAGAACGGATCCATGCGAGTATCGTTTCTGTGCACGATCCACGAGCATTTCAAGCGCTTGTTCGATCTGCCCAATCCACCGCATGCAGTGCGCTAGTCGCGCCGGACCTAGGCGAACTTGACCAAGTTTATGCCCGCCGCCTTGCTCACCCAACATATTTTCTTGTGGGACACGAACGTCGTTGTAACGTAATTCGGGATGGCCGCCGCCGCCGCCCATTGTTTGTACGTCCCGGACGATTTCGAACCCTGGTGTATTGGTTGGCACGATGAACGCACTGTTTCTTGCTTGGGCGATCTCAGCATCTGGGTCCGTTTTCGCGATAACGATCGCGAAATCCGCGCCACGAGCTCCGGAAGTGAACCATTTGTGGCCATTGATGACCCATTCATCACCCTGCTTCACGGCAGACGTTTGAATTTGGGTGGGATCGGAACCAGCTACCTCTGGTTCCGTCATCGAAAAACACGATCGGGCGGTACCTTCACAGAGAGGGCGCAGCCACTTTTCCTTTTGCTCCTCGGTACCGAAGTGCAGCATGGTGTGCATGTTGCCTTCATCGGGCGCTTGGCAATTAATAAGGTACGGTCCGTACGGTGTTTTGACCGCTTCGGCCGACATAGCGGCCACGGCGGTGATACCCAATCCCATGCCCCCCCACTCTTCCGGCATATGTGGATTCCAAAGCCCCAGCTGGCGTGCCGTGTCGCGCAGCTCTTTTATCGCGATCCGCCATGTATCACCGGACGCTTTGCTGTCACGCAGTTCCGTCATCTTCGGTTGAACAGTTTCCTGCATGAACTTTTTCACCAGCAATCGCGCGTCTTCGACCTCCTCTGGAAACGTGAAATCAATCGCCATGAATCTTCCCCTTTTGGTGTCCGCCAAAGCATAACGGTAGAGCCAGTGCATGCTAAACCATTGTCGTTGTCCGGTTATGGTTAGAATCAATGCGTGTCGCAGGAGAACACTATGTCCGAGCAACCTTTGCAATTAGACAAGCAAGATCACATCGCCATCGTGACTTTGGATCGCCCCGAAAAATTAAACGCACTTTCGAGCGACTTACAGACCGCGCTCCATGAAGCCACTACTGAAATCGGTGCCGACGACAACATTCGGGTCGCCATCGTCACCGGGGCGGGGCGCGGGTTCTGCTCTGGAGCCGATCTAACAGCACGAGGACAACAGAAAACCCCGACACAAAATGATCACCTTGACGATCTCGGCTGGGTCGGGCGCCAAGCAAAAGCAGTGTATGGACTCAACAAACCCGTAATCGCCGCTGTCAACGGCGTTGCTGCGGGGGCTGGGATGAGCTTGGCGTTGGCGTGCGATATACGTGTGGGATCAGAGAAAAGCCGCTTCAAAACAGTCTTTATTGAACGGAATCTTTCCCCAGATTCGGGAATGAGTTTCTTTCTTCCTCGTATTGTCGGCTACTCGCGAGCCGCAGATTTGATTTACACGAGCCGGGCCGTCGACGGCGAAGAAGCCTATCGCCTCGGGTTGCTTGATCGCTTCGTAGATCACGACGACCTGATGGACGCAGCACTTGAAGTCGCTATCCAAATGACGCAGTGGCCCCCTCTCGCATTACGGATGTCTAAGCGTGTATTGCAACACAACGTTGAAGTCGAACTTGACGATGCCGTGCGCTTCGAGCTGACTAGCCTTGCTTACGGGAATCGGGCGACGAATGACCGACAAGAGTCCATTGCCGCGTTCCGAGAAAAACGGAATCCGGTGTACACGGGCACGTAAAGATCGGGCGTTAACACCATACTTAGTACGCTTCTACGGATGCGAACGATCGTCAATACTGCGCGATTTTCGCAGAACCCTATGAATCCAAAACCAGCCGATGGGGCCCGCCGTAACGCTAGCCAGACCAATAGCAAAGAAGATACCAACGTACCCATATAACTCGCGCACGAGCAAAGCAATCGCGAGATAAAACAACGTCTGCCCGACCGACAAAACTAACGCCGGCCCGGGTTTGGACAATGCATTGAAGGTTGTTATCGCGAGATTGGCCATGCCCATGAATCCAAGCGCGATTGGGACAATATAAAGATACGCCGTCGCCGTCTCTCTGAGCGCCAGATCTTCATTGATCAGCGCAACAAAATATTCGGCACCGAACCACATGATCACGGCCGCGGTGCAACTGATGACGAAACTGTACCGAACACAGAGATTTAGCGTATCAACCACGCGTTGATGGCGCTTCGCGCCCCAATTCTGTCCCACGAGTGGCGCGGCACTCGACGTCACGCCGATAATCGTCATAAAAATTACCGATTCGATGCGGGAAGCAACACCAAACCCCGCGACAATCCCAACCCCAAATGCTGCGAGCAGATACGTTGTCACCGCGGTGGATACCGGTTGAACAAGGTTGGCGAGACTCGCGGGGATGCCCACGTGCAAGATTTCGCGACTCGATGCAGCCCACGTAGAGAGATCGAAACGCATGACCCGCTCGCGAACGAAAAACCAATACGCACTCAGAACCAAAGAAAATGTCCTGGCAATAACAAAGGCCCATGCCGCGCCTTCTATACCCATGGCAGGTAGGCCGATCCACCCGAATATCAGAAACGGCCCTATCGCCATCTGCAACAACGCGCCGAGCGTCATCACCCAACCAGGGAACGATGCATCGCCGAACGCCCGCATGATTAACATCCCGCTCGTTGCTAAACCGAATGCAGGGAAGCCGATGCACCAAATCCTTACGTACGAAACCACTTCAGCGAGAACGTCACCCTCGGCTCCAATAAGGTTGAAGACGGCGGACGTATTTTCGTAGAGCAAGCCCGACACCACCACGGTAAACACGAGGACGAGCGAAAGCCCGTGGGTGGCAAATTGCGTTGCCCGACTTCGCTCACCAGCTCCCATTGCGCGAGCGAGGACCACGCTCGCTCCTGTTCCAATGCCCCGAGTAAGGGCGGACAGACCCATCATGACCGGAAAAACGAAGGTGATCGCCGCAAGCGCCTCTTTGCTGACGAGACCCAAGAACACGGCCTCTACAAGCATGGTGACGGTCATCGCAAGAAAACCCATCGTCATGAAACCGGACAGGCGTAACAAATGACCCGAAAGGGGGCCTTCAACAAATCGAGGGCCGCTCGATGGTCCCGTCGGAGGGATGGATACAGGTACTTCGGCCATCGTCCCAAGGTACCACGACGTGCGAATTAGGCCCCAAAAACGCGCTGCTTAGATCATCCACAAAACCAGATAACGCGCCACAAGAGCGTAAACCGAATTACCCGATCCCCGATCTACGCTATACAATCACGTCACTTGAAGTGCGGGGTGAAGCAGGCATGAGTCGATTTAGTTCAAAGGGCGCAACGTTACTGGGGCTGGCCATATTGACGTATACAAGCGCGTTGGGATCGGAAGCCGACGTCGATTATCGGCACTACTCGATGGAAGCAATTGGCGGACACATGCAAGCCATCGTCAAGATTTTGCGGCAGGAAGTACCGCACAGTGAGCACCTATCTATTCATGCAAACGCCATTGCTGACATGGCACGCATCGCACCGGACCTCTTTCCCGCGGGTTCACAGGGCAGGGAGGCGTTACCGGCTATCTGGGAACAACCTGAGGATTTTGCCGAACGGCTGGACGCTTTTCATTCCGCCGCCGAGGCTTTCAAAGGTGCCGCGGAAAGCGGCGATCCTGCGTCGATCGGTAGCGCGATTGGTGGGTTGGGACAAGCTTGCAAGGGTTGTCACGACAACTACCGCGAAGAGTAGCTAACCCGCGGCCACCAGCACCGAAACAATTAGAATCGAGACAGCCGCGGTTAGCGTGGCCCGACGAAAGTGGTCGCGGGTATGCAGCACATCGACCGATTTACGGCCTGTGACCATGGATAGCCACAGCGAATCTCTAAACCACAACCCGTAGATCAATTGGGCGCTTAGGTGCATAACGATAAACCCGGAGATAATCCAGTGAACCCGGTGATGTAGCCACGTTGCGGTTCCCGCAAATGCATCGGTAACGTAGCGCCTCAACGGACCCTCATTAAATATATCGTCTGTTGCAAACAAACCAGCGCTCGCTTGCAGAATCACCAGAGAAAACAACGCGACAGCTAACGCGATACCCGGTGGTGTGTGGACCTGTGGATCAAGCCGTCGAAGAAAATGGTCTCGTATCGCGGTAGCCGAAACCCGATAGTACCGAAAGCGCGCATAGCGTCCTCCCCAAATACCCCAACCGACGCGAAATACCACCAGCCCAATAATCATGAGCCCTGCGCGTTGGTGCCATTGCATCCATCCGATATCGCCGGAGAGGCCAGTAACCAGACACGTACCAACGCCAATTGCAAAAAGCCAATGCCAGATTCGTAATGGAAGATCCCAGACGCGAGTATGCATACCGCTCAATCTACGTGTCCGCCAAGACTACGATTGCGCGCACGGCTCACGGTGCTCGATGCACAACTAAAAACGTCATATTGATTCTTCGCCATCGTTCCAACCGCGAACAAGTCCAGCCCCGTCGAGCTCGTTCCAAAGCGCCGGTGGGATGTCGACCCTCATCAATCCCAAGTTGGTCTGCACTTCCTCCTTCGACCACATCCCAGGAATCACCGCGGCAACCGCCGGATGGCGTAACGGGTACTGCAAAGCCGCGGCCCGCATATCAACGCCGTGGCTCTCACAAACCTCCCGAATCCTCTGAGCTTTCTCCCAGAGATGGTCAGGAGCGGGCTTGTAGTCATAGGTCGCCCGACGCCGATCGGTATTCGCTAACAGACCCGAGTTGTACGGTCCACCAATGATCACCGATACGTCATCGGCGATGCATCGGGGTAGCATTTCATCGAGCGGTGTTTGCTCAAGCAGCGTAAACCGACCCGCCAATAAAAAGCAGTCTACGTCGATCGTGTCCAATACGCGGACGCATACTTCCCATTCATTCACACCGAGCCCAATCGCTCGGACCACACCCTGCTCACGTAAGTCTTGTAGCGCAGGCAGTGCCCCGTTGATGGCAACGTCGAAGATACCCGGTTGTTCATCCCCATGCGTCCACACATCGATGTCGTGACAGAGAAGCACATCGATGCGATCCAAACCAAGTCGCTCAAGGCTAGTTTCGACCGATCGCCTGACCGCGTCGTAGGAATAATCGTAACGAATGGCAAACGGCTCCGCGTCACGCATGCCCTCGTAACGTTCTCCTTCGTCCTGGGAAACCAGCAATCGACCGACCTTACTCGACAATACGAAATCGTCTCTCGGCAACGAAGACAGTGTCCGACCCAGGCGTTTTTCGGATAGACCGTGACCATACAAAGGCGCGGTATCAAAATACTGAATGCCACCAGCGAACGCTGAACGAACGACATCATCCGCTTCAGTCTCCGATACGCGATCGCCCACACCCCCTAACGTTGCTCCGCCAAAACCAAGTGCCGTAACTGCAACTCCCGATGTCCCCAAAATCCTCGTTTCTATACCCATGTCATGATCCCGTTTTTCCATCCGTACCGTTGGACGACGTATCAAACGCCGCCCCACCATCACTTTGAACCGCTTTGGATACTGCGTGTTCCGTCGCGACCGAAAGTACTACAGGATCTCGGCAGCAATACGTAGGAACATGCCCGCAATTAAGCTCTGCCGAAAACACTGCGACGGTGCGACTGCCAAGTACATGCAACAAAAAATAGTGATGCGCATCGAGCGCTGCTTTTCGGTTCATGTCACCGAGGTTCTTATGCACAAAACAGTTGCACTTAGCCGCTTGTCGGCTGAGGCCATCCTCCGAGTCTATCGTTCCATCATCCGCTTGTATCGCGCGGATCTTGAGTTCATGGTCCTAGGATCAACTACCCGCGAAAAATCGCCAATCGGGCTTGAGCGATAGACAACGTCGAAACGGAGATAGGAGTACTTTGGTCAATGAAAGACTACAAACAATACGATGCCGTGGCGCTGGCCGAACTCGTCAAAAAGGGCGAGACGACCCCCGCTGAACTTATCGACGCCGCGATCGACCAGGCGGAGTCTATCAATCCCAAAATCAACGCGATTGTTACCCCAACCTATGGCGCGGCAAGGGAGAATGCCGAGGGTCTCAACCAAGGCCCTCTCCGTGGCATCCCTTTTTTGGTCAAAGACCTCAATCACGTCGCCGGCGTACCCACCAGCATGGGTAGTCGGCTTTTTCAAGATTACGTGCCGGATCACGACGGCCATGTGGTGACGCGTTTTAGGAACGCCGGACTGAACATTATGGGGAAAACAAACACGCCGGAGATCGGCCTCGCCGCCACCACCGAGTCCGTTGCCCTAGGCGTCTGCCGAAATCCCTGGAATACCGATCACACGCCCGGCGGTTCCAGCGGAGGCGCCGCCGCTGCTGTCGCCGCCGGTATCGTACCGGTCGCCCATGCGACAGATGGCGGCGGATCCATCCGCATCCCGGCTTCTTGTTGCGGCCTCGTGGGATTAAAACCAAGTCGTGGACGGACGCCGCTCGGCCCCGACGTGGGCGAAGGATGGGGCGGCATGTCGACCGGCCATGTCGTATCGCGGACCGTTCGAGACAGCGCAGCAATACTCGATGTCATCCAAGGGCCGATGCCAGGCGATCCGTACCACGGCCCAACCGACTCGGATTCCTTCCTATCCCGTGTGAACGACCACCCCGGCTCGCTACGCGTTGCCATCGATTGTCGTGCATTTACGGGACACGACACGCACACGGAGTGCCTCGACGCAGTTCAAAAGGTTGCATCGACGCTCGCTCGGATGGGCCATTTGATCGACGAACAAGCGTTACCTTTGGACCACGAGGAATGGGGGGTTGTTGTGAGCTCCGTGGTACTCGCCAACGTCGCCCACACCATCTTAACTCGCTGCGCTAGCCTTGGGGTCGAACCAACGCTCGATGTAGTCGAGCGTAATACGTTGCGCAGCGTCGAAATAGGGCGGCAGTTATCGGCAACAAATTACGTCAAGGCGATACAGCGCATGCATCAATTGAGTCGGGAGATGGCTGCGTTTATGCAAGATTGGGACGTGATCCTTAGTCCAACGCTGGTGAGTCCGCCCGTCAAGACTGGGTGGCTTGACCCGAACGACGACCCTGACGTCTACGGGTCGCGATTCGGTGGTTATTGGGGGTTCACGAATCTCTACAATGCGACCGGTCAACCCGCCATCTCGTTACCCCTTCACAGGACCGCCGAAGGCTTGCCCGTAGGGGTCCAATTTGCAGCCCGATACGGTGACGAAGCGACGCTATTGCAACTCGCCGCTCAGCTTGAAGCTGAAGTGCCGTGGCCGCTGACCGCGGAGGTTGAATAATAAAGGCGCGTCGGAAGCGATCAGCTCAGAGCATACTCTTGACACTACAACGAATCGACGCATCGGTCCTACTCGGTCCAAGCTTCGCGATCAATCAGAACAACCCTAGTTGTCGGTCATCGCCGATCGCACGGTCGAAGTTCAGCCCCATGACATCAAGGACCGGTTCCGCTACGGGTCGGACTTGGCGCTGGACATAGTGCTCTCGGTCCAACTCGTGTTGAACGTTGTCGAGCGGTTCCGGTCCCGCCGTGGTGATGACGTAGGAAACAACACGGCTCGGGGTTTTTGCTTTACGGGCGGCAACAACGTGGGGCGGGGTAATCGCAGTGTATTCGTGCAACGCTTTCCGTAAGCCTTTGCGATATACCAAGTGATCGTCCAGTTCTCCTGAGCGAAGATCTCTCACGTAACCGCGCAAAAAATCGAGAACGGGGCCACCGTCAAATAATCGCAGATATAGTTCACGCTGCACGTTTTTGGCTAATTCAGTCCAATCGCGACGTACAACCTCCATGCCCACAAACTCCACGCCGCCTTCCCCATCAACGACCCCGGCGTAGCGCTTACGTGCTCCCGCCGACCCACGACGAATCGAAGGAAAAAATAGCCGTCGGTACAGTTTCTCGAACTCCAGTTCCAGCCGACTTTCTACCTGCCAGGTATCCTTAACATAGCGTGCTAAATCGGCGTTGATCGAGCGCGTCAGGATGTTGCCTTCGTCTTTAGCCGCTCGCGAATCATCGATACCCGAGCGAACGAATACACTGTCCGTGTCTCCATAGACCACCTCGAACCCCGCGCTCTCGAACCACGCCTTTGACCAGAGAAGGAAGTGGCGGCCGAGACCGGTGATGCTGTTAGCAATATCGGGATTGTGAAATCGGCACCCGGGCGTACCAAGTACCCCATAAAACGAGTTCATGAGGATCTTGATGGCTTGGGAGGCCACCTCGTCTTTATCCCGTTTCGCCCGCTCACGCGCCCGAAAGAGTTCATCGAGAATGTTCGGAAGAATGGCGTCGCCGCGATGATAAGCCGCACCACTCGGCGTGGAGATGTCATCATTATTTTCTGCTCCCGAGACGACGTAGGTCAGCGGATCGATATTGAAGGTGCGCATGATGCAGGGATACAAACTCTTGTAATCGAGAACCCAAACGTTTTCGTGCATGCCAGTGACCGGCTCCAAAACGTAGCCCCCGCCTTGCGCCGATAAACCCTGAGCGTTCGGCGAACGAACCGAAGGTGCGCGGATGTGTTTTTCAGACAAGGCGGCGAGATAAACAAAGTCGAATGACGCGATGCTTGCAGCAACGCGGTCGAGAGACATGCCAGTTAGTTTGCTGCGCGCCACGGTGAGATTAATTAGATCTAGTTTTTCAAGAATCTGGTACGCCAACCGCGCATCGGTCCTCGCATACGCAGCAAAGCCGGCCAGATCGTGATGATAGCGATTGAGAATTTCTTCGGCACGATTGCGGACATCGCCTTCGACCAACTTGCCTTCACCAAGCACAGAGCGTGCAACGGCGTCTAAGGAATAATCGTCCATCCGGACGTACGCGCGACGTAGCAAGTCGATGCCGTCAAGCACCACCCGGCCCGGTATCGTCGCCTGGTCGTTGCCGAAGCGCCCTTCCGCGAGACGCAATCGCAGAGCACCACTACCTCGGCCCATCTCGAAGGAACGGCCATGTCGACGCGCAATCCGATCAAGGACCCGTAAGTCAAAACCGATAACGTTCCACCCGGTCAAAACATCGGGATCGAAGCTTCGAACCTTCTCGATGAAAGCGTCGAGAACGGCCGCCTCTGACGGAAAACCGACGGCGTTTGCTGGCATGCTCGTGACGCCGTCGCACGCGACGATATAGACTTCATCAAGGGATTCTCCGAAGAGCGAAATCGCCAAAAGCCGGGAAGCCTCGGGATCCGTTTCAATATCAAAGGATAGAAGTTTCGGCGAGAACTCAACTTGGCCTGGTTCGACGACGGGGTCGTTGAATACCCAATCAACTCCCGCGTCCTTAGAATGCTGCGCCTCGCCGTCGATGACGCAACCACCACGCACGTTTCGATCGATTAAATAACGAACCGCAAACTGCACGTCGGCTTCGTAGGTCGCAACACCAGCGTCATGCAGTCGATCCCGGAGTATCGGTACGTCCGTTGGTAGTACCACGTCAACGCGCGCAAGGGGTCCACCGCTAAACGATAGCGAGGTGGACTTGTGGAAAGCGGTTGCACCAGCAGACCGTGTTTTTTTCTCGTCTTTCCGGTCTACGTAAAAATGCGGTCGCTCTCGCTGATCGCGAATGAGAAACGACTCACCGTTCGCGAGTTTTCCGTAGATATGAACCACCGGAATCCGATTTTCCACCCGGTAACTTGCTTGGAGAATAAATCCTTCAGCACGCACGATATCGACGTAATCCGACAATCCCAACGATGGGCGATCGCCCAATAATCATCTTACGTACCTGTACTTCAACTCTATCGCCACATGTGCGTACCGCCACAAACAGCGACTGCTTGACCGGTCATGTACTCGCTCGCATCCGAGGCAAGAAAAACCGCGATCCCTTTGAAGTCGTCCGACTCCCCAAGTCTCCGCATCGGCGTTGTCGTTTCCGCGTTACGTTTTGCTTCGGGGTTGTCCCACAGTGCCTTGGCAAAATCTGTCCGAATCAGGCCAGGACAGATCGCGTTTACCCGAACGCCTTTCGGACCATATTCCAACGCTAAATTCCGGACCAACGCGATATCAGCAAGCTTAGAAATTGCGTACGTCCCCAAGGCCTCTGAACCAGCAAAAGCTCCCGTGCTGGATGTAATCATCATGGATCCACGACCCGATGCCACCATATCCGGTGCTACCATTTGGCATAACCAATGGTTCGATCGCACGTTGGCATTCATAATCTTGTCATAGGCTTCGTCCGGAATTTCCGACATTGGCCCGTAGAAAGGATTGACCCCCGCGTTGCATATCAAAATATCAATCGCGCCCAGTTGGGCGCGAGTCTCACTCACCAATCTTTCAAGTTGTTCTTTGTATCCGATATTGCAGACGATGGGAGTGGCAGAGCCATCCCCGCACTTGGCGTTGATCTGATCGCAGGCGGTTTCACACTGATCTAGCTTACGACTGGACACAACGACCCTTGCGCCGTGTTCAGCAAGTCCTTCGGCCATCGAAAGTCCCATGCCCTTTGAAGCCCCCGTCAGAAGCGCAACACGCCCGCTTAAATCGAATAGTTCTGTCTTCACTCCCATGAATTCCACTCCGCACCACTTGACGGGCTAGATTAGCAGCTTCATTAGCGCATGCTGCAACTGTTGCAATCGGTTGACCGAGCGCTTGCGCTTGCATTGAAGGCGGCTGTCGGTCACCGATCGGGCTCGATAACAAAGCGCTAATACCCATCTGTTCGTATCTCGGATAGATTGATGGACTCAAGAAAAGAGGTGACGTCGCTCGGGGCAAGATGAAGCAGTTCTCGTACGCCATGATCGCACTCGTCGCGGTCTTCGCCACGGCGAACGATCGTCCATGCTCAACGCCTGACTATTCTCATGGCATCTCTTACGTGCTCCCGCTGAAGTATCCAGCCGACTTCCCGCACTTCACCTACAGCAACCCCCTTGCACCAAAAAGAGGGCTCCTACGTCTACCCGACATGGGGACCTTCGACAATTTCAACGGCATCCTTGAAAAGGGACGCATTGCTGCTGGGTTCGACTTTGTTGGTTCCAGGACACTCGTCTACGATCGGCTGCTCGAACCCGCGATTGACGAACCAGCGAGTCAATACGGCCGTCTCGCGGAGGGTGTCGCCGTCGATCCCCAGTACCGTTGGGTTGCGTTCAAACTTCGCGCCGGTGCGTATTGGCACGATGGAGAACCCCTCACAGTAGAGGACGTTCTGTTCAGCTTTAACGTCTTTAAGGAACACGGTTCGGTGTCCCTCAGAACAGCGTTACAGGATCTCGTTCACGTCTATGCTTTCGGAGAACGAGAACTCTGCTTTGTTACCCGAGCAAACGCACAAATCAATCCGATCATGCCGTTCGCCTACGGGGGGTTATCGATCTTGCCTAAGCATTATTGGCAGTCACGAGATATATCCAAGACCACCGTCGAGGCACCGTTAGGGAGCGGCCCGTATAGGCTGAAACGCGTCGATTTCGGCCGATCGCTCGACTACGAACGCGTCGAGAACTACTGGGGTCGGGATATACCAGTGAACCGTGGACGCTACAACTGGAACAACGTGAAATTTGACTATTTTCGCGATGAAAACGTCATGCTTGAAGCCCACAAGGCGGACGTGATCGACGCGCGCGAAGAAACCGTCTCCAAGGCATGGACGACTGAATACAACTTTCCGGCAGTGAAAGCAGGCCTATTTAAAGCTGACTTGCGTTACATCACTCGCGTTTGGGGGCTTTGGTGGCCCATTTTTTGGAACCTTGACCGTCCCCGCTTTCAAGATATTCGGGTTCGTGAAGCTTTATGGCTGCTATACGATTTCAGTTGGATCAATCGAGTCATATTGTTTGGTTTTTATGATCACGGAACATCGTTTTTCCACAATTCGCCCATGGCGCAGGCCGGCTTGCCTGGCCCAGCCGAGCTCAAACTGTTGGAGCCGTTTCGAGACCAACTGCCGCCTAGGGTATTTACAACGTCCTTTAAGCAGCCTCCGTCGGACGGTTTTGGTACCAACCGTGACAACATCGTTCGAGCGCTCGAACTCCTATCAGAGGCGGGTTGGGAACTTCGCAATGCTGAGCTCCGCCATAAGGATACCAACGAACGTTTCACTATCGATTTCGTTTTCGTTTCACCGATGCTGCGTCGCGCCGAAATGCCATACGTCTCTCAGTTGAATCAAATCGGAATCAAGACCACGGCTATCGCCCCGGAAAACTCGCATTGGCAACACCGGATGCGCACCGGCACCTTCGACGGAGGCGCCTACCTCTACATACCCAGCAATACCCCAGGACTTGATCTAAGAAATCGCTTCGGGAGCCTTGCAGCCGGACAGGACTACAATCTGAACTGGGCAAGGATTAAAGACCCCATCGTCGATGCATTAATCGAAAAGGTGATTCAATCTCGCACTGCTGACGATTTATATGCATCCACACGCGCGCTTGACCGGGTACTGCTCTGGAGCTTCTACTTCATCCCGGGAATGGCGCAACCGGGATACCGATTGGTGCACTGGGACAAGTTCGGAGAAGTTGAAACTTCACCGTTATCACGCGTGCCGGTCTTGGATGCGTGGTGGTGGGACGAAAACAAGGCGCAGCATGTGGCGAAAGGGCTCAAATCATTGAACAGCGCGAAATAATCGATGGGTAAGTATTTTTTACGCCGCCTCTTACTGATTATCCCGACGTTGTTCGGGGTCATTCTGATTAATTTCACGATCGTGCAGTTTGCCCCCGGTGGGCCCATCGAACAGATCATTGCCAAAGCAACAATGGGACAAATGTCAACCACATCGGCCATCAGCGGGGGCGGCGATTCGGGGATGTCGTCGCAAGCGATGGAACAGAACGCGGCGACCCAAAATCCTGCCACATATGGCCTTGACCCTGAGTTAATCGCTGACCTTGAGAAACAGTTCGGTTTTGACAAGCCCGTCCACGAGCGCTTTTTTTCCATGCTTAAGAACTATCTACGGCTCGATTTTGGAACAAGTTATTTCCAAGATCGGCCCGTCGTGGAACTGGTGGTCGAACGGATGCCGGTGTCGATCTCGCTTGGCCTTTGGTCACTGCT
>CEWR01100071.1_pt1 | contig 25128 bp, 18 predicted proteins | sample 356321 | NCBI WGS metagenome assembly CEWR01 (sample SAMEA2621551, study PRJEB7988) | marine metagenome | biome: marine biome (ENVO:00000447); feature: mesopelagic zone (ENVO:00000213); material: "saline water (ENVO:00002010), including plankton (ENVO:xxxxxxxx)" | depth 790 m
CTTTGGGGGAAACGACATTGGGATGTATGGGGTTATCCTAAAAAATGGAAAAATAAAGCTGCTGTTTATAGACGTTTAATTTCTATTCCTAAGAATATAAAGGGAAAACGTATTCTGATTCGTTTTGAAGGTGTTCGTCACGTTGGTCGGATAGAAATAAATAGTAAAGAAGTTGGAAAATGGAATGATTCTTACATTCCATTTGAATTTGATATTACGGATTATATACACTCAGGAACTAACGAAATGACTGTTTTTGTTGAAGATAAAAATACAAGTGGTTTATTTGAAGATTATAATGCGAAACGAAGAGGAATCTATAGAGATGTGTTTTTAAAGTTTGTTCCAGATGTACACGTAGATTCAGAAATTTATATGCAAACCTCAGTTGCTGAAAATAATGTAACCTATCAAGTTCCGGTGATTAATAATAGTCTTAAAAAGCAAGAAATTAATATACGATTCAAAATAAAAAATGCGAAAGGAAAAGTTATAAAAACGTGGGATTATAAAGAGAAAATTTGTCTTGCTCCTTCCGAGACAAAGACCATTACAACTACTCAAGCTTGGGATAATGCACACTTTTGGTCAATAGACGATCCTTATCTTTATTTTGTTATAACAGAAGTACTTAATAAAAAAGGAGATCTTTTAGATGCTCACAAATTGCGATTTGGATTCCGTGAAATTACTTGGAAAAAAAATCACCTCTATCTCAATGGCAACGAGCTTTTTATAAGAGGTCATGGTGGTCATTCATTAGGTGATCTTCAAGGGGGAAAGAATTACAGTGAGGCTTGGATTAAACAACTTAAAGAGCAAGGTGTTGAAGCGATGCGTCTTCATAATATGCCGCGACATGCCGAGATATACGAAGCGGCAGATGAGATGGGATTCTTGCTTATATCTGAAGCAGCACATCACTTCCGATTGCCTTCCAAAGAGCAGGCCTTGTCACATATGGAAAGCTTGGTAAAGTGGTTGCGAAATCATCCGTCAATAATCATGTGGAGTGTCGCGAATGAACTTCATTGGAGAAACTTTGAAGAACCCGCTTATTTAATAGAATTGAGTAGACAACTAGATCCTTCTAGACCTGCTTTTAATAGTGACTTTACTAAGTGGAGTAAGCATGGCGATGTAATTAGTCATCATTATGATGCTGAAAATATATGGAATGATTGGGAAGAATATGGACCTGAAAAAGTAATGATTTGGGATGAAATTGGAAATGTGTGGCAGCATGATCGTCCTCTTAAGACAGGACCAGCAGGGGTAGAGATAAGTTCTCAAGATGTAGCTACTGGTACCTGGAGAGACGGTTGGGAAATGATGCGAAAAGATATTGAAGTCTTTGCGGATGGAAAAATGATTGACAATGAGTTTTTTAGAGTAAACGCTTATTTTCCATGGGAATTAAGTTATAATTTTTACCGTTTTCAACCGATTAATAACTTTCAAAGATATTATCCAAAATATGATTATACAGAAGGTGCAAGAGGAATTAAACCTAAGTTTATAAATCCGAGTGCAACCCCTATTAATATTTGGGATCCTACCCTACCTTCACATATAGCGAATCCAGCATTGTATTGTTTTAATGAATTTTTAGCGCGAGTACGTTTTCCTGACGATAAAAAATATAAAACCTATTTTTCTGGGGAAATGATTCAACAGGGTGGACGACTTTTTTTTGAAGATCATCGCCCCGCAGATCAAGTAGAGTTTCGTGTAGAAACTGCTAATGGGAAAGTTTTAAGCTCAGTTGTCAAAGATATTTCTTTAAAAGCGGGTGCATATCTTACTAGTTTTATTTCCCAGTGGGAACTTCCTGTAGTAGATACCTTAACGCAAGTAAAGCTGGTACGCCAGTTTTCAAATAAAAGTATAGTAGGATATAGAAAAATTAGTGAAGCAAAAATTTTCCCTAGGTTTAAAACTGTTAATCTAAATACTCAGAAAATAGCAGTGGTTGGAAAACCATTGCAGAAACTTTTAGGAGGGGCTGGTGTTTCTATTTCTAGTGCTAAGATTATAGTTGCAGAGTCTTATGATGAGTCGTGGGAGAATACTATTTCTGATGGTGCACGTCTACTTATTCAGCCAATAGAGAAAAAGACAACTACTCAAAACAAACTAAGTCACAGTATTATTACAATTAGAGGAGGAGAAAAACAATATTTAGGTGCTATTGACAGTCTGAAAATTTCCGAGACACATAGTATGTCTTTTGGAACCCCAGGTAAGGAATTATCAAATATGAATAGTAAAAGTTTTACTATTCAACAACCGTTGCCAGGTGCATGGGTGACTTTTGATTTTGCAGGAACCATTAATTTTGGCAGGAGTTCTCTTATGCAATTAGATTATGGTCTATGGAAAAACCCAGGGAAAGAAGGATACAAAAAAGCTTGGGCAGACAATGGAGGTGCTCCGTTTTATCAGAAAACAATAAAGATTTTACTTTCTGATACTTCTGGATATTGGTTTGTTAGTGGAGAGGATGAAGTAGGTGTTATGACTAGAGAGCATCCAACTGCTTTTAATGATATGCTTAGGTTTGATTGTTCAAAATTTTCATGGAAACCCATCAAATTTGAAGGGGGGAAAGTAGTAGCAATAGATGATAAGATTCAAATTAATTTAACTGAAGTTGCGTCTATTGGTGTTTTGTTTACAGAAAGTAATCCGGGAAGCCAAGTTCAAATAAAATCGATAGATATAAAAGGTGGCGCTTTACCAGCAGCCTATGTACAGCCAGGAAGTAATCATCATGAGTTGGTAAATAATCTTGGACAAGAAGATTTTTCTTTTTGGCGCGGTGGTAGTTCGATTAAATCACGTGCACTTCCTGAATCACAAAATGTTCGAAGAATATTGTTTGGAAACAAAGACGGATCTGGTTCGGCACTGCAAGAGGTTTTTATAGGAAAAGGTATTGTTCTAGAGAGTACTTTAAATATTCAAAACACGGAAGAACCTGTTGCAGGATTTTTACTGAACAGAATGCTTGACTATCTTAACTCTTATGAGCCAAGTAAAAAATTAGGAAAAGTATCTCTTATTGGTCACGGGTTTTTTGACGATTGGTTTAAAAAAATGGGAGTGTATATAACATCTAAAACTTCAAATTCAGACTTAATAGTGGTTGAAGTAAAGGATGTAAATGCCCTAGCTAAAAGGAAAAATAATTTAATAAAACATCTTAGATCGGGAGGAACTATTTTATTCTCTCAAGTAAATCCAGAGTCGATTGATTTAGTTCGTGAAATAACCGGCAAGAAACTCCGGCTTACAGATCCGTTTTTTGGCCAATACTTTAAGTGCATAAAGGCTCCAATTTCATGGAAAAGAATTGGAAGTCGTCATGAATGGGTTGATTATTATGATGGAGTATTAGTTCCTTATCCTTTTGAACCAAATTTAAACCCTTTATTATCTGGAATAGCGAATATTGATTTAGATTGGAATCAAACAGAAATGTTTAGGTATGGTATTGAAATAGAAAACATGAACCCTGTGTATGCTGCGGAAGAGCAACAAATATTAATAAGTAATTGGCATATAGGTTCGGAGTCTACAAACCATCTTTATGGAGAACAGCTTAATGGAGTGCGCGATCTTCGTCAAAACAGTTGGTTTGTGAATCGGGACGCAGTAGTTCTGGAAATGAACGCTCAAGGTGGTCGTGTTATAATATCTCAGTTAGATCTAAAGTTAGGAGGTGAAAAAGCGCATCGTATTATACAAACACTATTAACCAACTTAGGTGTTTCTTTTAACGGGGCATACCCCATTGCAACTGAAAATGTTTACGACATGACAGTACAGAAGAGTCAAGTGGCTCGATTTGAGATTTATAACAAGCAAATTGACCCTGTAAAGCGTGAATACTATGGAGTACCAAATCCGATGCCAGATTACCTTAAGGGGACAAAAGTTACAGCAATTGTTGAAGAACTGGAATTACCAACGTTATTGTTTTTAGGAGATGAATTGACGTTAGGTATACATTACCCACTTCTAACTACTCTTGAGGGTGTCGTAAAAATGTTAGATCCAATAGGCTTAGGTAAAAGTACTGAAGCAGCCGAACTTATTTCTAAAAAGATTGGTAAAACTAGATTCGATCGAGTTGTTTTTTCCATTGGTGAAAATGATTTAGATACTGATATTGCAGATAAAGATTTTCTACAAAACCTAGAAGTCATTTGGAAGGTTTTAGATAAGAAATCTAGCAAGATTTATTGGCTACCTATCCCATCTGCTTTTGGTAAAGATAAAAATCGTGCAGTGATAGCGCAAAGATTTAATAAAATTGCGGCTCAGTTTTTTGAAAAGAAAGATGTATACAGTATTCCTTTTGTGTATAAAGATGTTGCCGGTTTGCCAGTAGGCTATTTTGCAGGACGTACCAATGAGTTTTCTCCGAACGAAGCGAAGGCACTTGCAAAGTTGTTAGCCGATGCTATCACCTCTTTTGGAGCTCAATAGATTCATGTAAAAACAAGTAAATAAGTGTGTTAAAATGATGATTTTAGTTAGAACGTCTTTTCTTTTAATGCTGGTTCTAATGCTATATTCACAAGATTATAGCATTGGAAAAGATCAATATTTTGTGAACACAATGATAAATCAAACTAAGTAAAATTTCTAGAAAGAACATTAATCTATTAAACAATACAATATGACTTCATAAAAAATACTAATTGAACTACTCGAAGAATCGGCAAAGCTTAATATAAGAGCAGATCTTATTTCTTACGCTAAATCTTATATGGAAAAACATTCTAAATTTACCAGATCAGAAGCATTCGAAGCTTGTTCATACAACCAACAACAACAACAACAATATACCTATTACACTTCCATTTTTTATAAAAATAAATAAGCACGACAATTATGGAATTACAAGTAGCGGAAAAAACTGTCATCAAAAAAAAGAGGCCTGTTCCCAGACAAGCTGCGAAGAAACCTTATAAAAAACTAGATTATTCTTTGACAGGGGAAAACGCAACCCGAGCTATAGAATTAGGTTTGGCAGAAGCAGATTGGTACCAAAGTCCAATTAAACGAGCAGAGATGCGAAAATTACTGACTCGTAAAGACGGCCCAGCTATACGTGATACACTATTTCTTTTGGCTATTTTAGTTGGAACTGCCTTTGCAACCATACAACTATGGGGTACTTGGTGGGTCGTGCTTCCCTATCTAATTTATGCTGTATTCTACGGGACAAGTTCTGATTCTAGATGGCATGAATGCAGTCATGGAACTGCATTTAAAACGGATTGGATGAACGATTTGGTCTATGAAGTAGCCTCTTTTATGGTCATGCGTGAATCTATAGTTTGGCGTTGGAGTCATACCAGACACCACAGTGATACCGTTATTGTAGGGCGTGATCCTGAAATTCAAATCCCACGTCCACCAGACATCAAAGGCCTACTTTTAGCCTTGGTCAATCTTGGTGTTTACAAAACCTATTATCCTGGTTTAGTTCGCCATGCTTTTGGGAAAATCACTGCTACTGAAAAAATGTATATTCCAGAAATGGAATTTAATAATATATATAGAAAAGCACGTATTGTATTGGCTATTTATCTTTTAATAATTGCATCTGCCATCGTCTTACAATCTTGGATTCCGATTTTCTTATTTATGCTCCCGCAATTTTTTGGCACTTGGTTGATGATCGTTCACAACACCACCCAACATGCAGGTTTGGCAGAAAATGTCTTGGATCACCGATTGAATTGCCGTACGGTATATATGAATCCCATCAGTCGCTTTATCTATTGGAACATGAATTATCATATCGAACATCATATGTTTCCATTGGTTCCTTACCATGCACTTTCGAAATTACACAAACTGATAAAAGATGATTGTCCCCCAGTGTATACTTCGATTTACGGCGCTTGGAAAGAAATTTTGCCCACCATTCTACGTCAAGTAAAAGAACCTGCATATTATGTAAAACGTAAACTTCCGAAAGCAAAAGCACAGGTCGTTGAAGGATTGGTAAAATCAGATAAAACTCCTAATGCTGAAGGATGGTTAGAAATTTGTGCCGCTTCAGAACTTGGATTAGACGATATTATTCGTTTTGATCATATAAAAAAGACTTTTGCACTCTACCGAGACAAAGCAGGAAAGCTCTATGCTACCGATGGTATTTGTACACATGGTAATACCCATTTAAGCACAGGATTGATCAAAGGAAAAATAATTGAATGTCCAAAGCACAATGGTCGCTTTAACCTAAACGACGGATCTCCAGCACGTGCACCTATTTGCCGTGGACTTGCCACATATCCTATAGAAAATCGCAACGGACACATTTGGCTTAATATCGAAAAAGCTGGGGGTGTTGGTGCTCGAAAAGAACAAAGATATAACCTGAAAGTTGTGAGCAATAACAACGTATCTACATTTATCAAGGAACTCGTATTGGAACCAATTGACAGTGCTGAGAACATTGATTTTACGCCAGGAGATTACCTGCAAATCGATATCCCTGCCTATGAAAATATAGCGTTTCAAGACTTTGAGATTCCAGCACCATATGCTGCGGTTTGGGAAGCCCAAGGCATTTTTAAATTAAACGCAAGCAATAGTGAAACCGATCGAAGAAATAATTATTCTTTAGCTTCGAATGGACGCACAGAACAGCAAATAAAATTTAATGTACGTATTGCCACACCACCTCCTGGACAAGACTGTCCTCCAGGAGTTGGTTCTAGTTATGTGTTTAGTTTGAAGCCCGGAGATACGGTAACGGCAATTGGTTCTTTTGGAGATTTTCACATAAAACCGGGTCAAAAAGAAATGGTTTATATTGGAGGTGGTGCAGGGATGGCTCCCTTACGCGCACATATTGCACACTTATTTGAAAATGATGCGACTCCCAGAAAAGTGAGTTACTGGTATGGAGCACGTTCTAAACAAGAGATTTTCTATAAAGATTATTTCCATGATATTGCTGAGAAACACAGCAACTTTTCTTTTGAATTGGCACTTTCAAATCCTTTAGAAGAAGATGCATGGACGGGACACGAAGGATTTATACATCAGGTAGTTTTTGAGAAGTATTTGAAAAATCATATGAATCCAAAGGCAGTTGAGTTTTATCTCTGTGGGCCACCAATGATGATTAAGGCTTGTACTAAAATGCTCACCGAGCTTGGCGTGATCAATGAACGGATCGCATTTGATGAATTTTAAACCATTCAACAATAGCGTCCCATTGACTAATTACCTTGGGAAGCTATTGAATGCCATGGCAGTCATAATCCAACCGGTCTGGACAGTATCAAAGTGGGGCATATGTGTGTCGATTTGACTAAAAGAATTGGAGGACTTGTTTTGCCTGTTGTCAATGTCGTTGCTAATTTGATTTCTTCATATACCATGGTGAATTTTCCAAAGCACCCCTTAGAATTTTCTGAGACATTGATTCGAATGCGTTGTGAAGAATATTTGGAACAACTTGTAATACAAGATTTTAAAATCATTGTTTTGCTATCGGGAAATGTGGGAGAGCCACATCTTGAAATTCTGAGAACTAATGGAGTTATTATAAATAAGTCTAGGCACCCGTCAGATACTTAGAATTAATGGTACGTTACCTTACGTAAAAATAGGTTGACTAAATTCTTTGAAAAATAAAAACTAGATGTAGAAAACATTCACGTTTCAAAGACTATTGATAACAATCTTTCTTTACCATGTAGAAATCCAGCTTTTGTATTCCATACGCCAAAAGATGAAGGAGTTTGTACTGGATATAAAGTATACGAAGATGCCAGGTCAAGTGAAAATTGGTTTGTAGTTTCCGTTATGGGAAGATACCCTGGTTATTTACTATTCTAGAAGTTTCAAAACCCCCTTTATCATGTGCAAGATATCCATCTGCCGTTTTGTAAAAACAAATATCTCCTATAGTTCCTTTTAATTTGATAATACCTATTTGTTTAGATATAATAAATGTTTTTAAGTAAGAGTTCTAATCTCAATAGATGTACAATGTGCTATCAGTCAATTGCATATGTAAAGTGTGTGCTCCCTAACAACGGCCTAGATAAAGTATAAAATACTATGAAAATAGTACGTGCTTGCATATATCCAAAAGTTATCTAATGGATCACTTGAAGAAGTGAGGGCTATGGAAGAAAACTATTGAACGATATTAAAGAACACTTAGGAAAACAACCTTATTAATTTATAACCTCACGAGAGATCTAGAATACAGTGGTATCGATAAAGAAATCTTAGATCAGTATATACTGCAGGTATCATAATGTTTAGTGTTTTTGTCTTCGCATTTGTTTAAAGGGATCTAATTGATGATATTCCAATACTTGTTAATCATTTTGTGAATAGATACAACCATAAGGTCAATAAAAAAATAGAGCAAAAAATCAAAAAAGTTTGGATAGGCTAATGAATTACAAATGGCCAGGAAGTCTCAGAGAATTGGAACAGACTATTGAACGCGCTGTTATCCTTAATGACTTAGGAAAACTACGATTGCAGAATTTGATGGACCTTTTTACTTGCGTTTCGGTCGTCCGGTGTGCCAGTTTTTACACCTAAGTATTCTGAAACAGAGCACGGGAATAAATTCATAATTGGAAAAGCGATCAAATTAACTGAAGAAGCTGATCTAACAATTGCTGCGACAGGTAATTTGGTTTGGGAAGCTTACAAGATTTTGAGCAATTGGAAGCATTAGGTATTTCTGCTGCAGTTGTTTTTTGACTCTGTTGTAAAAACAGGTTGTTTTGTTACTGCTGAAGAACATAATTATATGGTTCGTTTAGGAGAAAGCATCTCTGGTGTTTTGGCTAAGAACAAAACTATTCCTCAAGAATTTGTTGCTGTACAAGATAGTTTTGGTGAATTTTAAACTCCAGCTCAATTGATGGAGAAATATGGATTGACTGACACATCTATCGTGTAAGCTGTTCAAAAAGTGATCAAAATAAAATAATTGAAATTACATTATATAAAAAAGAGGAATGATCGATGATCATTCCTCTTTTTTAGGATCATTATAGGTCTATAAATATACATCAAAGGAGACACTCCTCCTCTTACTAATTTTCATGTTAATTATATCGTTTAGTCAATAGATTCTTCATAAATAAATTGATATCCCATTGCGAGGTAATTGGCTGCTGGGTGTAAGGCATCATCGTCATGTATGGAAAGGGCCCAAATTCAGGGGTAATACTAAACTCACTCGATCCTTGTGTTTTTTTAAGTTTAATGATGTCATCCCACCATTTAAAATAAACATCTAATGTAGATGACCATTCTGGCGTTCTTGGATCAGGAATTTGTGGTCCTTCTGCAAAACCTATTCGCGCATGAATATGATCCGATCGAGAGATTGCCAATGCAACACTTTCCTGCTGATCTTCTAATAGCGATTCGGCCACATTACACCAATGTGAAAAGTCAGCCGTGATTCTCAGGTCAGGTAGGTGCAAAAGGAACGTTTTGGTAATATGTGCAGCAAAACTGAACTTGCCCCGATGCGTTTCATGGATGATTTTCACACCCGTTTCTTTGCTTATTTCATCTGCAAGTGCAATAAATTTGAGATTTTCTTCAAAAGAAAAATAATCTTTTCCTGTTTGAATGTTGACAAATTTGGGATGAATAGAACAAGCGTTTCGAAGGTGTTCTTCATAAATTCTAATACTCTCTTCAAAACCTTCACCTTCAAGTACACCTCCCCATAGGGTAATAATTTCCAAGTTTAACTTCTCAGCCTCTTTTTTTATTATTAATTTCTGCTGTGCATCATAAGGAAGAATAATTTCCACACCATCATAACCTGCCTCTTTTACTTTGTTCAAAAAAGTTAAATAATCAAGGTTCTCAGAACCCCAAAAAGGACAGAAGAATTTTACTTTCATTTATTATATATTTAAAAATTATTTTCTCACTACTTTTTTTCAGTGCGTTTTATATGTGCTCCCGTATTAAAATCCAATACATCAGGACGAACAAAAGGTATGGAAAGATCTTGGGTTCCTTTATGTTTATAAGGATCCGTTCCAGAGACCATAAAAATATCTCGAAAGTCATGTGTAGCATTAAACCTGCCGTCTTGATTCCAAGGCAACATGGATTCTGCACTGCTATAATGTGACACTAAAGCTCTACGAAATCGATTGGTTGTTTTATTGCAAAGTGACATATGCAGTAAATATCCGTTAAAAAAGATAACACTTCCAGTCTTAACTTCTGCCTTAACAAAATCATTTGATGTATACGGAGTTATGTCAGCCACCTCCAAATCTGCAAATTCAAGATTGTTATTTACAATTCTTCTTCTTATAAAACCGCCTTTTTGTGAGCCTGGCACAACCCAAAGGCATCCATTTTCTTCATCTGCATCCTCCATAGCAATCCATGCTCCTACCAGCGATTTATCTCTGGTAGGAATAAAGTCTTCATCCTGATGCCATGACTGTCCTTTTTTACCTGGGGCTTTCATAAAAAGCATGGTCTGAAGACATTTCATATTAGGACTTACCAAATTTGACAAAATGGTTGCCACACTTTTATTCGCCGCATAATCCTTTATTAAAGAAGATATTTTATGAGGAAAATGTATGGCACTATACTTTTGAAGAACTTCTTCATCAGACAACTCTTCTGCCTCGGGAAGCAATCCATCAATAGCCCCTTTTTTTCCTTGTACAATATGAAATGCTTCTTGTTTGAGCTTTTCTATGGCCTCAGTATCAAACAAATTTTCAGCAATAAGGTAGCCATACTCCTTATAAAATTCCTTGTTATCCTCTGTAATAATTCCGTTTACAATCTTTTCAGCTCCACTCATCATTTTCGTGTTTTTAGTATTGTTTTCTTTTAGTTTTTTTACTTGTGTCCGAATCCCTCGGCCAAACTTTAATTCGATTTATTACCTGAATTTCTGATGAAAATGGCCCGTCTAATGTGTTTTAATCCAGACGCTTATTACCAAAATAATCAACATCTATTCTTAAAGGACTTCCGTCAGGGTTTTCAAATTTTGCGTTTGGAATGACAGCTTATCCGAGTATTTATGTGCTAATTATTTTTACCTTGTGATTGTAATATTGTTTATCAAAATCAAAATGAAGGTACATTTTCCCGTCTTTTTTTATGAGTTTTATTTTAGGATCATATTCTGAATAATTAATAAAATTTATGTCTTTTTTCGAATGCGTTGCTCCATTGTAATATATATTATTATTATTATTTATCCAGTTTGGCAGTTCAGACGTTTTATAAACTTTTAATCCATAGCAGCTACTTTTATTGAATTTGTTATTTTTTTTCAATAAAAATATTATTATAATACTTGTGGTGTGAGCTAGGTGATAAGGAGTAAAACGATTACTCTTTTTAACTTCTATTCTACCAGCTATCAAATTGTGAACAAATGCTCCTCCTTCTGACCAGTTTCTAACTCTCACTGGAGATAAGATTAAATTATTGTCAATTAAAATGGGTCCATGATTCACTTCTAAGAACTCATCATCCCTATCATTGCTATAAAATAAGTTGCTAGAGACTCGAATTCCTTGAGACATCCAATCTAACCACAATCCATTATCAGCATTATGAATATGGTTTTTCCTTATAATAGCATCAATTGCTGCATGAAATTTAATACCACCTATTTCAAACCCATAAAATTGTCTTTTCGTCCATATATTGTAAATATGATTGTTTTCAATAGTACTAAAAGCAGCTCCCATACTGCCGCAAATACCAGTTTGTTCACAATTAAAAATATCGTTATTCTTTACAATATGAGAACCTATATGTTCTTTATCCCAATTATTTCTTAGGGTATTGAATGTAACTTCTATATAATGGACACTACCTGGTTTATTCTTGTTTTTATCGAGAGACCATATGTTATTGCCTTTACTTCGGTCTCTCCCCAGTGTTATCTCTGAAAATTTTGAAATGCTAATCGCATCATTTTCAATAATCCAACCTTTGTTCCAATGTGTAGCTACCATACCTACCTGTTCTGCTTTAGGTGCCGCCCATTGCGTTGCTGCCTGACTGATATGAAATCCGCTGATATAATATAATTGATCACAGGATTTTCAGGATAAAAACAGGTTTTACGCATACTTATTTTAACCTGTTCTTTATTAGGATTAGATTGATGTATATTTTATGGCCTCTTCCCAAACGATGAAACCAATCTTCATAAAGATAATCTTTATAGGGATTGTACTTTTTAAAAAAAGAATTCTTAATTGTTACTTTCCAAATGCCTTTTTTTATTTTCCCCCACCTTTTAATCATCTCTGAGCCCTTAATATCCACCTTTTCTCCTTTTGCAGCACGGTAAACGATTCTTTTAGTATTAGAATCGCCTCCACGTATAGGATTTGTCCACTCACGATAAACACCTTCATGAACGATAATTGTATCTCCTGGATAAGCATATTCAACAGTTTTAGAGATCGTTTTAAGGGGTTTTAAAGCAGTCCCTTTATTGATGTCGCTTCCGTTTTTGATAGCCACATGGTATTCGTTGGCGGCAACCAACATCGTAGCTAATAATAGAACTCCTAAGAATACCTTTTTTTTAAAGATCATTTCTTTCGTTTTTATAATGAGTTTCTAATAATTAATTCTGTACTTACAATTTGTTGCACTTCTTTTTTTTCTTCATTGATGTAGGAAACTACATCTTCTCCCATTTGCTTATAGTTTGCAGATATCGTTGTTATTCCCTCCGAAACAACTTCTTTTATAGGAGCTTCGTTAAAAGAAATCAACCCTATTTCTCTTCCTAATTGATACCCTTTTCTTTTTCCTATTTTAATAATAGTGACAATATCCATATCATCTATCACAAAAAAAGCCTCCTTGAGATGGACTTTTTTTACTTGATCTACGATCTTATAATCGATCGCATTCTTTTTACAAAATTGTATAAATCCTAATTTAATTTCCTTTGGAGCCTTTGATGCATTGGAAATGACTGAGTCGGTCTCAGGAAAAATCAACGTAAATATTTTATAATTTTTTATAAGACTTATTGCGGATTGGAGACAATCTCCTACAGAGTTATTAAAATCTTGAGAAATAAAATGATCTCGAGTTTCATCGATATACTCTTTTCTATCTAAAAATAAAACTCTTTTATTTCGGAGTTTAGAAATTGTTGCGCTTATTTTTTTATTTTCAAAAGGCATAATAATAAAATAATTAAAATTATCAATGTTTTTTGAAATCAAAGTTTCAAATAGTTCAGCATTACAATGATGAAAAAACACCTCTATCCTTGTGTTTTCGGAATCTATTCCACTACGTATTGCGTTATATAAAATTTTTTTATATTCTGAGAGTTCATCAAAAAGCAGGAATATATTTTTTTTGTAATTGATCTTATTACTCGCCACAAAATACCCCTTTCGTAATTCTGATTTAAGAACACCTAGACTCTTCAATTCATTATAAGCCTTAATTACGGTTTCCTGAGATAAATTATTTTCTGCGCTAAACTGACGTACTGAAGGCAAAGCATTACCTATAACCAAACTATTATTTCGAATTAATTCCTTTATACTATTTACAATTTGTAAATATTTAGGCGTATTGCTCTGGCTATTAATTAATATTCTTGCTTTGTTCATAATATATTCCGAATTAAACTGCACTGCACTGCACTGCTATTTAATACAAATATATAAAAAAAAACTATGCTAATCTATCTCTTCTTAAATATTACAAAAATACATAATGACATTTATTTGGTGTTTCACCAATGTCAATACCGCATTTTTGATTATCTGCTTGGAATCACGAAATATCATAATTATCTATTTTAAGGAAAAAACTTGATCTTTTGCAGGGTTTAAATACTAAAAAAGACTGAAATATAGATAATATTAAAAATTGTAAAGACGGAACAATCGTTGTTCATGCTGAACATGTATCTAGTTTGGATTGATCTCTATAGACGGAGATGAATTGAATTTTGAAGGGATTAATTTTCTAACGGCGAGAAATTTGATAGTTTTTCAATTAATAATTCATATAAAAATTAGTCTAACGATTGATTTATATTTAGTTAGGAGTTTTTTGTTTAATAATAGGTTTGTTGAGGTTTTAATGACTTTGTTTTGCTGTGTAAAAGGTCAATTATAAAGCTAGTAATGTGGGAATAGTTGGTTTCTTTGATGCGTCATTTGAAATACCTGTCGAGTGAACGGAACTATATATTAATAAAACAAGGATACTGATTTGGGCACATCACATCTATCTGTGGTTGTTTTTTATTAAAGAGTTGTATTGGATTGAAATAATATATGATACGATAATTTTTTAGAGATTTAAAGAAGTTGATTCCCCGTTTTTGATTAAAAAGAGCATTTTAACATCGAAAATTGGATTGTTAATTATATATAAATCTAAAAATATTAGTAGGAATTTTTCTTCTCCTTTGTTTAGTTGTAAACAAAATGATAGAAATGTAATCGGCTTAGAAAATCAATTAAAGGAATTAAAACAAGAACTCGATAATGTTTACAAACCTGGATTAGGAGTAATGATGAGAAATATTCAAACGAATCATTCTAAACTTTGGTTTTCAAAGGATTATAACATAAGTGTTGCAAACAACGGTATTGAAGCATTGGAAATAGTTAAATTTAAAACTCCTGATTTGATAATTAGTGATGTAATTATGCCCGAAATGGACGGGTATCAGCTTTGTGAAAAATAAAGTCAAATTCAGAAACATGTCATGTACCTCTTATTTTATTGACAGCACTTGGAGATAATGAGAATGCTATAAAAGGACTTGAATTTGGAGCCGATGAATATATAAGCAAACCATTTTCGTTAAAATATTTAGAATTACCTGTCCATCGACTCATTCAAAATAACATTCAAATTAGAACATATTTTGCTAAAAACATTGTTTTTCCTAAAGGTGAAGTGCAACTAGAACTGTCAAAAATGGATCAAGGGTTTTTAGAGGGCATAATTCAAGTGATAGAAAAGAATTTATCAGATACAACTTTTGGTGTCGAAAAATTGTCCAAAGAAGTAGGATTTAGTTCTTCACATTTTTACAGATGTTTAAAGCAACTTACCGGTCAGGGACCAAGTGTTTATCTTAGAAATTTTAGATTGCAACGAGCGGCCGAGCTTTTTGAAAGCAACGAAGGTTTTAACGTTGTTGAAGTGATGTATCAAATAGGAATAGAATCAAACTCTTATTTTGCAGCCTCGTTCAAAAAACTACACGGTGTATCTCCTTCAAAGTATGGGAAAAAAATAACTGATTCGGGAGTTTTATTTATTTATAAAGACCGGTACTCTTTAAACATAGAATTGCATTTTTTTTATATTTTGTTCTTTTTATAAATACCTTTCCCTTTCAGAGCAACTTAAAAAAGAGATATCAGTCCTAAAGGACTGTTTGTGAAACTTCATCTACCTTTATAATACCGCTGAAACAATAGGGCTTTTATGAAAGTTTATTGAGATAAAGTGGATTTGAGCTATTAAAAGAGATATTGTAGCAACAAGGGAATAGTTGCATATGCTACATTTGTTACATAAACAACAACTAATTATAATTCCGACTATTATGAATAAACAATTACTTACAATTGCCCTTGTTGTATTAGGTACGATCAGTGCTTTTTCTCAAACTTATTATCCCTGGTATAATTCAGAAGGGACTATGTATACAACTCAAACCTCAGCGACTAAGGTTGCTTTTGCTACTGGAGTAACAAACCCTGATGTGACTGGAATTAATACACAAACAACAACTGCCACGATTACTCCAACCGCATCGGGTTATAAATTTCACCTATGATGAGCATGGGCAGCCTGAGTTGGGGAAGATCAGTAAATTTCATGTCTTTAATTATTTATTACAAGTAAAATTAAAAGAATTGGGTTTAGATAATAAGTCTAGACCTGTTGAAGTTGGTTATGAACTAAGATGTCGCAGTCCTATTGCTTTTGATTTAACACTATGTACCTTAATTGGAATCGGCTGACAATTATCGAATTGTCTACCCTCCCACACGAATCTTATACAAAACCGTTATAGCCTATTGTGAAAGAAAAGAATGAGCAATATTTAATAAGAAAATAATTTAAAAAAATGAGAAAACTATCTTTAATTATTCTAATAGCAACATTTAATCTGCTATTTGTACAATCAATTAGGGCAGAGGTTAAACTTCCTGCTATTGTATCGTCAAATATGGTTTTGCAGCGCAATACTACAATTATGCTTTGGGGCTGGGCTGATGCAAAAGAGAAAATCACCATCAATGCATCTTGGTTGAATGAACAATTGAATATAGAAGCGGACAAGGAGGGGAATTGGATAGTTGAATTACAAACTACCAACACCAAAGCACCGCAAACGATAAAAATCATCAGTAAGGAATCAGATATTTTATTAGAGAATATTTTGTTTGGTGAGGTTTGGTTGTGTTCTGGACAATCAAATATGCAGCAACCAGTCAAGGGTTATAACGGACAACCAACATTTGGTTCTGCTATGGCAACTACAAAGTCTGCTAATCCAAATCTACGTCTTTTCACTGTGGATAGAGTTGGTTCAAAAACGCCTTTACAGGATGTTGAGAAGTATACTTCATGGCAACAGGCAAACCATAGAAATGTTTCAAGATTTAGTGCTGTAGCCTATTTTTTCGGGCAACAGCTACAAGAGATTTTAGATGTTCCTGTAGGGTTAATACATGCTTCTTGGGGGGGCAGTCCGATTCAGGCATGGATAAGCAAAGACGTGTTGAACGGTTATCAAAAAGTCAGTCTTGATGAATTAGATATAACAAAAATGACAAGGAGTATTCCAACGGCATTGTTTAATGCGATGATTAATCCATTAACTCAATATACCATAAAAGGAGCATTATGGTATCAGGGAGAATCTAATAGATTGGAGCCGGAGAATTATAAAAAACTTTTCCCAGCAATGGTGAAAGATTGGCGTCAACGATGGGGAATTGGTGATTTTCCATTTTATTATGTACAAATTGCTCCTTTTATGTATGGCAATAATAACAATGCTTTTCAAACTGTTGATAACTCAGCCTTTATCCGCGAAACTCAATTACAATGTTTGGATTTGATTCCAAATTCGGGTATTGCTATTACCATGGATATTGGAGATGATTATTGCATTCATCCTCCTAAAAAGAAAGAAGTTGCTGATAGATTATTATTCAATGCGCTTAATCAAACTTATGGATACAACACGGTAGATTTCGCTGCTCCAATATTTGATTCTCAAGAGGTAAAAGATGGTGGAATAGTTCTAAAATTTAAAAATGCTGAGACAGGGCTATATTCGTATGATAAGTTAGAAGGATTTGAGATTGCAGGAGAAGATAAGATTTTTTATCCTGCAAATGCAAAAATTGTGAACCGTAGGCATGTATTTGCAATAAGTGATGATGTACCTAATCCTGTTGCTGTAAGATATGCTTGGCGTAACTGGGTAGTTGGAACCCTTTATGATGTAAATCTTTTACCAGCATCATCTTTTAGAACAGACAAATGGGGAGAGGCTACGCAGGTTGAAAAATAAGATTGTTTAGATGTGTTTTAATTGATACATAAAAAGAACAGGCAGAAGATTGGTTGCTTTATCCAAAGAATCTAGGTCAATATTTAAGTTTGGATGAAACATCTTTATCTAACGGTGAACTCTACATACTTTTAACTAATAAAAATGCGCACGGTAAAAAAGATAGCATAATCGCTATTTTAAAAGGGACTAAGGCGAATAATGTGATTAACCTACTTAAGAAAATCCCTGTGGAAAGACGAAATATGGTCAAAGAAGTTACTTTAGATATGGCAGGATACATGAATTTAATAGCTAAAAAATGTTTCCCTAAAACAGAAATAGTAACTGATAGATTTCATGTTCAAAAACTAGCATCAGAAGCTGTGCAAAAAGAACGTATTCGATTGCGATGGGAAATCATAGAACTAGAAAATAATGCGATCCAAGAAGCTCGAAAAAACAGGAATACACACAAACCTGAAATTCTTAGTAAAGGAGATACTAAGAACCAACTATGAACTAGAAGTCGATATTTAGTATTCAAACCCAAAACAAAATGGACAGACGGGCAAGTAGAAAGAGCTAAAATTCTTTTCGAATTATACCCAACTATTGAAATAGCTTATAATTTAGCACAAGGATTAAGTTATATTTTCGAAAATAACACCAATAAAAGATCTCGCTAGATTAAAACTAGCACATTGGTATGATAAGGTCGAAAAGTCTGAATTCAAATCTTTTAATACAATTGCTAAGCCTATACAAATCCATTATATACTAATATTGAACTATTTTAACAACAGAAGTAAAAATGCTTATACAGAGTCTTTTAATGCAAAGATTAAACAATTCAGAGCACAGTTTAGAGGTGTCAGAGATGTTAAATTATTTCTCTATAAATTGACTAAATTATTTGCCTAATTTCAATTGCTACCCTAAAATATTCGTTGATCCCTTCATCTCGTTTTTTTATTCCATTAAATTTTTTTTATGCACGAAAAATATCGGTTCATTAATTCTCTTTTTAGGCTTTCCAAAAACTATTAGTATTAAAGTTCCAAATAAGTACTGCTAAAAAGTTGTTCCTCTTTTTTGTACAACCTCTTATTATGAGGTAATGCGATAAAGGTAAATATTTATTATAATAACACACGGTACAACAAGCCTCAATACATAAGAATTAGATGAGAGATATGTTCATCGAGTTCGTTTTCGAATGCGGTAAATGTTTAATAATGTTGGGTTTAGTGAAAGGTGTATCTGCAAAGGGTAATTTTTGTTGTGTTAAAATAGCCAATCGAAAGTCAGACATAAGTGTCATATAGGTAGCACTTATTCTATTAAAATAAATAAGGTAATAATTGTTGTGTATGGCAATAGTCAGAGCTCAGTAAGAGATGTGAAATACAAGTAAAAGAGGTAAGTTATGGAGAAATTTATTTTGTGAAATTTGATATGCTAGTATAAATTTTGTAATTCTTATTGGTTGTTAATACTGAGAAAAGTGTAAATTAGGGCTAATAAAGCAAGTCTTTAATCGAAACGAGCAAAGGCGAAATTGTAGTTCAATTGTAAATTTGTAGGGTACGCGGAAGCGGACTTTATAAAATAGATTGAAAATGAATAGATTCAAACAGTTACTTAGTTTAAACGTTTGTGTTTTTTTTATGTTGGCTGCAATAGCACAAAAAAAAAAAGACGCAAAGGAAGAAGGAATGGAAGAAATGTGGGGAGACAAGTCAGTAGCTTCTCATAATTTAAAGTTAGAAAAAGTTCAATTCTTCGACCAAAGTAATTTTGGAATGTTTATTCATTGGGGACTGTTTTCAAATTTAGGAGGTGTTTGGAAAGACAAAACCTATTATGGAATTGGAGAATGGCTCATGAATCCGAGAGTAGCAGATATTCCTGTAGAAGAATACAAAAAAACAGCAAAAAATTTTAATCCTACAGGTTTTGATGCTAAAAAGATAGCTCAATTGGCAAAAGATGCCGGTATGAAATACATCATCATCACCAGCAAGCATCACGAAGGCTTTGCGATGTTTGATTCCGAAGTATCTGAATTTAACATCGTAGATGCAACTCCATTTGCAAGAGATCCCATGTTAGAACTGTCAAAAGCCTGTCACGATTTAGGATTGGGGTTTGGATTCTATTATTCTCATTACCAAGACTGGACAACACCTGGCGGTGGAAAAGGACCTAACACAGATTCAAAAGGATCCAAAGTCGACTTTACCTCTTATTTCTACAACAAATGTAAGCCACAAGTAAAAGAAATATGTACCAACTATGGAGACATCGATTTTGTGTGGTTTGACACCCCAGGAGGAATGAAAAAGGAATATGTTGAAGAATTAGTAACGATGGTCCGGGACTTGCAACCTGGCGCTATGATGTGCAGTAGAGTAGGCTATGGATTAGGAGATTATTCAAGCGAAGGAGACATGGCTGTTCCATATCAAAATATAAAAGGACTTTGGGAAACTGCTGACACCAACAACGATTCTTGGTCTTATGCCTGGTATGATAACAATTTTAAAAGTCCAAAAGAAATCCTTAACAGGTTGATAAATACCGTTGGAAGAGGAGGTACTTATTTATTCAATGTTGGGCCAGATAGTAGAGGAGTCGTTCCAAAAATAGGACAAGAGTTTTTAAGGAAAGTAGGAACATGGATTAAAAAAAATCCACAAGTTGTATACGATGCAGGAAGTTCTCCTTGGGGAGCTGCATTGCCATGGGGAGATGTCACCACACATGGAAATTCCATATACCTTTCTGTGTTTGATTGGCCAAGAGATGGTAAATTATACCTTCCTGGTCTAGAAAGCGAAATAGAAACAATTAAATTCTTAGGAAATGCTACTTCTGAAAAAGTTCGCTATAGTAGAAAAAATGGATGGCTTGAAATAACAGTTCCATACAAGCCCTTAGACAATTTAGTGTCTGTAGTTGAAATTCAATTAAAACAACCCGCGAGCCAAGTAGTTATAAAATCATCTAAAGGAGTTTTTTCTAATTATGAGACCACATTATTAACTGAATTTGGAACTACTAAAAATGCAGAATTATCCTACCTGAGATGGATGGAAAAATTTGGAGAATGGAAACACACGTATCAAGTCAGCAATTGGCAAAAAAAGGGAGCAGTTACTTGGGAAGTAAATATTCAAAAACCGGGCTATTACTATTTAGATTTGAATTACAAAGGTAAAGGCAGACTCGTTTGGAAAACAACAACAGATGAAGGAATTATAGTACAAAACCAGCAAGCTGCTACCGAAAAATATGCAACTTATACAATGGGGATATTAGAATTTAAAACAGTAGGAAAACACACTATTTCTGTTTCACTCGCGGAAGGAGATGCTAAAACATCAAGTTTGAAATTAGCAATCATCAAACCGATATAATAACGATATTGAGCAAGGCCATCGTTTTTTTTGCAGGCTCAAGATAGTAAGAATTGGCAACAAGATTTTGATAACCCACGAGCAAAACCTTTTGTCGACATCGAAATTGACACGTACATATGAAAAGCCTTATGTTTCATAATAGTTAGAAACAAAAGAAATAGCAAGTATTCAAAAATAATAAATGAAAAGAAGAGTATTAATAATGGTAACGGTTTTGTTACTTGTAGGATTTGCATGGTCCAAAAAACAAGACACAAAAAAAACACTGTCAACAGCACCAAACATTGTCTTTGTTTTTGCTGATGACTCGTGTTTTGGTGACTTGGGGTGTTATGGACATACCGAAGTAAAAACACCAAATATTGATAAATTCGCCGAACAAGGAACAAGGTATACACAGTTTCACGTAACAAGTGGAGTTTGTTCTCCAAGTCGTTCTACACTATTAGCGGGACATTTTCCTACAAGACATCGAGTTCATGGTCATTTTGCTGGAAATGAATTCAATGCTAAAAGAGGCATGCCTAATTATCTAAACGATTCTTTGGAAGTTTACCTTCCTAAATTAATGCAACAAGCAGGATACAAGACGGCACATTTCGGAAAATGGTATTTAGGTGGAGGAGGAAAGCCACATGGGGACCCAACAGCTCCAGAACCAAAAAAATATGGGTATGATGAAACCAGAGCTTGGAACGGAAATGGTCCTACTTGGAAAGGCGATCAGAATTGGCCTACAACACGATATATGGACAGCGATACTTTATGGTTACAGTCTTCTAGTAAGTTGGCTGTAAACTCAACCATAGATTTTATAAAAAGAACTAAAGGGAAAGCTCCATTTTTTGTCAATTTGTGGTTAAAAGATCTACATACTCCCTTGTGGCCATCCGACGAACAACGCAAACCTTACAAAGATTTCACACCAGACAAACAAACCTATTATTCAGTATTGACCGATGCCGATTTCCATATTGGACGTCTGCTAGATACTCTTTCAGAAATGGGACTCGATGAAAATACGTTGATCGTTTTTACAAGTGACAACGGACCTGCTCACATACCTCCAGCGATACACGTAGGGTCTACTGGAGGCTTAAAAGGAAGAAAAGTAGACAGTTTTCAAGGAGGAGTCGATGTCCCTTTTATTTTAAAGTGGAAAGGACATATAAAACCAGGTGTTATAGATAATCAAAGCGTTTTGTCTACCGTAGATATATTGCCAACATTTCAGGAATTATGTCAATTAGAGTTGCCTAAAACATACCGTGCTGATGGTGAGAGTATTGCTTCGATACTTAAAAACACACCTTTTAAACTTACAAAACCTTTGTTTTGGGAATGTCGTTTTTCTAAATCAAGTAACAATCCAGCTCAGGAAAATAGGTGGCCTACAAGTATTATTCGTAAGGACCAATGGAAATTTCTCTACAATGAAAAAATACAGCGAACGGAATTATACAATATAGTAGAGGATCCTTTTGAAAAAGTAAACTTGGCATCAGAAAACAAGAATAAAGTAGCTATATTGAAAAGTTTATGGAGTGACTGGAAACAAACCCTTCCCAAAATAAGAAAAACAAAAAGAGTAGTATAAAGAACAGTATAGCGACTTCTCAGTTTTATTATAAATTGAGTACTTCGTTAGACCAAAATCTAAGAGAACCAAAAAGTAAATGGACACACTAAAAAAGAGTATAAAAATGAACTTCTTCAAAATTACTGTGGCAACTGCCCTTATTATTTTAATGGCTGCTTGTCAGACTGAGAAGTCAAAGACCGCTAGCCAAAAACCCAATGTAATTATCGTAATCACAGATGATCAAGGTTATGGTGATTTAGGACATACAGGAAACCCGATTATCAAAACACCTACTATAGACAAATTTGCAACGGAAGCTATTAGTTTAACAAATTACCATGTGGGAACCACTTGTGCTCCAACCAGAGCAGGTCTGTTAACAGGTAGGAATTGCAATAGAAACGGAGTATGGCATACCATTATGGGTGCTTCTATTTTGAACAGAGAAGAGGTAACCATGGCAAATGTTTTTCAAGATAATGGGTATAAAACAGGAATGTTTGGAAAATGGCATTTGGGAGATAACCATCCTTTTGCGCCTGAAGACAGAGGTTTTCAAGAAGCATTCTACCACGGAGGTGGAGGCGTAGGACAAACACCTGACTACTGGAACAACGATTATTTTGACGACACGTATTACAGAAATGGAACTCCTGAAAAAGTAGAAGGCTATTGCACAGATATCTGGTTTAACGAAGCCCTCAAATTTATTGAAAACAAAAAAGACGACAATTTCTTGTGCTATCTAAGTTTGAACGCACCACATTCACCTTACAATGTGCCACAAAAATACTACGACCTTTACAAAGATGAAACCGATATCTTAGAATCTCAAAAGCGGTTTTATGGAATGATCACCAACATAGATGACAATTTCTCGAAACTCTTACAGAAATTAGACGACTTAAAAATTGCCAATAATACCATTGTTATTTTTACGACCGACAATGGAACGTCAAACGGATATAAATATGATAAAAACACAAAAAATATTTTGGGATACAACGCAGGTATGCGAGGAACCAAAGCGAGTGAATACGATGGAGGGCACAGAGTACCATTTATCATCCGTTGGCCTGACGGGAAATTAGAAGCAGGGAAATCACTAGAAGGTTTGACAGCACATGTAGATATCTTACCTACGTTGAGCTCTTTAGCAAACATCAATTTCAGCTCCCAAAAAGAAATGGACGGAATGGATATTAGCGACTACTTATTAGGGAAAACTACCTCTAAAGATCGATTTCTAGTGACCGATACCCAACGAGTTCCATGGCCAGTAAAAGGAAAACAAAGCTGTGTTATGAATGAAGAATGGCGTTTGGTAAAAGGAACGGAGTTGTACAATACTATCCAAGACCCAGGACAGAAAAAGAACATCGCCGATGCGCATCCAGAACGTGTAGCTGCTATGAATGCTTTCTACGAAAAATGGTGGACAAGTGTTCTCTCAGAAACGCATTTTTCTACGATCGATTTAGGGGTAGATACACAAGAAGTAATTACATGTCATGATGCAAGAACCATAGATTTTTTCCCACCTTGGAACCAGCGGTTGATTCGTCAAGGAAAACCAATGGAACCTGCAACTTTCTTTGTGAACTTTACAGAAGCAGGAACTTACAAATTTCATTTATCACGTTGGCCCATCGAAAGCGGTTTAGCACTTGGAGCAGAAATTGCTGACGAAAGAGGAGCTACTGAAGCTACAGATGCACGTATTCAGGGGAAAGCCATGCAATTCAAAAAAGCATACGTCAAAATTGGAGACCAAGAAGTGTCAATACAAGTTGATAATATGAAACAAGCAGCAACGCTAGAACTGACTGTTCCAAAAGGAAAAGCAGAGCTATTGGCATATTTCGACTTACAAAAAGGAGGACAGTCCAATGCTTTTTATGTAACTGTTGAAAAATTAAAGTAATATTCTCTCAACTAATTAAAACTGCCTGAGCAAACCTATTTTCCAATGGCAGTTTTTAAATAAGGTATTAGGTTAAAAAGTAGAAAGTAGTAGGTTTCAGAAAATGGTTGAAAATAAATGCAACAGTTTCGAATAGAGCATAAACTAAAGAGGGAAAAATCATATGACAAATGTATCTATACGACTTTAGTGTTTTGAATAATTATAATGCTATATTTGGCTTACTTCGGCTAAAATCCGTGATAGATCATAAACCCATGAATGTCCGCAGAAGTTTATAAAGATGAAAGATCAAAAGAATCAAAACCTTGCAAAGTGACTAAAAAAAGACAACATTTTATCTGCTGATATTCCTGTTTATTCAAGTGAATTTTGCGCAATTCACAAAAATTCCTCCAGGAAACAACGCATAGAGACGTTTTTGAGTGAACAAGGGTTTTTCCAAAATACAGTTAATGCCATTGTTTAAGATTCTTTTGGTTCTCAAAGTGGGTTGAGTTCGTTTGATTTAGAGGATGCTAAAAAGGAAAATCTAAAAATACGACGATTCTTACATGATGAAGATTCGAATGCTAGGATTGAAATTCTATGCATCTTT
>CEWR01024370.1_pt1 | contig 24984 bp, 24 predicted proteins | sample 356321 | NCBI WGS metagenome assembly CEWR01 (sample SAMEA2621551, study PRJEB7988) | marine metagenome | biome: marine biome (ENVO:00000447); feature: mesopelagic zone (ENVO:00000213); material: "saline water (ENVO:00002010), including plankton (ENVO:xxxxxxxx)" | depth 790 m
GTTTTTACATTATCATGATTTAGGTGCGCAGGTAAACTCATTAAACGCATTCGTTAAGAAAGTAAGCACAGGTAAGTACAAAGAATTCACTTTAAAAAACTTCCGATTTCAGGAAGAAATTAACAAAGACGGTAGTATTAACAATGTACTAAAAACAGGACAAAACCTATTAGTACAAATTGTAAAAGAACCAATCTCTACAAAAGGCCCAAGATTAAGCTCAGAGCTTTCTATAGCAGGTAGATTTTTGGTTTTAGTTCCTTTTTCTAACAGAGTTTCAGTTTCTCAAAAAATTGAAGACCCAAAAGAGAAAGAACGATTAAAAAGATTAGCCAAAAGCATAAGACCAAAAGGTTTTGGTGTTATTCTAAGAACTGTTGCCGAAGGAAAAAAGGTAGCAGAACTAGATAAAGATTTGCAAAACTCATTAGAGCGTTGGAAAACGATGTGTAAAAGCATAGCAAATACAAATACACCAACAAAAATTTTGAGCGAATTAAACAGGGCATCTTCTATTTTAAGGGATGTTATGAATGAAACATTTACAAGTATTGTAACAAATGATGAAACTTTGAAAGTAGAAATTAAAGAATATCTACAAGAAATTTATCCTGAAAAGGAAAAAATAGTAAAGTTGCACAAGTCTGAAATTCCAATTTTTGAAAAATATGGAATCGAAAGACAAATAAAAACATCGTTTGGAAAAACAGTTTCTATGAGCAAAGGTGCGTATCTAGTAATAGAGCACACAGAAGCTTTACACGTTATTGATGTTAATAGCGGAAACCGTTCTAATAAAGCAGGATCTCAAGAAGATACAGCATTAGAAGTAAATCTAATTTCAGCTACCGAAGTAGCACGTCAATTACAATTGCGTGATATGGGAGGAATTATAGTTGTAGATTTTATTGATATGCATAAGGCTGAAAACAGAAACAAACTGTATCAGCATCTGAAAGAGCAAATGGCCTTAGATAGAACAAAACATAAAATATTACCTCCAAGTAAATTTGGTTTGGTACAAATTACAAGACAAAGGGTTAGACCAGAGTTAAGTATAAAAACTACCGAAGCCAACCCAAATAAAAATGGAGATGTAGAAGCGCCAATTGTCTTATTAGACAAAATCGAAGCAGATTTAGAAAAATTTCTTTCTAATCCAAAAAATAAAAAGATACAATTACACTTGCATCCTTTTATTGCTTCTTATTTATTAAAAGGCGTTAACTCTATTCGTTTTAAATGGTATTTAAAACACAAAAAGTGGATTACTATTATACCTAGAGATGCTTACACATACTTACATTATAGATTTAAATCTCCTAGAGATTAATTCTTATAAATGTAAAAGGCAATAATTTTTTATCAAAAAACCCGAAACTTCTAAAGTTTCGGGTTTTTCTATTTTATGTAAAAGACGATGTCTTTAAATTTTAAAAGTTAAATTAAGTAATTACATAAAATAGATCTACAATTAAAATAGCAACGAATAGGAGTTTTTATTCAGTAAATAAATAAGTTTTGTCAAACTATTTATTTTATTCTAGTATTATACAATGATTTATTTTTTTTAAACTCACTGATTAGTTTTTATATTAATACTCTTATGAATCATTAATAATGAAAAGATCTTTTAAATTAATATCCCTCTCTGCAGAAAAAAATTTCTTTTTCAATTTGCAAAATTCCCCATATTATTTAGAGTATTTCTGCAGAGGAAAGATTAATTACTTCGTAATCAGTATTAATTTTATGATACTAATCCTTTTAATGTTAAATTTTCAACTACTATATATACATGTCTTAAGACCAGCAATATACGAGTTAATAGAGCTTTTTTTTATTTAGTTTAGTCCAAAAAGTATTGTTTAAAGATCAATTTAATTGATATTGCTTTGGCGTTACTCCAAATTTTACTTTAAATGCTTGAATGAAATTTGACAGGCTTTCATAACCAATTTCTTGATAAATATCTGATGGTCGTTCCGATTTATTTTTTAATAGAAAAGCAGAATGTTCAAGTCTTTTCTCTTGAAACCATTTACTTGGTGAATTGTGGAAGTGTTTTTCAAATGTTCTTTTAAATGATGATATACTCATATTAGATAAAAATGAAAGTTCTCTTATTGTTAGTTTATTTAACTTATTGTTCTCAATTGTTTGAATAAATTTTCGATCTTTATTATCACTATTGCTAATTAAAGAATAAAGAAAATCTACACCATTAATTTCAATAAGATATAGCATTATTTCATCAAACTTAGCATCTAAAATGTTCTTTTGAATTGATTTTGAAAGTTTAGATATATTTAAAATACTCTTTATAAAAAATTCAATAAATAGGTCGTAATCAAATGAATACGTCGAAGAATAACTAGTACCTTCTATTGGATTCAGTTCATACTTTCTAATGAATCTGTAAACTGCATCATTAGAGAAGAAGAATAGAACGCTTCTATACTTTATCTCATTGCCAGAAAATTTTTCGGTCATTAAGCTATTCCCAGACTTCATTAATAAAAATTGAGAGTTATTAATTAATTGAGAAGAATTATCAAAAAAGACTTCTTTTGTTCCGTCTTGAAGAAAACTAAAAGTATTTTTATTAAGTACGATTCGTTGTTTGGAGATTTCCTCACTGTTCACGTAATCATAAATCTCAATAGAATGAGAAGAATTTAAACTTAACTCATCAGGTAAAGTAATTGTCTTCATTGGGCTTTACTTTTGTTACTTCAAAACAAATGCTTCGAGGGTTAATATAATAATTAGTAATACTAAAACATTTTTTTAGACTTTCCCAAAAATATAGTTTTAAGAACTTCAAAACTGATTCATTTTGCCTTCTATTTATAAAAGATATATGAATCATAAAAGGTTGTTTACCTTTAAATTTTATATTCAACAATCAATTATTTTTTAATATTGTTGTCTAATTTCCAAATTCAAATTTAAGTTATAAACGATAATGAAACGTGCCTTAAAAAGCCAAAATTGTTCTTTTTTAGATTTAAAATTGCTTTATAAAGTCAAAATTGCTCTTTTTTTAGATTAATGAAGTTATTTATTCTTTTAACTCATAAATAAACTATTTATTTCATTATTCGGATAATAACATTAAAAAGAAATTAATAATATCAGTTCAAGAAATCAATAGTTTAATTACGAAACTCTATGAGCAGACCTAAATCTACTTTGGCACATATATTAAAGTGCTTATTCTATTTCTTTAATTAAATACATGTAAACAGGATAATGATCTGAGTAACCACCAGTATATCCTCCGTTAGAAAAACTTCTAAAAGGATAGCCTTTAAATTTTCCTTTTTTATCACTTAGAAAACGTTTATTAAAAATCATTGCTTTAAACATTTTGTAGGTAGAGAAATCTTTTCCCCCTTTGTCCAATAATGGTGATGAAATTAAAATCATATCAAAAAGGTTCAAATTATCTCTATAAGCTAACGTATTAAACCCGCTTTTATAAAGATTTTCATATGGGTTATAAATATCATTTTTTCCAACATTTTTCTTTTCCCTTTTTGTTTTTAAAATTTTCTTAAAACTAGAGTTTATAGGATCATCATTAAAATCGCCCATGGTAAGAATTTTAGCATCTGGGTCTTTGTCCCTGATTTGAGCAATAATTTTTGTGTTTTGATATGCCGCTTTCTCGCGCAAAGGTCTACTTTTTGCTTCACCTCCACTTCTAGAGGGCCAGTGATTTACAATAATATGAATTAACTCATCGTCTAAATACCCAGAAACTAACAATTGATCTCTTGTGTATACTGGAAAATTATTTCTGTAAATTTTAGGATTAAAAGCTTCATGATATACGGGTTTAAAATATCTTTTTTGATATAATAAGGCTACGTCAATTCCGCGTTTGTCAGGAGAATCATAATGAATAATTCCGTAATCCTTTTTTACTAAGTGCTTATTTTTAACCAAATCCTCTAAAACACTTAGGTTTTCTACTTCGGAAACACCAATAACGGCAGGACTTGTTTTTGCTTTGTCTAATCCTATTTGTGCGATTGTACTTGCTAATTTATCAATCTTGTCCCAATAAACTTTAGATCTGTTAGATTTCAACTCCATCATCGGGCTAGCTTCATCATTAATAGAAGTATCATTTATAGTGTCAAAAAGGTTTTCTAAATTATAAAAAGCAATGGTTCTAATCTTGTATTTGTTTTCGTTTTTTTGTGAAAAAGTGATACATATATTAAATAGTAAGAGAAATAATAAATAGGTTTTCTTCTTCATTTTTCGTTTTTTTTTAATCACAAACTTACAGAACAAAAAGCATCATTAAAAATAAAAGACAGTTTTTGCTCTCTTTTTTTAATTAAAAATTAGTAGTTTTACTTTGCTATAAAATTGAAAAAGAAGAGATTATGAATAAAACTATTATACTAATAGTTCTGTTTCTGTTGTGCTTGACAACACTATATTCCCAAAATATTATAAGAGGAATCGTCGTAGATACTAATTCTAAAAACCCATTATCGAATGTCTTTGTGCGTGTTAAAAACACAATAGTTACCACTAAAACAGATGCAAATGGAGTCTTTCAGATAAAAGATCTTTCGAACGGAAGCTACGTTTTAGAAATTAAATTTAACGGATTTGAAACTCAGAATTTCCCTATAGAACTTTCTGGAAAGACCTTAGATTTAGGTTTAATCATGTTGTACAAAGATATTACAGAAGAACAAGATTTAAGTATTATTACAATTACAGACGATGAATTAAGTAATGATGCAATTGCTGCAGACAATATCTCTGGACTTTTACAGGCTTCTAAAGATATCTTTCTAAGAACTGCTGCTTTTGAGTTTAGTTCTTCTTTTTTTAGAATAAAAGGATTGGATTCTGGAAACGGGAAAGTTTTAATTAATGGAATTGAAATGAATAAAACTTACGATGGTAGGGCTCAATGGAGTAATTGGGGCGGACTTAATGATGTTTTAAGAAATCAAGAATTTAGCAATGGTTTAGCGCCTTCTAATTTTACTTTTGGTGGTGTTTTAGGATCTACAAATATGAATACTAGAGCTTCGCAGCAAAGACCAGGAACAAGAATATCCTATTCTTCATCCAATAGAAGTTACGAGCACAGAGTCATGGCAACGCATACGAAAGGTCTTTCTAAAAATGGTTGGGCGATGACTTTTTCTTTAAGTAGAAGAGCAGGTAATGAAGGTTTTAATGAAGGCACTTCTTATAATGCCTATGCTGTTTTTACATCCATCGAAAAGAAAATTAATGAGCATCATAGTATAAACTTCACAGGAATATTCACGCCAAATAGAAGAGGCAAATCTTCGCCTAATACTCAAGAAGTTTTTGATTTAAAAGGAATTGAATACAATGAATATTGGGGAGATCTAAATGGGAAAAAATTAAATTCCAGAATAAAAGAAGTTGTAGAACCCATTTTAATGCTAAGTCATTATTGGAATGTTTCAGAAAATACCACATTACAAACAAATGGATCGTTTCAGTTTGGAAAAATAGGAAATAGTCGTTTAGATTTTAATGGTGGCTCAAATCCTAGTCCGTCGTATTACCAAAAACTACCAAGTTACTTTCTAAGATATAATGATTTATCTAGCGCTTACACTGCACAAGAAAATTTTGTAAATAATGGGCAATTAGACTGGATTAGAATTTTTGATGCAAATACTACCAATGCAAGCGTGGATGTAAACAATGCGTATGTTTTGTATGAGGATAGAAATGATGACAAACAATTTACCTTAAATACCATTTATAATACAGATGTTAATAACAATATTTCTATAAACGGAAAATTAGAATACAAACGTTTACGTTCTGAAAACTTTGCAGAAGTTCTCGATTTATTTGGGGGGAATGGCTATTTAGATATCAATAATTTTGCAGATACAGAAGCGCAAATGCAAAATGATGTATTAAATCCAAATAGAGTTGTTGGTGTTGGTGACAAATTTAGATATAATTTTAATTTAAGTTCAGCTTTAATAAATGCTTTTGCACAGGCGCAATTTAAATACAACAAAATAGATTTTTATGCCGCTGCAAACATCTCTCAAATTACAAATCAAAGAGAAGGTTTGTATCAGAATGGTCGTTTTGAAAATAGTTCTTTAGGGAAATCAGAAAAATTAAATTTCACAAACTATGGGGCAAAAATGGGTGCAACATATAAAATTAATGGCCGTAATTTAATAGACGTAAATGTTGCCTATTTAACACAAGCACCAACCATTAGAAACTCTTTTTCGAACTCCAGAGAGAATAATAATATTGTTGATGATTTACAGAGTGAAAAAGTTTTTTCTTCGGATGTAAGTTATATTAGAAGAAGTCCGATAATAACATCTAGAGTCACTGCTTATTATACAGCAATAAAAGATGCAACTGAAATTTCTTTCTATTTTGCCGATGGAGTTGGAGGAGATAATACGGCTTTTGTTCAGGAAATTTTATCAGGAATTGAAAAAAAACAACTTGGGCTAGAATTGGGTTTAGAAGCACAAGTTACACCAACAATAAAATTAAAAGGAGCCGCTTCCATAGGTAACTTTACCTATGCTAATAATCCTGATTTGTATCTTACTTCAGATATTACTAATGAGGGGATTTTTGATGAAAATGGTCGCTCAGGAAATTATACATCAAATTTAAAAAACTATAAAATTGCAGCAGGACCTCATACTGCATATTCTGTTGGTTTCGAATACAGAGACCCAAATTATTGGTGGATTGGCGCAACAGCAAATTTCTTTAGCAACACTTTTGTTGACATTGCACCTTTAACAAGATCTAGTAATTTTTATACAGATGCAGACGGATTAACGTTCCCGGATTATGATGTAGACGTTGCAAGAGAAATATTGCAGCAAGAAAAATTTAATAATTATAAAGTTGTAAACCTTGTTGGAGGAAAGTCTTGGAAGGTAACGGGTTATTACATTAGTGCATTTGCAACGGTAAATAACGTGCTAAATACAGCGTATAAATCTGGCGGATTTGAGCAAGGCAGAAATGCAAATTATAATGAATTAAGAGCCGACAAAGCGCTAGATAAACCGGTATTTGGTAATAAATATTGGTACGGTAGAGGCACAACTTATTTTATGAATGTAAATATTAGTTTTTAAAAAATAAATTGAATTGAAATGAAAAGAAATACAGCAAGCATTTTATCCATTGCTTTTATAACAAGTCTATTTTTTATGACCTGTGTAGAAGATAATGATTTTACAGTCCCACAAAATTTAGGGGCTGAAGAAAATCTAAAATTAGAGACAATTCTAGACAGTATTCAAAATAATCAGTTAGAATTAAAATCGATAAAAGATTTAAAAAGTTTATACAATTCAGGCAATGATCCTGTAAAAATAGTTTCTAATATTGTTGTAAAAGGATATGTTATTTCTTCGGATGCAAAAGGAAATTACTTTAGAGAATTTTATATGCAAGACGCACCTGAAAATCCGACATCAGGAATTAAAATTTCCATTAACTTAAATAATAGTTACAATAAATTTAACTTCGGAAGAGAAGTGTATATTCGTTTAAAAGGCTTGTATATTGGGGAGGTTAATTCTGGTGATGGTGTCATCACTATTGGTGGAAAAGTGAGTACAACAGATGTAAAAGAAATTAAAAGTGTTGCTTTAAATCAAATCAATACTCATTTTTTTCGTTCCGTAGAAACATCAATAATTATTCCAAAAGAAGTTTCTTTAGCAGGTTTAAACGCTTCAGATATTGGTACATATATAACCGTAAAAGGGGTCTTCTTTCCATCTAATCTGGAAGGAAAAACGTATGTGGATCCAACAGAAGATTTTGATACACAGCGTAAAATACAAACTTGCCAAACAGTAGGTTATGCAGATTTATTGATAGAAACTAGTTCGTTTGCAAGTTTTGCAAATAAAGCACTACCTATTGGAGGCGGAGCTATAAATGCAGTTGTTTCTAAAGATTATAATGGTCATTTTTTAGTGCTGGTTTTAAATTCGACAGATGATGTTGCAATGTTAGCTGACAGATGTATAACCCGTTCTGAAAGTGATTTTCCACTCATTCTACTAGAAGAAAATTTTGATTTATTATCAGGAGAAATAATAATTACAGATTGGATGAATTATAGAGAAGAAGGTACAAAATCTTGGAGATCCTATTCAGATACGTATGCACAAAGTAAAGCAGCAAGAATAGGTTCTAAAAACTCAGGAGATGCTAGTACAATTACTTGGTTGCTTACAAAAGGTGTAAATTTAGACACAACTACAGAAGAATTTTTATCGTTTGAAACTTCTAATAGTTTTGCTAACGGAAGTAATTTAGAAGTCTTAATTTCTACAGATTGGGATGGAACTGAAATAAATATAACTACCGCAACTTGGAGTGTTTTGCCAGCAAAAATAGTTTCTAATGGAGAAAGCTTTAAAAATTGGGTGCATTCTACTTTTGTGAATTTATCAAATTATACTGGTACAGCTTTTATAGCTTTTAGATATACAGGAAACGGAAATGTTTATTTTGATGGAACGTATGAATTAGATAATATCACTATTATTGCAGAATAATATCTTTACAAAATGAAAAAAATAGAACATATTGGTATTGCTGTAAAAGACCTTGAAGTATCAAATAAATTGTTTGCCTCATTATTTGGTGAAGAACATTATAAAGAAGAGGAAGTGGTTTCAGAAGGTGTAAAAACTTCTTTTTTTAAAAGTGGTCCCAATAAGATCGAATTATTACAAGCGACAAATCCAGAAAGTCCCATTGCAAAATTCATCAATAAAAAAGGAGAAGGAATACATCATATTGCATTTGCGGTTTCAGATATAAAATCTGAAATCGAAAGGCTTAAAAAAGAAGGTTTTGTTGTTTTAAATGAAACACCTAAAAAAGGCGCAGATAATAAACTAGTTGTTTTTTTACACCCCAAAACTACAAACGGAGTTTTGATAGAATTGTGCCAAGAAATAGAATAGTTAAAATACTGCTAACTGTAACTGTCAAATGCATACTAATTATTATCTTGCACTGATTTTAAAAGTAAATAAATAATGTCATCTAGATTTGATTCTTATCAAAAAAGACGCTTGCAATCTTCTTACATTTCTGTTGTAGTTAGTATTGCTTTGGTGCTTTTTATGGTGGGTGTTTTAGGATTGATATTATTAAAGTCTACCAAAGTTGCTAATTATGTTAAAGAAAAGGTAGCCGTTACACTTTTTATAAAAGACAAAGTAACTCAAAAACAAATAAAAACGTTTAGAGAATCTCTCTTAAAAGAAACTTTTACAAAGAAAGCTATTTATACCAGTAAAGCACAAGCAGCAAAAAAATATAGCGAAGAAATTGGGGAAGATTTCTTACAATTTCTAGGTAATAATCCTTTAAAAAACGGAATAGATATTTACCTAAAAGCAGATTTTGTTACACCAGAAAAAATGCAAGAATTAGAAACTCGATTTTTAAAAAATGCTTTTGTTGCAGATGTTTCCTATGATAAATCTTTGATTAATTTATTAACTAAAAATATTAAAAGAATCAGTTTTTGGTTGTTAGTCTTTAGTGGGTTTTTTAGTTTAGTAGCCATGATCTTAATTAATAGTTCAATAAGATTATCTATTTACTCAAAACGATTTAATATAAAAACCATGCAAATGGTTGGTGCAACAAAAAGATTTATTAGAAAACCATTTATATGGAGAAGTATAAAATTAGGAATGATTGGTGCTTTATTTGCTTTGATAGGCTTAGCAGTTGTTATTTATTATTTAGATAAATACATTCCAAGTTTAGACCTTCTAAAAGATTACCTTTCTTTAGGATACTTAGTTGGCGGTGTACTTTTATCAGCCTTTATAATTTCTTGGGTAAGTACATTCTTTGCGACACAACGCTTTCTAAATTTAAAAACGGACGAACTTTATTATTAAAATATGCAAAAAGAAAATAATCAAAAACAAGAATTTCTCTTTGGGAAAAGAAACTATATTATAATGCTCATTGGTCTTGTTTTTATTGCTTTAGGATTTATTTTTATGGCAGGTGGCGGTAGTGATAATCCAGAAGTTTTTAATGAAGAAATTTATAATTGGCAACGTATACGTTTAGCGCCAACCCTAGTGATTATTGGATTAGTAATAGAGATTTATGCTATTTTTGCAAATCCAAAAAAATAATCTATGGATATTTTAGAAGCAATTGTTCTTGGTATTATTCAAGGATTAACAGAGTTTTTACCTGTATCTTCCAGTGGTCATTTAGAATTAGCAAAAGCAATTTTAGGCGATACTTCTGTGCCAGAAGAAAGTTTAACATTTACGGTAGTTTTACATTTTGCAACCGCATTAAGTACTCTAGTAATCTTTAGAAAAGAAGTCGTAGAAATTTTTAAAGGATTGTTTCAATTTAAATGGAATGATGAATTTAAGTTTTCCTTAAAAATTATTATTTCTATGATTCCTGCAGTAATTGTAGGGTTGCTTTTTGAAAAACAATTAGAATCTTTTTTTGGAGGAAAAATATTATTAGTGGGTTGTATGTTATTACTAACTGCTTTGTTGTTGTTATTGGCAGACAAAGCAAAAAACACCAAGAAGGAAGTATCATTTTGGAACGCTGTTTTAATTGGTATTTCGCAAGCAATAGCAATGTTACCAGGGATTTCTAGATCTGGTGCAACAATTTCGACATCCGTTTTATTAGGAGTGGACAGAACTAGAGCAGCAAAATTTTCCTTTTTAATGGTCGTTCCATTGATTTTCGGAAAAATAGGAAAAGATGTTTTAAGTGGAGATTTAAACCTTCAATCATCAGATATGATTCCTATTGCAGCAGGTTTTATTGCAGCCTTTTTAGCGGGCTTATTAGCATGTAAATGGATGATTTCTTTGGTAAAGAAAAGTAAGCTTTCTTACTTTTCAATTTACTGTGCAATTGTAGGAAGTATAGCAATTGGTTACGCTCTTTTAAATTAACAATACAATAAATTCAGCATAGATGACTGAAGAGGATTATAAAAACGGTCAAGTTTTATTAATTGATAAGCCACTTACTTGGACGTCTTTTCAGGTAGTAAACAAATTACGTTGGGAAATAAGACAACGCTTTAATATCAAGAAAATTAAAGTTGGTCATGCAGGAACTTTAGACCCTTTAGCAACAGGTTTGTTAATTATCTGTACAGGCAAACAGACGAAAGAAATCCATATTTACCAAGGGCAAATAAAAGAATATACCGGTACCATTACTTTAGGCGCAACTACACCAAGTTATGACCTAGAAACAGAAATCAATCAAACTTTTTCTACCGAACATATTACCGAAGATTTATTAAAAGAAACGACACAACAGTTTATTGGCGATATTCAACAAAAACCACCCATTTTCTCTGCGATAAAGAAAGATGGTAAACGTTTATATGAACTCGCAAGAAAAGGTGAAACTACAGAAATTAATGCAAGAACTGTAACTGTTTCTGAATTTGAAATCACGAATATTAATTTACCAGAAGTAGATTTTAAAGTAGTCTGTAGCAAAGGTACTTACATTCGCTCTTTAGCGTTCGATTTTGGGAATGCATTAAATTCTGGGGCACATTTATCCGCTTTAAGAAGAACAAAAATTGGTGATTTTTCTGTTGATAAAGCAAATTCTGTTGACGGTTTTATTAAAGATTTAGAAGTGGAATAGTTTTTGTTTCAGTTATTGAAATCAAAATATTTTATGAAAAAATCACTGTTTTTAATTTTGTTCTTCAGTGCATTTGTGGCTTCATCACAAGAAAAATTAGGTAAACCATTTTTTACAGGTACTTTTAATTTTACCTTAGGTGTAAATGAAAATTATACCATAAATAATGATGAAGGTGAATATTTTATTGAGCCAGCTGCAATTTTTTTGAGAACAGGTTTTGGGTATGAGTTTAAAAGAAGAGTTGCTATTAGTTTTAATGTTGGGTTTGATTATCATTGGAACTATGCTGTAAGTGCTTTTCCTACGTATGGTACTTTAAAGTATAATATTACTGAAGATGATGATACTTTATTTATTGAAGCTAGTTATGGTAAAATGTGGCGTCCGTCACCAAATTATCCTGATGGAAATTATTATGGTTTTGGTATTGGTGTTCAAGTTTCGGGTTCAAATAGATGGAATACATTGGTTCGATTAGATCTCCATCGAAAAGGTATTTACGGTTTCGAAAACAATAGATTAGATAGTATTTCTTTAGGAATAGGTTTTTCGTTTTTTTGATAAAAAATAGTATTTTTAAATTTTTTACAAAAAAAAATCCTGAGTTTTACCTCAGGATTTATGTAATTATTTATTTAAAAAGAGCATTTATTTTTTAGCTAATAAATCTCTTATTTCAGCTAATAAATCTTCTTGACTCGGTCCTTTTGGAGCGGCTGGTGCTGGCACTTCTTTCTTTTTAGTTGCGTTTACACCTTTTACAATTGCGAACATTACAAAAGCTACAATGATAAAGTCTATTACGTTAGTCAAGAAATCTCCGTATAAGACGGCAACTTCTCCAACAATTTTTCCTGCATCATCAGCAACTCCTTCTTTTGCAATCCATTTTAAATCTTTTAAATCTGTATTAAATATTAAACCGATTAATGGAGAAACAATTCCTCCAGTAAAAGAAGTTACAACTTGTTTAAAGGCTGCACCCATAACAAAACCTACTGCAATATCTATAAGGTTTCCCTTCATTGCAAAGTCTTTAAATTCTTTAAGCATTCCCATTTTTGATTGATTTTAAAGGTTAGAAAGCTAAGTTAGTGAAATTTATTAATGTTTTAACACTTTCTTAACACGTTGTGAAATCGCAGTCAACGTCTCATAAACAATAGTTTCATCAACAGTAGCAATATTTTGTATCATTTTTTGGTTGTTAAAAATGATAACTTTATCCCCTTCTTCACAATCAATCTCAGTAATATCAACCATAATCATATCCATACAAACATTACCAATAATGTATGCTTTTTTATTATTGATGATTACATGGCCTTTTTTATGGCCTAGTTTTCTCGAGATGCCATCTGCATGACCAATTGGTATAGTTGCTGACTTAGTTACCTTTTTTGCAGTAAAAGCTCTATTGTAGCCTACTGTTTCTCCGGCTTCGATGAAATAAATCTGAGAAATAATAGAAGTTAGATTGTGTGTGTTTTTTAATTGAGATGTTTCTTGTGGGTCATTCCCGAAACCATATAAGCCAATTCCAATTCGAACCATATCAAACTGTGCTTTTGCATAATTTACAACGCCAGATGTATTTAAAATATGTAACATAGGTTCATAACCTAGATTTTCATAAAACTGCTCAGCTATGAATGTAAATTTAGTAATTTGATTTGTTGTAAAATCTTTTTCTTCTAGATCTTCACTTGCTGCTAAATGCGAAAATAAAGAGGCTGCTTTTACGTGATTTGTTTCTTTTAAACTCGTTAAAATTTTAGGAATATCTGTATCTAGAAATCCTAATCTATTTAAACCAGTATTAAATTTTAAATGAATTGGATACTTCTTTAAAGTACATTTTTTAGCCAAATCTAGAAAGGCATTAAAAATTTTAAAATTGTATAAATTTGGTTCTAAACAGAAATCTACGATAGATTGTAAATTTTGTATTTGTGGGTGTAAAACTAAAATAGGAGATTTTATCTCTGCTTCTCTTAAAGCAATACCCTCAGTAGCATAAGCAACTGCAAAATAATCTACTTTATCTTCTAAGAATTGGGCAACTTTAATGCTATTACTCCCATATCCAAAGGCTTTAACTACCGCTAGAATTTTGGTTTCTGGATTTAATTTTTGTTTAAAATAATTTAGATTATGCTCTAAAGCAGATCCATCAATCTCTAAAACAGTTACATGATTATTCATCAGTAGAATTTTCTTTTTTAGAAGTAATTTCTTTTTGCTTATTTTGGATAGCCTTATAGTATGCGGCTCTACTTAAAGGCTCATATTCTTGTGTTTCACCTAACATCACCAACTTATCATTCTGAGCTTTTCTAAAACTGTAATGTGCTAAGTTCCCCGTGTGAGTGCAAACGGCATGTACTTTAGTTACGTATTCTGCAGTCGCCATTAAAGCTGGCATTGGGCCAAAAGGATTTCCTTTAAAGTCCATATCTAAACCAGCAACGATTACTCGAACACCTCTATTTGCCAAATCGTTACAAACAGCAACTATTTCATCATCAAAAAATTGAGCTTCATCAATACCAACAACGTCTATATCATTCGCTAATAATCTAATGTTTGAAGAAACAGGTACAGCAGTTGATCGAATTCGATTATTATTATGAGAAACAACTTCATTATCATCATAACGTGTATCAACAGCAGGTTTAAAAATTTCTACACTTTGTTTCGCAAATTGTGCACGTTTTAAACGTCTAATTAATTCTTCTGTTTTACCAGAAAACATAGAGCCGCAAATAACTTCTATCCAACCAAATTGTTCTGTATGATTTACTGTATTTTCAAGAAACATTTTGTAGTTTTAGGCGTTTTAGTTTTAGAATTTTGTTTTATTTTAGATGTGAACAAATTTAACAATATTTACTAGTAAAAAATAACTTCAATTAACAACTTATGCACAAAAAATTAGAAGCAGACTTAATGAGTTTGGCACACAGTATTTTAAAAATGAAAAATAAAGAGGATGTGTTTGCTTTAAAAGAAAAAGCGAAAGTCATTTATGAGAAGTTATCTATGCTTGCTTTTGTGGAAGAATATGTAAATACAACACCTGGTTTAGATGTATCAAAAGAGGAACTAATAGAAAAAGTAACTCAAGGTTTTATAGCAAAAGAATTGCTTGCAGTTGAAAAAGTAATCTTGGAAGAAGAGGTTGAAGTTGAAGAAGAGGTCGTTGATGATTTTATTGAAAAACAGAATAAAGAAGCTAAAGTTGAAGAAATTTTAGAGCAACCTTTTGATGAATTAGAAGAAATTATATTTTCTGAGAATGAACCAGAACCTATAAAAGATGTTGTAAAAGTTGAAATAAATAAGACAAAAACATTAGAAGAAGAATTACAAGACATAATTTCTGTAGATGTAATGGCAGATTTGTTTGAAAACGCACAACCAAAATCTTTAAACGATAAACTGGTTAGCAGTATTCAAATTGGTTTAAATGATAGAATTGCTTTTGTGAAAAATCTTTTTAACAATCAGCAAGAGGATTACAATAGAGTAATTTCTCAATTAAACACTTTTAAGTCAGAAAAAGAAGCAATACAATTTATCAATAAAATGGTAAAACCAGATTATAATTGGTCTGAACAGGAAGAGTTAGAAACCCGTTTTTTAGAAATTATAACACGTAAATTTGTTTAAATATATTATCATTTTGAGTTCAAAATTTAAAGTTAGCACTAATATTTAACCGATAATAATTAATTAAAATATTGAAACCCGTTTTAATCCATACCCATTTTCATAGACGTAAAACTGGTGTTACCAGAAGCATAGAAAATGTACTTCCTTTTTTCGATGACTATTTTGAAACGTATGTTTATGGTTCGAATATTGATGGAAATAAAATAACCAAATCAAAACTAAAATCAATATTATTTTCTGACGTAAAAACAGTGGTACATTGTCATCGGAACAATGAAATTATGCACATGTTGTTCTATCGTTTTTTAGGTGCAAAATTTAGATTGATTGCAACAAGACATGCAGAATCTACTCCTTCGGCTTTTACGAAATTTTTACTTAAAAAAGCAGATGAAGTAATTACACTCGTCAAAAGTATGAGTACTAATTTAGGGATTGAAAACATCCTGGTTGGTCATGGAGTTAGAGTTGAAGAGTTTGTGCCAAACTCAGAAAAAAAGATTGAAAACATTTCTCAAAAGAATATTATTTTAAATGCAGGTAGGGTAAGAAAAGCGAAAGGTCAACTTGTTTTATTGGAAGCTGCAAAAGTTTTAAAAGTTCAAAAAAACTGGGCATTAGTTATTGTTGGTAAAGTTGATAAACCCTCTTTTTTATTAGAGTTAAAAGCGATTGCTAAAAAACACGGAATAGAAAATCAAGTATATTTTATTAATGAAACTAGAGATATTATTTCTTATTATCAAGTAGCAAAAATTGTTGTTGCTCCAAGTTTTTCTGAAGGATTTTCTTTAGTAACAGCAGAAGCTATGTCTTGTGAATGTTCTGTAATTGCAACAAAAAATGTGGGAGTTCATTCTCAATTAATTAATAATAGTAAAAATGGGTATTTGTTTGAAGCAGGAAATTCATCAGCATTAGAAACACTTCTATCAAAGTCTATTGAAAATAAAATTCCTTATTTAGGAAAACAAGCAAGAGAAGAAATTGTGTATAATTGGAGTGCAAAAAAAGAAGCAGAAAATTTAAAAGAAGTTTATAAATTATGATAAAAAGAATATTATATTTAGCGGTATTTATAGTCTTAGTTAGTTGTAAATCCACCTATGAAATACAAGAATTTTCAGCTAAAAACATTCCTTCAGAACCTAATTATAATAACGATAAAAATTGGGCAGTTTTGCCAAATTCGTACTTTAAAGAATTAAAAGAATTCGCATCTAAAGAAATAGATACTTTACAAGCAGATGTTTTTTATGTGTACCCAACTTTAAATTTGGACGAAGATGATCTGCGTTGGAATGTACCCTTAGATGATATTGAGCAGCAAGAAAAAGTTTTAAATAAAACAGTTTTATTTCAAGCTTCAGCTTTTGCTACTTCAGGTAAATTATATGTTCCTTATTACAGGCAAGCTCATATACGATCTTACAAAATGTTCAGAAACGGAGGGAAAGAAGCCTTGCTTTTAGCATATTCTGATGTAAAAAAAGCCTTTGAAACTTATTTAAAAAATTATAATAAAGGCAGGCCAATTATCATCGCAAGTCACAGTCAAGGTTCTACACATACCAAGTTTTTGTTAAGAGATTTTTTTGATGATAAACCTTTGCAGAAACAATTAATTGCCGCTTATGTTGTGGGTACAGTTTTAAAACCAGATTTATTTTCAACATTAAAACCAATGACAAAACCTAATGAAACTGGAGGCTTTATTGGTTGGAATACATTTAAGAAAGGAAATTACCCAAAGGATAAGGATCTTTATAAAGGGAGTGTAACTACAAACCCTATTACTTGGGATGACACTATAACTACAGAACTATATCAACATAAAGGATTTCTATATTCTAATAAAAAACTCTACAAAAGAGCATTAAAAATAGAAATTACAGATGGTTTAGTTTGGAGTACAACCCCCAAGTTTCCAATGCGCTTTTTTATGTCTTTTTTAAAAAATTATCATGTTGGTGATATCAATCTTTTCTGGAAAGATGTTAGAGAAAATGCAGAATTAAGAACCAATAGTTGGTTAGAGAAAAATAAATAATGTAACAAACTCTTTTTTTAATCGTCTCAAAATAAAAATACAATAGCATGAAACGATTAATAACAATTCTTTTTACATTTTTTATAGTAAGTGTATCTGCGCAAGAGGAAGTTTTTAAAAAATTCTATAAAGTCAATAAAGATAAATCAACTTTCTCAATCAATTTATCAACTTCATTAGCAGGTTCTTTTTTAGACGATGAAGATGAAGAAGGTTTATCTATTTTAATAAAAAAATCTAGTAATTTTAAACTGATGGTTTTTGATAATGAAGATGATACAGTCTCAAAGAATTTTAAAAAATTTGCAAGAAAAAATAAATTAAAAACCTTAGCTCGCCTAAAAGATGATGGAGGTAAAGCCGAAATATTTTTTATCGAAAAAAATAAATACATTATAGAAATTATTATAAGAGCCAATAGTAATAATGATAAACTTGTTTTGTTTGGTTTAAAAACAAAAATAACACAAGATGAATTGGCTGCTATTTTTTCCTCTTCTAACATGAATATTTCATTAAAATAAAACCTTTTATAAGAGAAGGTTTAACCAATCTTCTCTTTCAAGTCTTCAATAACTTTTTTACTGTTTCCTATCCAAATTTTATCATCTAAAATAAAAACAGGACGTTTCAAAAAAGTATATTCGTTTAAAATAAATTGTCTATAATCAGCTTCAGACAGAACCTGATCTTTTAATTCTAGAGATTTATACAATTTTGCACGTTTATTAAACAACGCTTCATAACTTCCAGAAAGCTGGTGCATTTCTTCTAATTGAAGAACGGTAACATTCTCTGATTTTATTTCTTGACGCTCAAAGCCACTGGTGTCTATGTCTTTAATAATTCTTCTGCAAGTATCACAAGTTTGTAAAAAATATACTTTCTTCATTTTTATGGATTATATTTACACTCCAAAATTACATATAAAAATGAAAATACAATTTGATGTTTTAAGAAAATCCAGAGAACTTATTTTAAAAGAATTAGAAGGATTAACATTAGACCAAATTCACAAAATACCCGAAGGATTTAAGAATAATATTGCTTGGAATGTTGGTCATGTAGTCGCTACACAACAAGTATTACACTACAAAATGTCAGGTTTAAATTGTTTGTGTCCAGACGATTTAATTACCAATTGTAAAAAAGGGACTACACCAACAAAAACTTTTACAGAAGAAGAGTTTGATGAGGTAAAAGAGCTCTTAATGGGTTTGCCAGACACTTTAGAAGAAGATTTTGAAGCAGGTATTTTCGAAAATTTTGATGAGTACTTAACAAGTACAGGTTTAGTTTTAGACTCTTTAGAAACTGCAATTACATTTAATAATTTTCATGAAGGTATTCATTATGGAATTATTAGAGCCATTAAAAAATTCCTATAATTTCCCTATCAAAATAATTCATAGAATAATCTGAAAGCTGGGTTTTAAATAGTTGGTAATTCATTAAATTAAAAAAAATGAAATTCAATACAAAGACAATTCACGGAGGTCAAAAACCAGAAAAATTAACAGGTGCATTAGTACCACCAATATTTCAAACATCTACCTATGCGCAATCTAGCCTTGGGTTAGATCAAGAATATAATTATTCAAGAGGAGCAAACCCAACAAGAACTGCTTTAGAAGATTGTCTTGCTTCCATTGAAAACGGAACACATGGTTTTGCATTTTCTTCTGGTTTGGCTGCAATAGATTGTGTTTTAAGAACACTAAATCCCGGTGATAAAGTTATTGCAGGAAACGACTTGTATGGAGGAACTTACAGAATGTTTACAAGATTATTCCAAAAATACGGACTAGAATTCACCTATGTTGATATAGATTCCGGAGAAAATATATCAAAAGAAATTACAAAAAAAACGAAATTAGTTTGGTTAGAAACGCCAACAAATCCATTGATGAAAATTGCAGATATTAAAGCAATTTGTACTGCTGTAAAAGAAGTGAATTCAGACATTTTAATTGCTGTAGATAATACATTTGCTACACCATATTTACAGCGTCCTTTAGATTTAGGTGCAGACATTGTAATGCATTCTGTAACAAAATATTTAGGAGGGCATTCAGATTTACTAATGGGTGCTTTAATTGTAAAAGAAGCAAAATTAGCAGAGGAATTACACTTTATTCAATTTGCTGCTGGTGCAGTTGCAGGTCCTATGGATTCTTTTTTAGCATTACGAGGAATAAAAACACTGCATATTAGAATGCAACGTCATTGTGAAAACGCAAGCGTAGTCGCTAGTTTTTTAAAAAACCACCCTAGAGTTGGGTCAGTATATTACCCTGGCTTAGAAGATCACCCAAATCATGAAGTGGCTAAAATACAGATGAATGATTTTGGTGGAGTAGTTTCTTTCCGTTTAATAGATGAAAGTAGAGCAGCTACTTTTAAATTTTTAGAAAGTATCAAATTTTTTACGTTAGCAGAATCTTTAGGAGGTGTAGAAAGTATGGTAAATCATTCTGCAACAATGTCGCACGCATCAATGCCAGAAGAAGCACGCTTAAAGATAGGAATTACAGATTCTTTAATACGATTAAGTGTTGGTATTGAAGATGAGGAAGATTTGTTAGCGGATTTAGAACAGGCTTTAAATCAATAAAAATAGTTTGTTATAAATTATTATTCCTATTAAAATCATAAACCCAAGAATCATTTTTGTCCCCAGAAGAAAGTTTTATTAGTCAATAATAAAACTTTCTTCTAAGAAATAATTTGCTCTTAAATCAGCATTATTAATTTCTTTGTGATACAAAATGGTTTCTGCAAGTTGCCTTTTTAGGTAATTTCCGGTGTCCCATTTGTTATTTTTATTTTCATCAATAATAACTCTAATGGTATACTTTTTAGGTTGTAATAAATCAAAAACAATCGCTTTAGAAGTCTTAATAAATTGGCGCTCTATAATTTCATCTTGTTTTCCTCCAGAAAGCAATTCAATAATTAAATTTTTAGAATTTGCATTGTTTACTTTTAAAGTTATTCTACCATAATCATCAATTTCTTGGGTATTGAAATTATATTTTAAGGTGTCATTTTTAATAGAAAAGACATCATTAAAAGCATCAGGTAACGCAGTAAAACGATATTTTTCTTTTGGCTTTTTATCAAAAATGAATCCAATTTTATTTTCCTTTTTAGAAAGTAAAGTGCTGTATTTTACAGCAATTGTATCTTTGTCAAAAAGACTTATTTTACTAGTATCAATTTTTATAATTGGGTTATTACTAGTTAAAAATAAAGTATCTCTAAAATGAATAATACTTTTTATTGAAGAGTCCATTATTAAAGAGTCTAATTTATTCTTCCTTAATTTTACAGTCAAGGTATCAGAAAACTCTTTGTTAGTGACTAAGAAATTTAAGGAATCTGCTTCAAAAGGAGTAAACCAGAAATTTAAGGTGTCTTTGTCTATTTGAAATTTAGAGACACTCTTAAAATTATCAGGAACTTTAGAAAGCATTTTTACTTGCATATTTTTCGCATCACCTTCAAAACCAAATTCTATTTTTCCTTTCGTAATTTCTTTTCCTCTTTTAAATTGATAAGGTTGCACTTCTTTAAATAAAATGATGGGTTTTGTAATAATACTGTCTTTTGGTAATTGAATAGTGTCGGTAATAAAACCAATTTTATCCGTTTTAGGATTAAAAATATAATCGTTCACAGATTCTTGTAGCGCCAACATTAAGTACTTTCCTTTTCTAAGGTTTGTGAATTTAAAATTGGTGGTATCTAGGGTATTTGTAATGTAATCTGGTTTCTTTTTATAAACAATAGAGTCGTTAAAAGAACTATCTATTCTGTACAGTAAAACATTAATGTTATTCGGTGCTTCGATAAGTTTTGCATCTTTTATACTACCTGAAGTTGTTAGAGAATCGATGTAAGTTCCTGTTGAAAAAACATATTTAAAATTCTCTAATTTATTACCCTCATTATTATCTTGAACTGCGCTTCCAAAATTAAAAATGTACGTTGTGTTTTGTTTTAATGTATCTAGAATTTTAATCTTTATAAACTCACTTGGTGAACCCTGAGGAGAAATTAACGGAGGATTCTTTAAGGGAGGAGAAACGACTAATTGTTTATTTAAATTTTTTAATATAATATATTCATTAAAGTCGATTTTAATTTCTTTTTTATCAAACTTTACACTTTCATAAGGTGGATATGCAGTAATAAATAAGGGTGCATCTTCATCCTTTGGTCCACCTTCTGGTCTTCCGGTTCTTGCACAGTTAGTTATTAAAACAAAGAATACTGATAAAAAAAGAAATCTAGAAACTATTCTCACAAATAAATAAATTTGATACAAATTAACAATTATTTTTTGAATATAAAATCATAAAACGTATTCTGTATATGCCATTGTTAAAATACTTATTTTACAATCTTTAGATTTTAAAAACTCTTTTGCACACGCTTCTAAAGTTGCACCAGTTGTAATAACGTCATCAATTAATAAAATATGTTTGTCATCAAAAAACTCAGGATTTTCTATAAGAAACTTAGTGTCAATATTATTAAAACGTTCAAAACGAGCTTTAAAAGTCTGTGTTTTAGTTGATGAAATTCTTACTAAACACTTTTCTAAGAAAGGAATATTTAAATGTTTACTTAAGGTTTCACCAAATTTTGTTACTTGATTATAGCCTCTTTCTTTTAATTTTTCGGGATGTAAAGGCACCGGGATTATATAATTTATATTTTTAAATTCTTGATTTTCTTTTAAAATCTCTCCCAGCCAATTACCAAAGAAGATACCAACTTCTTCATTTCCTTTGTATTTTAAATTATGAATTAACTTTTTGGTGACTCCTTCTTTTCTAAAAAATAATAGAGAAAATGCCTTTTCAATTAGAATTCTGCCATAAAAAGTTTCAGAAACTTTATTTTGTTTAAAGTCTTTAAAATTGGTTAGTGGTAAATCGTGTCTACAAAGTGTACAAATAGTAGTTTCATTTTCTACTAGTTTTTGTTCGCAGACAGCACATATTTTTGGGTAAAAAAGATAGAATAAGTCTTTTAAAAGTCTCATCTTTACGTAACAATTTTTTAGAAATATACTTAATAAATAAGAAATTACCATTGTCTAGCAGAATAAATTTTTTTAAAGAAGCCTTAAAAAACCTTAAAACATTAGGGACAGTTACACCAAGTTCAAGGTTTTTATCAAAAAGAATGTTAAGAGAAATTGATTTCTCTAATATTGATGTTATTGTTGAACTAGGTCCCGGAAATGGAGCAATTACAAAGTATATCATAGAAAACTTATCACCCACAGCAAGACTAATTTGTTTCGAAATTAATGATAATTTTTATAGTCAGTTAAAAGAAAAATATCACCCACAATTAATTGTGCTAAATATTTCAGCAGAAAAAATTATTGAAGAATTAGAAAGATTAAAGATCAATAAGGTAAATTGTATTATTTCCAGCTTACCACTGACTATAATACCTGAAGAGGTTTCAGCTCAAATTTTAGAAAAATCATTTGATGTGTTAGAGGATAATGGAACTTTTATCCAATATCAGTATAGTTTAAGTTACTTTAAAAAGTTAAAAAAAGTATTTAAAGAATCTATCTTATTAGAATTCGAACCTTTAAATATTCCTCCAGCATTTATTTATCGCTGTAAAAAAGTCCAGTAAATTTTCTTGAAAAACTTTATCAAACATGTATCTTTGCGCTCATTATGGCAAAACAAGAAGATCAGTTTAAAAAAGTATTATCGCACGCTAAAGAATATGGTTATGTATTTCAGTCTTCTGAAATTTATGATGGCTTAAGTGCGGTTTACGATTATGCTCAAAATGGAGTTGAGTTAAAGAAAAATATTAGAGATTATTGGTGGAAAGCAATGGTGCAAATGCACGAAAACATTGTTGGTATTGACGCTTCTATTTTAATGCACCCTAAAACTTGGAAAGCTTCAGGTCACGTAGACGCTTTTAACGACCCTTTAATAGATAATAAAGATTCTAAAAAGCGTTACAGAGCAGATGTCTTAATTGAAGATTATTGTGCTAAAATTGAAGGAAAAATAAATAAAGAAGTTGATAAAGCAGCAAAACGTTTTGGAGAAGCTTTTAATAAAGAAGAGTTTCTTGCTACGAACGGACGAGTTGTTGGCTACCAAGAAAAAATAAAGACAATTTTAGCAAGAATGGGTACATCTTTAGAAAATGAAGATTTAGCTGATGTTAAGTTGTTAATTGAAGAATTAGAAATCGCAGACCCTTTAACGGGTTCTAGAAATTGGACTGATGTAAAGCAATTTAACCTAATGTTTGGTACAAAATTAGGTGCTTCTGCAGAAACTGCGATGGATTTATATTTACGCCCAGAAACAGCTCAAGGTATTTTCGTGAATTTCTTGAATGTGCAAAAAACAGGAAGAATGAAGATTCCTTTTGGAATTGCACAAACTGGTAAAGCTTTTAGAAATGAAATTGTTGCAAGACAATTTATTTTTAGAATGCGTGAGTTTGAACAAATGGAAATGCAATTTTTTGTAAAACCAGGCACCCAAAAAGTATGGTACGAACAGTGGAAAGAAACGCGTCTAAAATGGCATTTATCTTTAGGGATGGGAGCAGAGAATTATCGTTTTCATGACCATGATAAATTAGCGCATTACGCTGATGCTGCCGCTGATATTGAATTTAATTTTCCTTTCGGATTTAAAGAGTTAGAAGGAATTCATTCTCGTACAGATTTCGATTTAAAAGCGCATGAAAAACACTCAGGTAAGAAATTACAGTATTTTGATCATGAAGAAAATAAAAGTTACACACCTTATGTAGTAGAAACTTCTATTGGTTTAGATAGAATGTTTTTAGCAGTCTTTTCCAATTCTTTAGTAGAAGAAGAACTAGAAAACGGAACAACAAGAACCGTTTTAAAGTTACCATCAGTTTTAGCGCCTTTTAAAGCGGCGATTTTTCCTTTAGTTAAAAAGGATGGTTTGCCAGAAGTTGCCCGTGAAATCATGGACGATCTTAAATGGGATTTCAACGTTTTTTATGACGAAAAGGATGCTGTTGGTAAACGTTACAGACGCCAAGATGCAGCAGGAACTCCATTTTGTATCACAGTAGATCACGACACTTTAGAAGATAAATGTGTTACGATTAGACATCGAGATACGATGGAACAAAAAAGAGTTGCAATTGCTGATTTAAAAGAAATAATAAAAGCTGAAGTAGCTGTTAAAACTTGGTTGCAGAAAATGTAGTTGATTATAGTGCGCTTTCAATCAGTATTTTAGAAATAAAAAAAGGGTAGTAATTTAAAAATTACTACCCTTTTTAGTATAGATTTTTAACGTATTAAATACGTTAAAAGGAAATTTATTATCCTAAAGTAACTCTTTTAAAGACACTTACAGAAACATCTCCATATGTTTTAACATATTGTGCAACGTTTTTCTTCTCATCCTTAATAAAAGTTTGATCTAAAAGACATTGTTCCATATCTAAAGTTGTGTTGTCAGAAATGAATCTTTCCATTTTTCCTG
>CEWR01015020.1_pt1 | contig 24892 bp, 16 predicted proteins | sample 356321 | NCBI WGS metagenome assembly CEWR01 (sample SAMEA2621551, study PRJEB7988) | marine metagenome | biome: marine biome (ENVO:00000447); feature: mesopelagic zone (ENVO:00000213); material: "saline water (ENVO:00002010), including plankton (ENVO:xxxxxxxx)" | depth 790 m
GTATTTGTCGCCCACGAGTTGTGTACCACCATAGATGATCTCTCCACCTTCTTCCAAGAGTTTGCTTCGAGCTTCGAGGAGGTCACCCACTGCCTGTTGATTTACAAGCGGACCCATAAGTATCTCATCATCAGTCGGGTCTCCGATCCGTACACCCCTGTAGGCTTTCACTAGCCGCGTAACAAGTGCGTCCCGGATGTTCCGGTGCACTATGATACGGCGTGTACTCGTGCACCTCTGTCCCGCTGTTCCAACCGCCCCAAACAAAATGCTAGGGATGGCCAAATCCAGATTGGCGCTAGACGTCACGATGATGGCGTTATTACCTCCCAGCTCTAGTATGGTCCGACCGAGGCGTTTCCCGACGACCTCGGCGACCCGCTCACCAACGCGGCAGGATCCTGTGGCCGATATTAGGGGGAGGCGCCTGTCATGTAGTAGACGGTCACCCACCGTGGAGCCCTTACCAACCACAAGAGAAAAAATAGCTGGGTCCACTTTATTCTCGATGCAGACATCTGCAGCAATCTTTGTTACAGCCAGTGCAGTTAACGGTGTGCCTGAAGCTGGTTTCCATAGGGTGGCATCGCCGCAAACTGCAGCAATAGCAGCGTTCCAACTCCACACTGCCACAGGAAAATTGAAGGCTGTGATCACCCCCACGATACCGAGAGGGTGCCATTGCTCTCGCATGTGGTGGTCGGGTCGTTCGCTTGCCATTGTGAGGCCGTAAAGCTGACGGGAGAGTCCTACCGCGAAATCACAGACATCAATCATTTCTTGAACTTCACCCTCCCCCTCATCCTTGATCTTTCCCATTTCTAGAGTGACCAAGGCACCAAGAGCATGTTTGTTCTCGCGGAGCCGATTCCCAAGTTGTCGGATTACTTCACCACGCTTTGGTGCTGGTACTTTACGCCATTCCAGAAATGCTTGCTGCGCTCTGGTTACCACCTGGTCATACTCATCTTCAGTAACCTGAGTCACAGTGGCGAGGCGAGATCCATCAATAGGGGAGTAGACGTCTAGATCAAGACCTGATCCCATCCAAGTGCCTGCGAACCCTCCGAGGTTGGTATCCTCGATATCGAGCTCTTCTAGGATCTTTTTCGATATTGTTGAGATCTGAGTGCTGCCGGTTTGGCTCATACTTGTTGGTCTACCTGGGGTTGTTGGTTCGCCCCTTTTATATGGGCAAGGTCATAACTTCCCAGGGATTAGTGCTGATTGGAAGGGTAACGGCCGTATGTGGATCCGCCTGTGTTCTCACAGACCAGCGACGAACTCTGAGCTCGGCTCTACTGTCCTGACTAGTCTGATCTTGCCATGACCAAAGAGTTTGCGGAGTTCTTGAAGGGTTTGACTATTTGCGCTGACCTTAAGGGATCGAGATCGGAAATATGGGGCTGGGCCACCATTGTCCAACCCAACTTGCACCAAAACGGGCGATGCCCCTGGGCAGGCAGTAAGCACTTGCTTCGCTTGCTCGAAGGCTTCTTCTGTCACATCCGATCCAACGTCCAGTTCGATTTTTACAGATAGTTCTCCGCTCCCCGTAAGCTCCTCAAGGGGGCGAGCTGAATCTAAGAAGATCGGAGGGTCATCTTCATCACGTTCCCGGCCGCTCACTTTTCCTGAGAGTAGGACGACAGCGTCTTGTTGGAGTACATCTTTGTGTTCTTGCCACATTTCGCCGAAAGCTAGGACTGTCGCGGTTCCCTGAAAGTCCTCTACCGTGATTTTGCCCCACTCTGAGTTGTTACGTCGAGAAATCTGTCTCGCTACTGCTGTGACAACACAAGGCAAGTCAACGGTGTGTCCTGCGTGTTCAACGAGAGTGCTACTTGAGACGGGCTCAAAGGCCTCCACTACATCTCGGTAATGATCTAAGGGATGCCCTGAAATGAAAAATCCCAGAGCCTCCTTTTCACGAGCAAGTCGGTCCTGTTCAGCCCATTCAGGCACCTCTCGGAGTGGCGGTTCTGCTTGGGGAAGAGACGAGGTGTCTCCGAACAGAGATCCTTGTCCTGATGCAATTTCTGACTGACGTGCTTGTACTTCCCCGTATGCGGTATCGAGGCTTTCTAATAATTGTGCTCGGCCCCCAAACTCATCCATTGCGCCCGCAGCAATCAATGCTTCGCACGCTCGTTTATTAAGGGAGCGGATATCAATACGCTCAAGGAATTCAAAGAGCGAACTAAATCTCCCGTTTGGACGTGCCTCGAGAACTGAACGGACCGCTGTCTGTCCAACCCCCCTGACCGCACCCAACCCAAACCGAATCTGCCCGCTTTCCGTGACGGTGAATTTCCATCCCGACTCATTTAGGTTCGGGGGGAGGACTTCAATGGGCTCCTTAAGACCGGGCACATAGCGGGGCAAGTCCCTGCATGCACCGATATACTTTACGACACTATCGGTGTTATCGATTGCCGACGACAGGAGCGCAGCCATGAACTCCGCCGGGTAGTGCACCTTCAGCCAAGCCGTGTGGTAAGAAATCAGTGAGTACGCTGCGCTGTGGCTTCGGTTGAAACCGTAGCGACCAAAGGTTTCAATTTGAGTCCCAAGCTCAATCGCGATCAGCTTGTCGACACCCCGCTCAATACAACGGTCAACAAATTTCTTGAGTTCTTCCTTGATAAGAGAGCTGATTTTCTTCCCCACGGCCTTACGGAGCACATCTGCTTCCCCTAGCGTGAAGCCGGCAAGTTCGGACGCGATCCGCATCAGTTGTTCTTGATAGACGATCACTCCGTGGGTCGATTCGAGAATGTTCTCTAGGTCAGGATGTGGGTATGTGACATCTGTTTTGCCTGTCTTGCGGTCGATGTAGACATCGGTCATACCAGAGTCGAGTGGGCCTGGCCGGATCAGGGCGTTGGTCGCGATCAAGTCTTCGAAACGGTCACACCTCATCGCCCGGAGCTTCTCGTTCGCGAGGTTAGACTCGAATTGAAAGACGCCGGAAGTCCCGCCGCGAGCCAGCATTTCGTATACCGCGCGATCATCTAATGGTATGTCGTCTACTGTATCATAGACTTCTTCGCTATCAGGATTACTAAGGTTTCCATATCTCTCCCTTACCATTTCTACTGCGTCATGGATAACAGTAAGTGTCTTGAGGCCCAGGAAGTCCATCTTGAGCATCCCAACCTCTTCTAGACCATTCATGTCGTACTGGGTAACGGACATCGCATTGTCGCCGTTGCCATTCTTCCCAGGTTGGACGCTGACTGGGACGTAGTCATCGAGTGGGCCCGGTGCGATCACCACTCCAGCAGCATGGACCGACGCGTGACGAGCAAGCCCTTCGAGAGTGATCGAGTAATCGAAGAGCTGTCGATGCCGGCTGTCGGACTCGTATAAGTTCTTGACCTCCTTGAGCTTGTCGACTGCCTCCTGGACCGTGAAGGCATTGCCAGGCTGGTTCGGAATTAACTTGGCAATGTGGTCAGTTTCAGAAGGCTCAAATCCGAGTGTGCGCCCCACATCACGAACGACAGCGCGACTCTTCATTGTTCCGAATGTGATAATCTGACCAACCGCGTTTTCCCCGTATTTCTGCCGGGTGTATTCAATGACCTCACCCCTACGTTCGTAGCAGAAATCGATGTCTATATCTGGCATCGAAATCCGTTCCGGGTTCAGGAACCGCTCAAAGAGTAGTCCGAACTCGAGTGGATCCAGGTTAGTGATGCCCAGCGCGTAAGCGACGAGTGATCCTGCAGCTGAGCCCCGACCTGGTCCGACTGGGATGTTCTTGTCGCGAGCCCACTGAATGAAATCCTGGGTGATCAGGAAATATCCGGCATAACCTGTGCCTTTAATCACCCCAATTTCATAATCGAGTCTTGTCTGGGCTTCTGGCGTTAGTGGGTCGCCGTAGCGCTTCTTCGCTCCCTGAGTGGCTAGCTGTTCTAAGTAGTCATTTGGATCAGAGTACTTATCAGGAAGAGGGAACTCTGGTAGGTGGTACTTTTTCTCAAAGACGAGGTCGACTTCATCAGCGATTCTTAACGTGTTTTCAATAACATCGGGTCGATCAGGGAACCGCGATGTCATCTCGTCGGCGCTCTTAAAATAGAGGCCCTTATCGTATTTCATGCGCTTGGGGTCGTCACGATCCTTACCTAATCCAATGCAGAGGAGGACGTCGTGGGCTTCATGATCCTCCGGTCGCAAAAAATGCGCATCGTTCGTGGCAACCACAGGGAGGCCGAGTTCGTCAGCTAACGTGAAGATCTTCTTGTTAGCTTCTGCTTGCCCTTCAGAGTCGTGCGCCTGCACTTCAAGATAATAGCGTCCGTCAAAAACGTTTGCGTACCATTCAGCTGTCTCTCTGGCCGCAGCCCAATTATCTGCATCAAGGTGGCGTGCAATTTCGCTAGCTAGGCATGCTGAACTGACAATTATGCCTTCCTGATGGCGGGCTAAGACTTCCCGATCGACTCGTGGCTTGTGGTAGAAACCCTCTGTGTATCCGAGCGAAGAGAGTTTAAGGAGGTTCTGGTAGCCAATCCGGTCACGAGCAAGCAGTACCAGGTGATAGTACGCACGTCCTCCAACACCGGACTTGGATCGCTCCCGCCGATCCCCAGGAGCAACGTATGCCTCCATACCAATGATGGGCTTCAGCCCTTCACTAGATGCTTTCTTATGGAAGCTCCAGGAACCGAACATGCATCCGTGGTCGGTGAGTGCGAGTGCTGGCATTTCGTACTCTTTGGCCTTTAAAACCAGGTCTCCGATCCGGTTAGCGCCATCAAGTAACGAGAACTCAGAGTGCGTATGTAAATGGACGAAGCTCACTACGTGCTACTCCGGCGGCGGCTAGGATCGAGAAGCAACCATTCTACGGAGCCTGACGGGAGATGCCAATCACTACGGGAGCCCTATACAGAGCAATCGGGAATTACAACGTAAAATGTTGCCAAGGCGACAGTAATTAATGCAGTCGGGTCGGTAGTTATCGCTTTGTGACTGAAGATGCTACTAATCTTACATGTGGCCTTTCTTCCTCAGGCAGAACCGCATTGGAAGGAATCTAAGATTGTCTCCAGCTGAATCATATATTCGTATTTTTCTTTGCCAGGCGCATACAGCCACGAGTCCAACAGGTAACTTCGGTTCTGGTTCTCACAAACGATTACTCGGGTAATAAACACTCCTCCGGCTGGCCAGCCACGGTCCGGTGGGTTCCTCCATTCGGCTTGCACTTGATAGCCATTATTTCCCAGGTGTTCAATCGGTCCTGAGGACGCATTTTCCAGAGCATGGTCTTGAGGCTCAGAGTAGTGGCCATCTACGAGCTCTGAGCGCCATCCCAGGACTCCCTCCTCTTGCATAGCCGATGGGATAGGAGTTTTCCAAGTGACTCCTATTTGGCGAATGAGTTCAGAAGGGTCGGGATTGTCATTCCGGAAAAGGAATACCGAGTCCGACTGATTCCACCTGTATACCGTTGGTAGAATGAGGCTAAACCCAGCTTCGATAGCTAAAGTGTCCGCGAGCGCCGTGTTAGCCCCCGACATATACATTCTGTTTACCACGTACGTCCGGAACTGCTGATCGAGTAGCTCATGAACTTCAGCAAGGTGTGGGGTTAGCTCCTCAAGACCTCCGCCATCTGGCAAGAGCACGACAGTGACCTGCTGGCCCCGTGCCCAGACGTCCTCTACCTGATGGATGCCAACCCTAGCAATTGAAGAGCCTTCACTACCGCGTCCTAGAGCTTCTTGGATCCAAGTGTCCTGTGAAGTTCCGATTAAGAGCATCTGGCGGAACCGGCGTAGATTCCCCCAAAGATCACCAAGCGGGTCTTGGTATGTGACGGTAAAGGTTTTCTCATCACGTACCGTCCGAATCGTCGGCTCAAGGGCAGAGTATACGTCTTCGGAGACCTCGTCCCATAGCTCTGGGCGCATGACTGCGATGATGCTGTTCACATCTCCGTAGGCCAGGGCTGTGCTATCGCAGGAGCCTAGACCTAAAGTGAATATGGCTACCGCGATGATCGAAAATAGTTTGGTCATGTACTTTTCTAGGCAGGTTCGGGGCCGAGGTTCCGATCTAAAAGGGCTGCCGGATCTGGGTCACGTCCCATGAATTCCTTGAACAGGGCTCCGGGCTCGGCTGAATCCCCACGTGAAAGGATTGATTTTACGTAACTTTGACCGGTTTCGCGGTTGAAGATTCCTTCCTGACGGAAACGGGTGAAAACATCTGCATCCAACACCTCAGACCAGAGGTAGCTGTAATAAGCTGCGGCGTATCCTCCAGAGAAGAGATGAGTGAATACCGCCAGGATATGAAGCTCCGCGAAGTGTGGTCCAATCACGAACGATTCGAAGCGCTTACGGCCAAATTCCATAACGAGATCTCCCTGGACTAGGTCCACTTCCTCTTCGGAGTAGCTCGCTGCACCTGTCCTGAGTTGAGGCGCTAGTTCCTCGTGGAGTTCAAGATCGACGGTCCCTAGGGAGAGCTGCCGCATCTGAGACCAACCGCCCATGAAGCGGCGGGCAGCGACCATACGTTCATAGAGCTGCTCCGGCAGGGTATCTCCTGTCTTATGGTGACGAGCGAACAAGTAGAGGGCCTCTTTCTCCCAAGTCCAATTTTCCATTAGTTGGCTCGGTAGTTCGACCCAGTCCCAGGCGACATTTATGCCAGCCCGTGAAGGTATCTCCACTCGGGATGTACAGTGATGTAGGAGGTGCCCAAACTCGTGGAAGATGGTCTCAACTTCCCGATGCGTGAGGAGTGCTGCCTCATCTCCATCGGGAGGTGTGAAGTTTCCACAGATTACGCCGAGGTGGGGGGCAAACCCCCCGTTGTATGGTCCCCCAGTGATGAAATGGTTCATCCACGCTCCTTGGCGTTTTTCCTTACGTGGGAACCAGTCAGTATAGAAGGCGCCCACCTTCTCCCCTGACTCATCAAAAATCTCATAATACCGAACATCAGGGTGCCAAACTTCCTCAATATCCAATTCTGTTACGCTAAAACCGAAGGTCATACGAACGATCTCAAACATTCCTTCGAGGACCTGTGGTAGGGGGAAATAAGGCCTCAGGACTTCGTCATCGATGTCATAGCGTTCCTTTCTAAGTTTCTCTGCTACATAAGCACTGTCCCATGGTTTGAGTTCTTCGATACCGAGGTGTGCAGCGGCAGTACGAAGCTCACCTGCGTCACGAGCCCAGAAAGGACGAGTGCGTTCTACTAGATTTCGCTCGAATGACATTGCATGCGCTCCGGTCTTCGCCATGCGATCTTCAAGGACGTAGTCCGGAAAACCGTCATAACCCAAAAGCTCGGCGATACGATCTCGTAGTCTTAAGATGCGGGCGATAAGGGGTCGATTGTCGAACGTTCCATCTCGGCATCGGGTCACAAAAGCAGTGTGGATTTCGCGTCGAAGCTCTCGGTCATCGCAGTACTTCACGATTGGTTCGACTGAGGGGTAGTCAAGCGTCAGAAGCCATCCCACGGTCCCTTTTTCCTTCGCCTTCGCCTCTGCGCGCTTGCGCATCGCCTCTGGCACACCAGAAAGCCGGGCTTCATCAGTAACAATCAGCTCATATTCAGCAGTCGCATCCAGGACATGTTCGCTAAACCTCTGCTCAAGCTGAGCGAGCTCAATCTTGAGTTCCATGAGTTCTTGTTTTCCATCTTTCTCCAAATCTGCGCCAGCGCGTATGAAATCCTGGACAGTTTTCTGAAGATGCCGTTCTTTGATCCCCATGAGCTGAGCGGCCTCTTCGGATTCGGCGTAAGCCTTCACCTTCTCCCAGAGTGATCCGTTGAGGGGCAAACTCGACCAGAACGCTGATATCTCGGGTAGAACCGTGTTATAGGCTTCTCGGAGTTCCGGCGTCTCTGAAACGGATACAAGGTGAGTAGATGGTGCGATCCGTTCACTAAGCCGCCCTCCGATCAACTCTAAGTATCCAATGGTATTATCCCAGGTTGGTTCTGACGTGTCAGACGTAAGCTGATCGATGTCGGCTTGAGCTTCTTGAAGCGCCTGCATGATACCAGGCGCGACATGTTCTGCACGAATTCGGTTGAACGGAATTCGGAAACCTCCAGACAGGAGGGGGTTCGCTGCTTGTGTCATATGTGTTAGTTCGATTTGGGCTCGCTGTATTGCTTTGGGGTAATCAAGGTAAATCAGGCCCGGTGGGTGCTAAAGTGAAGCCCAGATATCTACCCAGGCTCGTGTATCAACGGTATGAGAAGGCTGGCCACGCTATCGTTGAGACACATCGAGGTCACGTTTATTCTTCAGAGGTCTTCACTTAGAGGTGAGCAGGATATGAATGGACATCACCACCATTCTGGCATCGGTGGGATTTCTCGGCACAAGGAAGTAGGGCGCCTTAAATGGGTTCTCGCGATCACTTTGATTTTTATGATCGCCGAGATCGTTGGTGGAGTCCTTTCAAAGTCGTTGGCACTCCTCGCGGATGCGGGTCACATGTTTACCGATGTGGCGGCTCTCTCACTATCACTGTTCGCGATGAGGCTCGCGCAGAGACCACCAAGCAAGATGAAGACTTTCGGCTATGTGCGTCTAGAGATTCTCGCAGCCCTAATCAATGGGGCGACGTTACTGGTAATCGCTGGTTTCATTTTGCTAGAGGCTTGGCAGCGACTGCGCTCACCGGTCGAGATCAATGGGATCGTCATGTTGAGTGTCGCGATGCTTGGTTTGGGGGTGAACGTGGTAGGTGCAGTACTGTTGCGGTCACACGCGCACGGTAATCTCAATATGCGCGGAGCTTATTTACACGTCCTTGGAGACCTGCTTGGATCCGTGGGTGCAATTCTTGCTGGGGTAATTATCGTTACCACAGGCTGGGCTCCGGCAGATCCGATTATCTCTGTGGTCATTGCCTTGTTGATCCTATTCGGCGCGTGGAAGCTGGTACGTGAAGCAGCTGAGGTACTTCTTGAGGCAGTACCCACACATGTCGACATGGACGTAGTACTGGATGCGCTCAGGAGTATCGAGGGGCTGGATGAAGTCCATGATGTACATGTGTGGACCTTAACGAGTGGCTTCGTTGCGCTTTCTGCTCACGGGGTCATCGATGATCCCGCTCAGCATACAAATATCCTGGACGAGGTCCGTACTCGCATGGCTAAGTATGATATCTCACATGTCACGTTTCAGATCGAGATGCGTACGGTGTATCAAATTCCCTCATTGGGGAGTGAGCCATGAAAGACTCGCACCACGTTGACCAGATGATAACCTTCCTTAACCTGCTGGCATCTTATGATATCTACCAAGCGTCATCCCTTAGCTGGTTAGATGATCGGGAGATTGGAGGAAAGAAGAGATGACGAAATCCTTACTCGTGGTGATTCTGGCTTCTTGGCTGGCTCTGCCACAGCCACCCCAAGAAACCCCCGGCCTACTCGTATCGGCAGACTGGCTGAGTGATCATCTGACTGATCCCCAAGTGGTGATTTTGCACGCTGATATGCAGAGAAGTCGTTATGAGGCTGGACACATTCCAGGGGCACATTTTCTTGACATGAACCAGATCGTATGGGAAGGGGACCCTGCGTGGGGCACGGAAATGCGTTCGCTTGCTGAGATCAATGACGCACTAGCAATGGGCGGAGTTTCAGAGGGTCAGCATATCGTCGTGTATGCTTCGAATCCTCTTTTCGCTGCAAGGGTATTTATGACACTCGAAGTCATGGGGCTCCGGGGTAGTGTATCTATGCTGGACGGTGGTTTCGGAGGATGGCAGGAGGATGGGCATGAGATTTCAATTGAGGCACCGACGTTCAATCGAGGCTCCATCTCTTTGATGGCGCAGGATGATATTCTTGTTACCGCTGATTGGATTCATCAGAGACTAGCTGATCCACGTACTGCGCTCGTCGATGCAAGGCCAGACGACGAATACACCGGCGAGGATGGGGGCCTGGGTGGAACCGCACATCCGGGTCATATCCCAGGCGCGGCCCAGATGTATTGGGAAGAACTCGTGGTAAGCAGGCAATCACCGACGGTACATGATCTTGACCAGCTAACAGAGCTTTTTGTCTCTGCCGGTGCGGAGGAAGGCGACACAGTCGTCGCTTACTGCATGGTAGGATGGAGGGCGAGCTTCACATACTTCACTGCCAGGTTGCTGGGTTACGAAACAAAATTTTACGATGGTTCCTGGCGAGATTGGGGAACAAGGGAAGACCTTCCTTACGTTTTGGGCAGGTCGCCAAGATAATCTCACGGGGGCTGGACCTCCTGGCTGTCACTGTTCACTTTCTGGTCCCTCTCACATTATTGCTGAGACCATAGATTCGGAGTCCCCGTATGCATCCGCTTCGTCTTTTCGCAGTTGTAGCGCTTCTTGGTTTTCCCATACAGGCCCAACAGATTCCCACGCCTGAATCTGTTCTCGGCTTTCCCGTCGGTACCGACTTCGAACTCGCGACATACGAGCAGTCCCTCGAATATTTTCAGCAGCTAGCCGCTGTATCGGACAGGGTGGAGCTTAGGGAGGTTGGCCGCACGAGTTACGGTCGACCGTGGTACATCGCTCTAATTTCGTCTGCGGAGAACCTGCGGGATGCGGAGAGGTACCGTGAGATCGCACACAGGCTAGCGTATCCTGCCGAAGGCATGACCGCGAGGGAAGCACGTCAGCTCGCGATGGACGGTAAGGCGATCGTTCATATTGATGGTGGCCTACACGCTACCGAGGTCGCGCATGCTCAGCACACCATCCAGCTGGCTTATGATCTCGTGACTGGCGACTCAAACCCTGAGATTGCAGCCATCCTGGACAACGTGATTCTTCTGCTTTGGTTCAGTATCAATCCTGATGGTCAGACGATGGTTTCGGACTGGTACAAGTCCAATGTCGGGACATCTTACGAGGTTGCAGGTGCCCCCTTCTTATATCAGAAGTACATCGGCCACGACAACAATCGGGACGGCTACATGATCAACCAGATCGAATCCCGGGTGGTGACCCGCATCGACCGATACTGGGAGCCACAGATTATCTACAATCATCACCAATCGTCGCCCTTCCCGACTCGGATCTGGATCCCACCTTTTGCTGAGCCCATCAGTCCGAATGTTCACCCGCTCATGTGGCGAACTGTAAATCTCATCGGTATGGCGATGGCGCAAGCACTAGAGGAGAGAGGCCAAGAGGGTGCTGTTCATATGGGTAGCGGATTCGATAATTGGTATCCAGGCTTCATGGATCACGCGAATAATTTCCACAACGTCGCGTCCTTACTTACCGAGACGGCGCTCTATCGCTACGCAACACCTCAGTTCTACACGATCGGGGATTTTCCCGCGGACGCTCGTGATCTTCGCCCGGAATCACTGTATGCGAGCCCGTGGCAAGGGGGCTGGTGGCGGATCCGAGATGCAATCGATTATATGCTGACCGCCTCTATTTCGGTGCTCGATGTTGCAGCGAAGTACCGGACTGATCTGCTATTCAACCGCTACCAGGCCGCCAGTGATGTTGTTGAACAATACCGTTCTGGTCCCCCGTACGGATATTTTGTTTCTCAAGACCAGCCAGATCCAGTGGCTGCTGTGGAGATGCTGCGGAGGCTCGCGTTTAACGGGATTGAAATTCAGCGTCTTACGAGGGCTGTTACGGTAGACGGAGTAACGCATCGCGCGGGAAGTTGGATGATCCCAATGGACCAACCGAATGCCAATTTTGTGCGCCAACTTTTTTCAGTTCAGGAATATCCAGATCTTAGGGAATATCCAGAGGGCCCGCCGGAGCAGCCATATGATGTTTCTGGATGGACGCTTCCCTATCTCTTTGATGTTCGGGTGGTGGAGGCGCGCACTCCGCTAGGGGCTGATGTCAGGGAGGCCTTAGAAGATCTGCGTGCTGAAGCTTTGTCTTGGGATGCCGCTCTCGATGCCCAGTCATGGGACTCACCTCCTGGCGTTGGCTTCGACAGCAATCCGGTTGCACGTGCGATCGTACCACCAGCGGGAACTTCACCTGGTAGAGGGGATGCTCTGATACTCGATCCCGCGCAGAATAATTCCTACAAGGCTCTCTCTCAGGCATGGAGAGAAGGGGGGAGCGTACGATTCAGTCCTGGAGCTAGTGCGGCGGACTCGGGTTCTTCAGGAACAAGTGGTAAGTGGGTTGTCACGGGACTGACAGCGGATGCTCGAAGTGCTCTTGTTGGTGGCTTGGCGTTGCAGGCGAGCCAAGCCAGTGCTTCGGGAACGATGATCCGGCAACCTCGGATCGGGCTCTACCGTCCGTGGAATGCGAGTATGGACGAGGGGTGGACACGCTGGATACTGGAAATGTACGAAATTGAGCATGTCAATCTTTATAATGCGGACGTGCGAGCAGGGGATTTGCGGTCGCGTTACGACGTGATAGTGCTAGCGGATATGGGTGGGAACCAAATCATCAACGGGTTTGGGAGTGGCTCAGTCCCACCCCGATACGCAGGAGGAGTAGGAGCTGAGGGGGTGCGGGAGATTGATGCGTTTGTTAGGGCTGGCGGCACACTGGTGACGATTAACGGTTCAAGCCGCTTCGCGATTGACGAACTACACCTACCGGTCCGGAACGTGATTTCTGAAGTGCCGCGTGATGAATATTTCGCAGGTGGTGCGATTGTGGAGTTACTCGTAGATCCGTCTCACCCAGTGATGAGTGGTCTGCCTGAACGATCGAAGATTTTCGTGGGCTCAAGTCCTGTTTTCTCCACCAAAGAAGGTTTTGAGGGGCATGTGCTTGCTAAGTATGCCACCAAGGGTTCCCCGTTGCTCTCTGGGTACTTTCTTGGAGAGGAGTTCGTTCAGGGATATGCGGCTGCACTCGACGTGCAGTATGGAGATGGACGAGTCGTGTTGCTTGGCTTCCGCCCACAGTGGCGGGGACAGCCCTTCGGCACCTTCAAAATTCTCTTTAACGCTGCCTTGTATTCGAACCAGGTTGCTGCTTTGGTCCCAGGCAATGAGGGCTTTTGGCAAGCTCCGCAGGAAGAAGAGGAAAAGGAGTCCGATACGAATGGATCAGGTCGTTTTGACTGAGAGACACCTGGCGGTTAGGAGGGGGTAGGAGTTCAAAATGCTCGCAATGACACCATGGGTCCGAAAGTTACTCATCGCGAATATCGTGATGTTTTTGGTGGGCTATCTCATGCCCCCTCTTTATGCGGCTCTAAGTTTCTATCCGCCAGCCATTCTTGTTCGGCCTTGGACTCTGGTCTCGTACATGTTTCTACACGCCGGTCTGTGGCATCTACTCTTTAATATGATTGGCCTCTACTTCTTCGGACCGCGGGTGGAAGACAGAATAGGTGCGAAGGGATTCCTTTGGCTTTACTTCCTTTCCGGGTTAGGGGCAGCGCTGTTCCATTTAGTGTTCTCGCGGCAGTATCCGGTCGTTGGTGCTTCTGGAGCAGTGTACGGCGTCCTTTTGGCGTTTGCGATGTATTGGCCGCGCGAGCGGATCTACCTTTGGGGAATACTACCAATCGAGGCTTGGCTTCTCGCTACCCTGCTTGTGTTCGGATCTCTGTATGCTGGAGTGAATCCATCCATGGACTCTCGCACAGCTCACTTTGCACACCTTGGAGGACTTGCCTTTGCATTTGTTTTCATCAAGTGGTGGGGGTGGCGGAAAGGGGCTGGCAAGAGAGCTTTTAACAAGGAACTTCACTCCGACGCATCGCCTACAGGGATCATGGGGGATCGTCTAGCTACAGCGAGGTGGAAGGGAATTGTCCTAGATTCATTGCACGAGCTTAATAGAGGAGAAGTCGTGCGACTTCTAGCCAAGGTGGAGTCTGAAGGTGCAGGTAATTTGAGACCTTCAGAGCGGCAGTTCCTGGATCGTATGTCAGCGGACTAGCTGCTACACCTGAACGCTGACATGGCGGCTTGAGTCGAGTGAGATCAAAGGCTGGTCTCCGCTATGCTATTCCCTCCCGAATCTACAGGGTCGAGGAATTAATTCAGCGCAGTCGTTTCATCACCACTGCAGCGCACGCCCCAGACGCCAATGCTGCCAACACTTTTGTGGACTCAGTGAGAGAGTTATTTCCTGATGCGACCCATCATTGCTGGGCTTTCGTAGCTGGTCCTCCAGGGAGTACTGCCCATATCGGCATGAGTGATGACGGTGAACCCCATGGAACAGCTGGTCGGCCCATGCTCACTGTATTACTGCATTCTGGAGTGGGTGAGGTCGTCACCGTTTGCACGCGTTATTTTGGAGGTGTGAAGCTCGGGACTGGTGGACTTTCCCGTGCTTATGCTGGTGGAGTCAAATTGCTGCTTCAAACCCTCCCAACTGAACTAAAGATCAAGCGTGTCCACGTTAGTGTGCGAGTCGCATATCCCCATGTGGAGAGTCTTCAAAGGCTACTGGACGATCTGGAGGTTGTTGTGGAGCATGAGGAGTACGGCGAGGAGGTTAGGTATCAGATCGCTGTTCCCGCGATGACCCTAGAGACACTGAGAGAACAGCTTGCCCAGTTGACATCTGGGGAAGGCGTACTGGAATAAGCTGTCCGTCGCGCGCTGCTATAACCCAGCATATGTTCAGGGTCCACCAGTACTGGGAGCAGTGGTATGCGCACAGCCTCGTCTATGAAAACCTTGTTGTTCTCCACCTGCTTTTTGTCCGTGGCATGCGGTGTAGTTGAAGAAGAAATCCCGAATGCGGATGGCTCTACTGAGTCGCTTATTGCACGTGCACAAGCATTTGAACTCAACACGGAGTACGACCCTCCTCCGGGTGAGGCGCTGCACCATCAGACTGCGGGTTTCGCGAAGATTCTTTGCTCTGGTGTCTTCATTACTGGTTTGGATGCTGCTGACGCTGCCGCCAACGTCGGTGGGTTCATCTCTCCATTCGATGAGCGCGCGCATGTTGTCGACACTGTGGTTGATTACGAACAGGAGCGTGTGGCCCTTACGCTCTCCGACGGTGTAACTCGAACTGCGAAGCGCTATGAGAATCAGGGCTGCGTAGCTCATGGGATTGGCGAGGACTCGGTGCATTTCACGCCGACTGCTGTGGAGCGCAACCTGCCACCTGCAGCAACAACTCCCTGGCCGATGGGTGACGTTCTTTCCGATGTGCCATGGCCATCTGAAATCGATATGGAGAAGGTTGAAGAGGCTCTTGATATCGGATTCGGTCCTGCCGAAGCGCGTACGCTTGGACTCGTAGTCACATATAAGGGCCGTATCTTGGGTGAGCGATACGGTGAAGGTATCGACATCCATACTCCCCTTGAGAGTTGGTCAATGACGAAGAGTTTGACCGGCACGCTCATGGGTGTCTTGATTCAGCAGGGGACCTATGAACTCTGGCAATCCGCGCCCGTACCCGAATGGCAGGAGCCGGGTGACCCCCGTCAAGAAATCCGTATCGGTGACATCATGCGCATGTCCAGCGGAATCAAGATCAATGCTCCTAGTGATCCTGACTATGACCGCGATATCTACGCTGATCATTTGTATCTCTATACAGCGACATCGAATTCCTACGAGTGGGCTGCGACACGCCCGCAAGAGTGGCCTCCCAATACAATCGGGCGCTACAGGAACACTGACCCAGTTCTGACTAGCTATCTCATTCGTCTTGGGGTGGAGGGCCGAGGGCAGAACTATCACTCGTTCCCGCAGCGTGATCTCTTTGACAAAATTGGGATCAGGGATGGACTCATTGAGACGGATCCCCAGGGCAACTTCCTTGGTCAGGGGCTCGCATTTATGCCGGCACGTGATTGGGCCAGGCTCGGTAACCTTTACCTGCAGGATGGCATGTGGGATGGCGAGCGCATTCTGCCCGAAGGCTACGTGGAATACGCCTCAACACTTGCTCCGACGTGGGTTTCGGATGGGCGACTCCAATATGGTGGAGCGTTCTTTTGGGTGAACGGTCAGGGTAGTCAGGGGCTGCCCGAGAGCGCCTATAGTATGAGAGGCGCCGGTGGACAGAGTACAACTATTATTCCGACTCATGACCTTGTGGTAGTGCGGCTAGGCAAGTACACAGGTTCAGGACCTGGCGGACAAGCACTCAATCAAGCTTTTGGAATACTTATGGATGCAGTGCCTCCTATCGAGTGATCCGGTTAATATGGCCTGCTAGTAAAGAGGGGATCAGGATGATTCGTCATTCCGGCAGCCTTCTAAGGCGATCAGTGAGTTGGGTGATAGGCATGGGCATTCTCGTTGCCACTCTCTTTGCGATACTCGTCAGGGGTAGTGTCTTTTCCTACGACACATGGGCCTTAGGCGCATCACTATCCCTAGTTTCTGCGGTACTTATGACTGTGCCGCTTTTACTCTTAGGAGCTTGGGTCATTATCCGTGGGTGCGGAATCGTCCGAAGGGTCCAGCTTATGCTTATCCGGGGCGCGATCATGATCGCGTTCATCTATATGGGTTATGCCGTCTTGTATGTTGCGAGTACAAATACAGTCCCGGATGAGATCCGAGAAGAATACCAGATGATCCATCCGCTCCTGCGTTTAGCTGCTAGTCCGGTGATTGTCTTTGACCCGAGTGCTTTCAGGCAGCCTGATGGGTCTATGCTAGAGGACTATCGCCTGATGGGCCTATCAGCTAATGAAGCGAACCTTCATTTCGTGCAGAAGGATGACCTGATTCATTCGCTTGACCTAGTGACAGATAATAGGTCGGAATGGAGAAATCGTGCCATCGAACTTGGATTTTGGGCATTTGGTTTCCATTCACTTCATCACCGAGGAGTTGGCGATCATTTGCATGTATCACTAAGGCTCCCAGGTTAAGCAATCATGGGGCAGAGCTAGCGCGAACACTGAGTGAGTGGCCTACGGAACTGTTTATTAACATTCCATAGCTCCTTGGGTGTCTTTATATAAGGGTGTGCCCGAGTATTCGGGTCGAAGAATAATTTCTAGTGGAGATATCGAGATGGGGTTGAGGAAGATACAGTTGAAATCGCTTGTGATCTGTGCGGTCCTGGCCGTCTCTCTGATGATTGGTGAGTCGGTCCATGCCCAAGTTCAGGGCAGGGTTGTGGATCTCACGCTTGAGGGAATGGTAGACTTGGCGCTCAGCAACAGCTTCCGAGTGCGCCAGCTGAATATGGGTGTCGATCGCACCAGATTCCGTTTGCAGGCGCAGCGTGCAAGACTGCGTTCAAGAGTGGATTTGAATCTATCCGCACCAGATTTAAGGTCGATTTCCGAGACGAAGTGGAACTCTACTCTTCAGCGGGATGAAATCATTCATGAGGACTCCAGGCGTCTTGAGGCTGAGTTGTCAATTCGCCAACCCGTCATCCTTTTCGGTTACCCAACGAACGGTTATCTGTCACTTAACAACAGGGTCTACCGTTACGCACAGACGGAACCCGATGGTGATAAGGACCTACGTTACTACAACCGCTACTTCATTAGGTACACCCAGCCTTTCTTCCAGGCAAATGGTCTCAAGAACAACATTGAAGAAGCGGAACTCGACCTTGAGGACACTCAGCTGGAATTCTATGATGACGTTGTTGAAATCGTCGATGACCTGTCGGGGGACTATTTTGAACTCTTCGAGTCCGCCTATCAGAGGATCATCAATGCGGCTCGGGTGGCTAATCTTACAGAAACCGTTGCGGCTGCAGAGGAGTTGGCATTAACGGATACGACACGGGCAATTGACCTAGGCCAAATCCAAGTGGAACTGGCTAACGCCGTGGAGCAGGTGCAACAGATGGAAAGCCAATTCCGACTTCTGGCTGCGAGTTTAACGATCACCCTGAACCTTTCCCCATCCGACTCGATTACTCTCACACCCGTTATTGATGTTCGGCCGATCGAGATTGACGTAGAGCAGGCCACACAATTTGCGCTACAGCTCACACCGCGTATGAGGCAACTGAACATCAGCTATAGGGAAAGTGAGATTAATCTGGAGAATACGAGAAGCAGGGGTAGCTTTAGGATGGATCTCGCAATGAGTTATGGGCGAGAGATGCAGGATCCGGCTTTCAGGGAGCTGTGGGACAGGCCGTCAAATACCTACACAATAGACGTAAATGCGTACCTGCCTATCTGGGATTGGGGACAGCGCAGCGCAAGCGTTGCATCCTCCCGAATCGGGCTAGATCAAGTCCAACTTCGTATTGAACAAGCAGAGCAGCAAATCCGTTCTCAGGTTCAGAATCAAGTACGAAACGTAGAGGAATTCGAAGCACGCACGCTGGCTATGGAGGGTAATCTGGCGCTAGCAAATGATCTGTCAGCGTCAAGTATCGATTTGTACCGGGAAGGCTCAATCTCGGCCTTGGAGTTGATACAAAGTTTCCAGAGGGAGTCGGACACGGCGAGCAATTTTCTTGATGCGTACCTGGGTTGGCGCCGTGCACTGCTGCGGATTCAACAGCTTACATTCTATGACTTTGAGACTATGCTTCCAGTACTTGAGCGGTTCGGAATCCCCATGACTGACCCGAATACCTAGAGTTGAGAACTTGATCAGAACTGGCCTGCCCTCAGGGACGGGTTGGTTGAGTGAACTCATTGAAAACTATAAGTTCTCGGGCTCCTTGGGGCCTGTAGCTCAGTTGGTTAGAGCGCACGCCTGATAAGCGTGAGGTCGGTAGTTCAAATCTACCCAGGCCCACTATAGATGTGGGAACTCATCTAAGCACACTAAGTAGCGAATAGGTTGGGCGGACTTTAACTCGGGCCGAAACTGATACCCCTTCCAGACATTACGAGACGAGACTTCGTAGGCGGGACGCTGGTTGGCTTCGGAGCGGCCCTGCTCAGTTCGTGCACCAGGCCTCGTACCGCTCCCGGGATGATGGACCCGTGGACCGGCTATGGTGGGGTAGGCGACTACGCGACCTCCAACGGCAACGTAGCGTCAGTTCGAGATGCCGCTCACCTGATCCGTGATGGTCTCCCCCCGGATCTCACAGAGAGCATCGAGGACACGGGTGAAGAATACGACCTTATCATCATCGGTGGCGGGTTTTCTGGGATGGGAGCCGCGTATCAGTTTCATAAGCAGAACGGGGGCACCGGCCGATGCCTGATGCTGGACAATCACGCCGTCTTCGGTGGCGAAGCCAAGCAGAACGAGTTCGATGTAGACGGCTACCGACTCTATGGACCGCAGGGCTCGAATGACTTTGGTCCCCCTCCAGCGGGGAGCAGCAGCCTGATCGCAGACATCTACAGGGACACGGGCCTTCCCTTCGAATACGAGTTCGTAGATCAGGACCGGGCGCAAACGACGGTGAGAGCCCCTCTCGAGAACTACTACGGGATGTACTGGGAGGAAGAAAGGTATGACACAGGCTACTTCGTAGGAGAAGGTGCCGAGGCCCGCTGGGTAATCAACCCCAGACAAGACAACCTAGCTAGGTTGCCTTGGCCCGATGACTTCAAGGAGGAACTGAACCGGGTCTTCCGAGACGAGGAGCAGTTCTATGAGGGAGCGGATCTGGACCGCTGGCTCGACAGCATGTCCTACAAGGAGCTTCTTGAAGACGTGATGGGGTACAGCCCCAGAGTCACGGAGTATTTTGATCCTGTGATTGCTATTTCCATGGGAGGCGTGGGAGCGGACGTCTATTCGGCGTATTCGGCAAAAGATCTGGAGCTCCCGGGGACCCAGGCCCCCTACCGATATGACAGCAGCCAGGACGACCATGATGTGGGGGTCTACAGTTTTCCAGGAGGGAACACCGGGATTATTCGCCATATCGTGAAGTACCTCCTGCCGGATAGCATCGAAGGTAGTGCGACATTCGAGAATATTCTGACGAATCCTATCGATTTTTCGGCTCTGGACCGGTCAGGGCAATCGCTCAGGATCCGTCTGAACGCGACAGCGATTGATGTCAGCCATGAAGGCCCCACAGAGAGCGCTGAGCACGTCAACGTGACGTACTACCGGGAGGGGAGGATCAGCCGTATCCGAGCAAAGGCGGTTGTCATGTCGATCGGTGGATGGGTCGCTCGAAACATCGTGAGCGACATGCCCGCGGCGATCACGGAGGCGTATGAGCACTTTCATCACGCTCCAGTCCTGGTCGTGAATGTCGCGCTCCGGAATTGGCGTTTCTTGGATCGACTCGGGATTTCGTCCGGTCGCTGGTTCGACGGTTTCGGCGACTTCTTCTCGATTCGAAGGCCGATGATCACAGGCGACTCCACGCAGCCGTTCGATCCGGACAAGCCAATCATCATGACCTTCTATGTCCCGTTCAACTATCCCGGGTATTCTATCGAGGAACAGGGGGCTTTAGGCCGGGCTGAATTACTGAGCAAGTCGTATGGCGAGTATGAAGCCAAAATCATCGAGCAGATGACGCGCATGTTTGCTTCCTCGGGATTCGACGCGCAGTCCGATATTGCTGGGATCGTGCTGAACCGCTGGGGTCACGCGTACATCTCGCCACAACCGGGATTTCACTTCGGGACGGAAGGGAATGAAGCACCCAAGGACATTGTGAAGCGGGGCTTCGGTCGTGTTCAGTTCGGTCATTCAGAACTGAGCGGATACATGTCTCATACCCGGGCGCTCACCGAGGGAGCGCGGGCCGCAGCTCAGCTTTTAGAGGAAGTCCTGTCATGACCATGCAGCGCACATCGTCGTTAAAGTCTCACAGCCGGGTGATTCCTCACCTACTACCTTTTGTACTTCTATTGGTGAGTGCGGTAGTCCTTCCAGTTGAGACTTCGAGCCAAGAGCCAGCAGCCTGGGGTCCCACACTTGAGTTCCACACTTTTTCCATCGTCGCGATTGACCCTCGTACGGGTGAATCTGGTGTGGCGGTTACCACACGACGTCCCTGTGTAGGGAATGCGGTGCCATGGGTGCGGCCAGGGGTTGGTGCAGTAGCTACTCAAGGTGGCACTCGGCTGGAGTATGGGAATGAGTTACTTGATCTATTAGAGCAAGGCCTTATCCCTCAGGAGGCGATGGATCGGGTTGTTGCTGCTGACGATGGGCGGGAGCGTAGGCAGGTTGGGGTGATCGACATATTGGGGAGAACCGCACAGTGGACTGGATCTGGTCAATATGGTGCTGAGGCTCAGGGTGATTGGGTCGCGGAGCGAACTGGGTCAACCTTTGCGGTTCAAGGAAACTCCCTCGTTAGCACAGGAGTAGTTGATCGGGTCGTGGAAGCCTTCCGTGCCAGCGAAGGGTCTGTTCGGCACCTCGCGGACCGGATGATCGAAGCACTGTATGCTGGTCAGCTTATCGGCGGAGACGGACGGCATGGGGATACGCAATCCGCAGCTGTCCTCGTAGCTGATCCCCGTCCAGGTAGGTCACGGCGACCGGATGGCGTGACTGTCGACATCAACGTCTGTGAGCATTCCGAGCCTGTTCGTGAAGTCCGGCGTATTTATGACTCAGTGTCTGAGACACTTGGATTTCGGACGCTCCGGCAGTTTGCCGGCCGTGATGTGCTTCAGCTCAAAGTGATGTTGCACGCACTGGGCTATTTCCGCCCTGATACGCTTGAACTCCCGCTCGAAGATCCAGGTGCAGAGGTCTATACTCCTGACGTAATGGATGCTGTCGACCGATTCCGCTCGGATCAAGGATGGCAGACTGCAGTTGCTGGCTATGTAGACCAACGGACGATCAATCGCCTGTGGGTCCTTCTGGATGAAGTCGGAAAGGCGAATGAGGTGCGAACGATCTTCCTAGAGCTTGCGCGCGTCAGTCGCTGACCTTGGTGACTCAAAATATCCGAGCCTTCCACTCTTGCCGCTACACCAAACTGCAGTCACGATGGATTACTCAGAGATAGCCTGTACGATAGTGCTACGTTCTGAATCAACATCATGTTTCTAGAGGAGGAGCAAATGACCGCTCCCATGAAGTGCGCCACAGTTATGGCGATGACATTACTTCTCATGATAGGGAGCTGTGCGGCTCCTGATGGCAATGAAATCGAAGTTGCTCTGCCTTCTTTCGAGGCTGATGTAAGCTGGCCGATACTCCCACCAGACTTTGAGTGGGGACAAGTAATCGGAATTGCGACTGACTCGCGCGGGCATGTATGGACGTCCAGCCGTAGCGAGATTGCTGAGTGGGACAGGAATGGGACCCTGGTTCAGAGTTGGAGCGCGCGTGGACCAGAGGGAAATTGGAGTGTTGTCCACGGGCTATTTATCGACCACAACGACTTCGTGTGGACCAATGCCCGCGAGAGCAACCTTACGCTCAAGTTCTCGAGAGACGGACAGCACCTTATGACGATTGGTCGGTTTGATGAGACCGGTGGAAGTAATGATACCGAACTTATGGGGCGACCAGCTGAAATATGGGTCGACCCACTCGACAACGAGGTTTTCGTGGCAGATGGATACGCGAACCGTCGTGTCATTGTCTTCGACGGTGAGACTGGGGAATACCTACGACACTGGGGGGCATACGGAGAACGACCTGACGACGCATACCGGCCGGACCCAACTGTGGGGGAACCGTCACGTCAGTTTCGGACTCCGCACGGTATCGCTGGCTCCAGAGATGGCTCGATCTATGTCGCAGACCGGGCCAACAACCGTATCCAGGTATTTCGGCAAGACGGCACGTTCGTCACCGAGAAGATTCTTCGCCAGCGGTGCGCACCGGAGGATCAGCCTGAGATACCGGAGTGCGGTCGTGAAGCAGCATTCTCAGTAGGATTCTCATCCGATGATGCTCAAACGTATCTGTATGTCGCTGACGGTGGATCACATGTGATCGTTGTGCTAAGAAGGTCTGATTTGGAGAAGGTCGACGAGTTTGGTGGCCCAGGGACGGGTTCCGGACAACTGGGAAGGCCACACAACCTTGCGGTTGATTTGGATGGCAACCTGTTCGTGGCTGAGGCGGCAGGGCCATGGATTGTAGATCCTGCCCGCGGGGACAGTGTTCAGGCAGGGTTTCGACCTCAGAAGTTCACGCTCAGCAACTCCAGGTGATTGGATATGAAGGTGGTCGTCTTATTCATCCTTATAGGACTGTTCATGTGACCCACCTGGCGTATCGGCCAAGATGGGTGCGGGGATATACCAAATTCCACGTTCAAACAAAGTGTCTTGACTAATACCGGGCTAGACAGGGACGTTGCAGAAGATTTCAGTGGAGGAGTATTGATGAAAACTAGAAACTTGTTATTGCCAATGGCGATGGTTTTTGCCATCGGAGCACCCGCTTGTACGACTGTACAGGATGCGTCTACGGGTGATTTAGAGGCTGTCAAAGCACAGTTTGTGGGGCACTACGAGTTGGTGATTTACGAGTCTTTTCGTCCGAACGGTGAAGTTGTTGATATGAACTATGTCGGAAGGATCCTCTACGACGAACACGATAATATGTCAGCCATTGGCATGCCTAAGGACTTGCCAGCACGTGCTCAGGAATCGAGTGAGCTTGTGCAGGCCGGTTTCGCGTACTGGGGGAAGGTGAGCTTTGACTTACCGAACGGAATCGTCATCCACCATGTTGAAGGTTCCCCGACGCGGGGGAGCTGGCCTGGGGTAGACAACATCCGGTACTTCGAGTTTACGGATGAAGGTTTGCTCAAGCTGTCGTTGAAGAACGCAGAAGGACAAACGACGGGTACCCTCACATGGCGGAAGATAGAGAGTTAACCCGGTAAGGTCGGGCCGGACCACCGCTCTACTAGGCCCAGTTGCCTGTCACGTCCAGAAGCTTGTCGATATCGTCTGAGTTATTGAAGAGTGCGATACCGGCTCGGAGCTCCTCTCCTTCAGCCTTGAAGCTGATTCGTATCCCGGCCTCCTCAAGTGTACTCCGCACTAGCGCGATATCCCGGTGGTGACGAAACGTGACGATCGGTGAGCGATTGTCCTTCGGAGTCCAAACATCATGACCTTGGCCAACAAGCCCTGTGTTAAGCTGCTGGGCTAGGCCGACTGTGTGTGCTTCGATATTCGAAACACCCACCCTCAGGAGATAGTCGATTGCCGCCCGTAATTGAAAGACCGAGCCAAAGCCCATGGTCGCGTATCCGTACTTGCGTGCATCGTCGTAGACACGAAAGCGATGTTGGCCGAGTTCTTCGGCGATATTCAATGAACCAAAACGGTCGGTCCCGATGCGCTCGAGTAGTTCCTCCCGGACATAGAATGGAGCCACACCATATCCGCCAAGAAGCCACTTGTAGGTCCCAGCTGTGAAAAAATCGATACTAGTCGAGCGAACATCAATGTCCAATGCTCCGATTCCCTGAATAGCGTCTGCGTATAGATAGGCGCCATTCGAATGGGCGAGATCAGCCAGACCGGCCAGGTCGTGCCGGAAGCCGTTCTGGTGCGAAACCCAAGCGACGGAGATTAATTGTGTCTGCCTGTCGACATGTTCAGCGAATGCGTCAACAGGTGCCCCGCCTGCCTCACTATTCACAATACGCACCTCAAGTCCCCGTTGCTCGGCCAATTGCTGGTATAGGAGATACGTTGTGTCATAGTGGAGATCATCAATAACAACGTTGTCACCCTGCTTTAAGTCCAGTGCTCGCGAGACGATATTTTCCCCGTCGCTTGTCGCGAAAAGGACCCCGATCTCCATTTCGCTTGCGCCAACAAGGGTGGCGAAGCGCTGCCTCATGAGGTTGGTCTCCTGCAGCATACCACCCAGACTCACGGGATCCCGAGCCTTGGCTTCTGCAAAGGCTTGAGCAGCTTCCACGGCTTGAAGCGGAGAGGGTGTGATGTATGCCGAATCAAGGTAGACCGACTGCTCTACCACGGGAAAATCAGATCGCACCCCTAGCGGATCATCCTTACTTGCTATGCCCACTACAGGGCGCACTCCTGAGAGTGAGGTTGGAGAGACTCCAGAGAGAGCGGCGGCAGCGGATACTCCGCTGAT